>Ga0081473_132034_pt1 | contig 27056 bp, 29 predicted proteins | sample CisSprmetagenome_FD_70977 | JGI IMG/M metagenome (GOLD analysis project Ga0081473, IMG submission 70977) | Hypoxic/sulfidic aquatic microbial communities from Cistern Spring, Yellowstone National Park, USA v2 (version 2) | ecosystem: Environmental > Aquatic > Thermal springs > Hot (42-90C) >...
GCGGGGCGGATGAGCGCTATCCAAAGCGCTTGAGCTACGTGAAGCAGGTTATTTACGTTTCTCATTAGTGATAATCTATGTAGCTTCGCCTCTTAGAGCCTCTCTAACCTCTTTAACAATCCTTTTTCAAAGCTCTTGAGCATCTCGAACACCGCTAATAGCTGTGGCGGTATTGATGATCGTTAGCGCTATGAGTGCAACTACGACCGTCTCCGCGAGCTCCACAGATCTGCACCCCCACACCTACATGCAGACGATCTTACCCTCAGCTTCAAGAATTGTCGCACACCGAGGTGCAGTTATCCTCGAAACTTCAAGTCTCTAAACTAACCCAATACTCAACGTGCTTGGGTAGGCTCCCTTAAGGAGCTTTAGAGACTCACCCTTAACATCGCTAGCGCTCACGTGCCCAACCTCTGCGAATACACTACAGATTACGTTTATATGCAAAGGAATATCATGGTGCTGTGGTGAGGCGTTTGTCGTTGTCAGCAACACTGTGGCTTGTTAACGTAGCTATAGCGCTCTTAGCCGCTGTAAACACAGTTGCGTGGGGTTTCGCCATAAGGGAGGTTGGGGATCCTAAGTTGTCGATAGAGTTCCTAGCTAGGTTAGTGTTTAACAAGTGGTTCATAATTGCTATGGCGTCAGCATTCGCAGCATCGATACTGAGCTATATAGTTCTCCAGAGAATGGGTGTGCTGGCGGGTAGATTCATCCTAGCAACACAAATGGTAGCAACAGTACTGGCAGCATACCTCGTACTAGGAGAAAGGCTTTCCTTGCAGGGATGGATTGGAATAGCAATTATAATGGCGGGTGTGGTCCTACTTGGTATGGGTTGAAAAGTCAAAATATAGCTTCAGTTCTAAGCTGAAGGCTTTTGCAAATACGATGGAGAATACCTTAGGTCGTAAAATACTTTTCTCCTTAAAGCTAGCCGATATATGCTCGCTTTCCATTGCCGCGATATTTACAGCTATAGCGACATGGTACAACATACTGCAAAATAATACATTCAAAACATACGCTTTTGACCTAGGCATATACCTCCAAGCTCTTTACACAACAGCGTTTAAAGGGATGCTACTTTATGAAACACCTGATATAGCGTCCGTTAAATCAGGCTCATTTCTAGGAGTTCATTGGGCACCTTTAGTATTCGCTTTAGTACCTCTCTACAGAGCATTTCCCTATGCAGAGACGTTATTTATAATACAGAACAGCGCATTAGCAATAGCTTCCATCTTCACATACCTCATCGCACTCCACGTGTTAAGACACCATTTTACCTCTCTAATATTTCAAATTACATTCCTTGTCAATCCCCTAGTACACAGTGCCGTAATGGTTCCATTTCATATAGAGGTTTTCGTTCCGCTGTTCGGTTTGATGGCTTTATACTATCTCGAGAAGAGAAAGCTGTTGAAATTAGCTATAAGCCTGGTTCTACTAACACTTACAATCGATTTTGCTATATTTATCGCAGGCGCCATTGCACTTTATGCAATCATTAAGCTCTCTAATAGAAGAGAGCGTTTAGTAGGGTTATCTCTCTTTATTTATTCAACGATAATGATCTTTGTAGCGACAAAAGTCATTTCAATATTTGGGCCGGAACCTCTTTCGAGTGGGAGTGTATTTACTTACCTGGGTTCTAGTTATAGGGAAATTGCAGTGAATGCGTTAACTAAACCCGACCTACTGTTAGAGTCTGCAAGTTATGATTTACTATTCAAGATGGCAAACCTGTTCATATTGATAATGCCATACCTGCCAACAATCTTCAATGATCCAATGTCTTGGATCCCTGCCTCACCCTATATAATTGTCAGCTTTCTTACCTCGCGATCAGCGATATATGTGCCTGGTTGGCACCTCCAGCTATACGGACTTCCTTTCATCGTCTATGCAAGTATTAAGGGGTTCGAAGCTGTAGCTCGCAAAGGTAACAACATCTGGAGCACCATTCTTACAGTATTTTTCCTTTCAATACTATTAATGAGGCTTCTTAGCCCAGCTCTAATCCCCACAGATCTTATACAAATGGTAGCAAGTAATGCTCCTTTAGGTGCTGCATACTTTTCGCAACCTGAGTTTGGTGAGAATGTGACGTTTCTCCATGAAGTTCTGAAGTATATACCTCCTAACGCATCTATACTAGCACAGAATAACATCTTTCCCCATGTAGCTAACAGGGTTAATGCATATGTCTGGCTCCCTCCTAACACCACTGTAGACTTTGCAATAGCCGATCTAGCTCAATACGACTATTACCTTCAGATTGGTAATGTCACTTTCGCTGAGCAATTTGAAGCATTACTAGAGCAGGGGTACAAACCATGTGCCTACGGCTATTACATATTGCTCATAGCCAAGGACTCGTGCCCCATAAAAGAGTTTGTGCCATTTGAAGCCGTATACAATTATAAAAATATTACATTTGGTAATTACGAGATAGTTTCGATCAACGGTTCCAAGGTGTTGAAATATGTTGCTAAAAGCCCAACATTTGTGTATGGTCCTTACATTACCTTACCTCCTGGAACTTATAATGTCACGTTCTGGATAATGATTAAAGACGTTCACTATGAAGGCTATATTGCAACCGTCGATGTTGCATACCAAGGAGGGATTGAACTAGTTTCGAGACCCATCTACACCTTTGACTTAAAGTCAGGTGAATTCATACCTGTGAACATAACCTTCTACACTCCTAACGTCCTACATCTAGTTGAGTTTAGAATTATTGATGTAAATAGTAATGCTAATGGAACACTTTACTTGGAAAAAATAGAGGTACAACAGGTTAGCTTAGATAGGGAGACAAAGCAATATATGTATTTAACATATAAGCAACTGATATCGAATGTTAGGGTCGAGGACGGTTTAATAATACGAGAACCGGGAGATAAACATTATTTTGTGTGGTTTGGGCCCTATATCCCACTAGAAGCAGGAGAATACGCAGCTTACGTTAAAATCAAATTTTCAAACATTACCTCTGCGACACGAGATGTCATCATGCAGATAGATGTAGTTGCTGACAATGGTACGAAGGTGCTGGCTCTCTTCAATATCACAAAGAACATGGTTAAAGACGGTCAATGGATCACAATACCGTTAAACTTTACATTAGAGAAAGACTATAATGATATTGAAATCCGTGGTTTCAATGTCGCAGAAGGTGTAAGCGTGGAGCTTGCCTACATACTTCTTGTAAGGGAGGACTAATATGAGAGTGTGTTTTATTGCCGTAGCGCTCTCAGGATCTTTCACCTTCGCTTCACGACTATGTGAAGAGCTACGGCAACAATATCACGTGGATGGTTATATCATCACTAATGCTAGTATAAATAATGCTAGTGCAAACATAGCTTATGAGAAGACTGGTTGCAAGGTGGTGAGTGTTTGGAGGAAAAACAATATTTTTGCACCATTCGCAATACTGAGATTTGCTAGAACGGTGGGGTGCGACGCACTTGTAGTTCAGTACGAGTACTCAATGTTCGGTTCTCCGGTACTTACACAGATCTTGGTTTTGTTATTAGCGCTATTCTCTAAATTCTTCAAATTTAAGATAATTATAGCACTTCACGGAGTTCTATCGCCAGACTCTCTTAAAGCTATCACCATGCACCTCTTCATAAAAACATTGGCTAAGATAGTGCTAGGCGTCTTCTATAAATCGATATCAATGCTTTATGACGCTATAGTAGTTCTTAACCCATTGCAAAAGGAGGTGTTAGAAGCTTATGGTGTTAGACCTGCAAAGATCAATGTAATTCCTCATGGTGTTGAGAAGTGTGATGTAGGCGTTGACGGGTTCAGCGAGGGACGTCAAATTCTTTTCCACGGATTTGTAAGACCGTCGAAAGGGTTGCTAGAGCTGATTGATGCAGTAAAACATTTAGCGGAAAATAATGTGGACGTTAAGCTTAAAATCTTGGGCTCGGTAGCTCATCAAACCTTTGAAAGGGTTGATGAGAAGAGGTATGTAATGGAGGTTACTAAAAGGTGTGAGGAGCTCAAAGAAAGATGTATTATGAAACTAGGTTTTCACACGACCGAAGAACTTCTTAAAGAGGCTAAGAGGTCTTACATTATTGTGCTTCCATACAAAGACAGGTTTATTGAGAGTAGCGGCGTTCTTCACACATTTATGGACTGCGGAAAAGCCGTTATAGTATCTGCCACACCTAGATTTCTTGCCGATCTATCGCCAAGCGAAGCGCTTTTCGTTAATCCGACCCCTGAAGACCTCTACAAAGCGATTAAGAGCCTCATAGAAAATGAAGAGCTTTACAAATTGTTGGCGCAAGGTCTGAAGAGAAAGGCTTCGTCTAGGTACTGGGATATCGTAGCACAGGAATGGTTTAAGGTGGTAATGAAATGAAGGTTGTTCTATGCCATCACTACAGCCTCTCCTTTTATGCTGGTGGTGAAAAGTTCCTTCTCAATCTCTCAAGAGAGCTTGTTGAAAAGGGTCATAGTGTTGAGATTAGGGCGCTACCAATAATGAGGAAGCGTGATAGAATGAAGCATATTGCTAGAATCCTGAATGAGCTTGGCATAGATTACTACGAATCATGGTTCCACAAGGTGAGAGATGCCGATGTAGCATACTTCATTTACGCCCCTGTGATACACAAATTCTTCCATGTTGAGACACCTAGGATTGCAGGCATTCATAATTTCTCCTTCGCTTTGGAGCTTCAGCATGAGGATGTTAAGAGAGCTAATGTGATTGAGCTCATCAAAAAGGCGGGACTTATACCGACTGCGGCTTTGATTTATCATAAGTATTTTGGTCTTAACGAACTCAAGCACTTTGACGCTATACACGTAATTAACAAGGCAATACTCACCCTATACCATGGCTTACATAATGATATCTTCTACGCACCTCTATGGATCTATGCTGATAGGTGTGAGCAGAGCTCTGAAAAAAGTGAGAGGTTCACAGTACTATTCCTAGGTAGGCAGAGCTGGATTAAGGGCTTTGATATCTATGTCAAGGTAGCTGAAGCTCTTAGAGATAGAGGTATCGAGTTTCTCTCTACAGGAAGATCGATAAGATCGGTAAAGGGTCTCGGCTATATTCTTGGGGAAGAGCTGGTGAAATACGTATCTAAAGCTCACGTTGTTGTAATTCCTTCCAGGGGCGACACCTTTGGATTAGCAATTGTGGAGTCCATGGTTTGCGAAACGCCTGTCATAACAACGCCCATCCTAGCACATAAGGGCCTGGAACTACAATCCCTAATTTATGCTAACAGCGTTGAAGAGTTTGCTAAGAAGATTTTGGAGATCAAGGATTTGTGGGAGAGTGATAGGGAAGAATATTACAGGCTGTCTAAGAGGGTTAAGGAAGACGCTGTGAAGTATGACGTAAACAAGGTTTTCCCTACTTATGAGCAAACGTTTTTAAAGGTGGCCAAACTACGGGAGAGATGATTACTATAGATATCCCACATGAATGTTTTTAATGTAAGCATTACATTACTTGCTACATCACTAATGTTTAAGGATAATTTAAGGCTTGCTAGTAAAAATACTTAACGATGTCTACAGGATCCTTAAAGCGAGAGGGAGGCTTTTAGATCTTGGTTGTAGTCGCAGGATATCTGATAAAACTCTTCTCATAAAAGCAATTGAGAAGCAACATAAATTTACGGGGTGATCGCAGTGCTTAAAGGAGCTGAAAACCCGTGACCAATAAGTTCTCAGATTCACAATGTTGTTTGTAGAGCCAAGTACGCTTTTCATAACGTAGTAAAGGACAGAGGTAATACTACAGATATCTGTAGAGCGTTAATCTAGGTATTCCTGTATCCTCAACAACTCCTCTAATTGTTGCTCAAGATGCCCTCAACTTGATAGCCTTATTAATGAGTTCTCTTCTAACAGCCTCCCTACATTTTTTCACATCCTCTAAAGCCTTGTGAATCTCCTCAGCAGTCGTGTCGAGGTTCTTGTCAATTAATATTCTCCTATTTCCTCTCCTGAGGTGCCACCTACCAACGTCTCTGTGTCAGTATGGCTTGCGGCCTTTCAGAACAAGACCTACAAGTTCATAAAAGCGTGGAGGCTGATGATCAAGGTCATGTTTAGAGAGATAGCCGGATTTATTGGGAGTGGATTTGGAGAGCTTAAAATCTCTGAGGCTAGGTATAAAGACCTTCTGAGCGAGGCAGATGAGCGCAATCCAAAGCGCTTGAGCTACATGAAGCAGGTTATTTACGTTTCTCATTAGTGATAATCTATGTAGCTTCGCCTCTTAGAGCCTCTCTATGCCCAAGGTCCCGTGTTTGAAGCTACGGAGCACGTCTATCCCTTCGTCCCTCTGAAATACAAGGTACCTTATATCGTAACTAAAAGAATTATTAAATACCTAGATATCAAGCTTGGGCAATCTCTTCGTAAATTATCTAGAATTGTCTGCGCGAATTCGTACACTATAAAGAGGGTCTATGAAGGTTTGGGAATTCCCATCGACTGCGTGATTTACTCGCCTCTAGACACCGAATTCTTCCGACCTAAGACGGGAAGCCCAAAAGGAGATTACGTACTGACGTACTTCGGTAAGGAGACGGATTATTTAGCTATTAAGAAGGTTGCGGATAAGGGAGTTAAGATTAAGGCGTTCGGCAGTAAGGCCGCATCCATAGTTCCGAAGTACGTCCTCAACCATCCGAATATAGAGGTTTTAGGCTATGTATCCGATGACGAACTGGTAGACCTGTACTCGAACGCTCTGTTCACTCTCTTCCCGTTCACCGAGGAACCCTTCGGTTACGTGCCTGTTGAGTCCATGGCTTGCGGTACGCCTGTGCTGACATATAATAAGCAAGGGCCCAGCGAGACGGTTGATCACGGCGTTACTGGTTGGCTCGCTAACAGCGATGAAGAACTTGTAGACCTGGCTGTCAGGATTTGGAGGGAGGGGTATCCGAGTTGGATGAGGTCTAGGAGCAGGGAGAAAGCGCTGCAATTCGGCGTTAAGACCATAGCCGATCAGTGGATTGAAACCCTAAAGAAAACCAATTGAATTTAGAGCTAACGTGTGCTAAAACAATTGTCCAACTTCCGTTACCTGTTTCAAGAACTCCCTGATCTCCCTGAAGCTTAACTTGCTTTTCCCTCTGCCCCTGTTCACGAAGGTATAAGGTACGTCGCATACCTTCGCTTTCGGGTTTCTAACCAAGACGTCCAGCAATGCCTTGTAACCCGACGTCGTTATCTCGGGCTTGACCCTCTCCTTGTTGATCGCGAAGAACCCCGAGACCGGGTCGCTCGTCCTCCTCGCTTCTTTTACGAAAAGTTTAGCCAATATAACAGCACCTAAGGAGATCAACCTCCTCCTCAGAGGCCAACCGACTATCCTCCCTCCTTTAGTATACCTCGAACCCACAACTATATCACAGCCCGCCCTGAGCTTCTCAAGGAAAACCGGCAAAGCCTCGGGAGGGTGTTGTAAATCTGCGTCCATCACGGCAACGAACTTACAAGGAGCGTTCTCGATTCCAACCCTTATAGCGGATCCCAAACCCCTGACCCCACGCCTCTCTATCAGCGAGATCTTACCCTCCTCGGCAAGCCTCTTGGCCAACTCGAACGTGCCGTCCGTGCTCTCGTCGTCAACGACGATTATAGAGTAGCCGTAAGGGAGGATCCTCTCCACGAGTACGGGTAAGTTCTCAGCCTCGTTCCTAGTAGGGACGACTACGCAGAGCTCCGAGTCCTTGAAGTCGCCGTACCTCTCTAGCAAACCTCCGGCTGAAAGCTCTCGAGCAAGGTCTTAACTCTGAGCCTGGAGAACTCGTTCACCTCCAGGGCCACTACGCCCGCGTTAGGCTGGCCGTAGACTACGTAAGTACCCTCCTTCAGGTGAAGGACTAGAGGGATGACAAGTAAGTCCTCCTCTCCCTCAACTACCACCAAGTACTTCTTCCCTGAGGCTATCAGCTCCCTCAACCTCTCGATGGCTGAAACCCTTATGAGTCCGGGCTCGTTCCTAAGGTTGACGACCTCATAGCCCTCCACTCCCTTGACCTCCTTAGCTATGACCCTCTTGGTCTTGCCGTCGATCAACGCCATTTGGGGCCTGAGTCCCAGCCTGAAGGCGGTCTCCGTCACGACGTCTCCTACGGTGACGAACTCCTTGTCCTTGAGGAACTCGGCGAGGGGCTCAACGTTGATGAAGAGATAGCCGTAAGGTCTGGACAGCTGACCCCTTAAAGGTAAAGGTAACTTCAAACAGACGTCTACTTGACCTTCACGGCGTACCTCCAAGGCTTTTGCACTCCCATGAGCTGAGCGACGTACGACTTCGTGTCCAGGATAACGACCATCCCTTCCCACTCCTCGCTGTAATCGACCTTCCCGCAAACGGGGCACGGCTCTCCCTTTTCCTTGTAGCTGCTTGTAACCAGGGCCCTGCAGTTCCTGCAGGCCACGAACTCCTTGAGTTTAGCCAAAGTCGCTCACCTCACGCCTTCTGGGCCTTTGCGGCTATCCACTCGAGCTTGCCCAAGTAGGGCTGTCTCATGGTCATCTGAACCCTCATTCCTTTCGCCGGATCTACGCTGACCCCTATTATCCTGGCTCTCACTACGTCGCCCTTCTGAATCGTTTTCTTGCTTGTCTCCCCTATCAGGGCCCCTCTGTTAGGGTCGAACTTGAGCTTGTCGTCGAGGACCTGAGACACGTGAACCACCCCATCGACCGGGCCTATGTTTATGAAGACCAAGTTCTGAGTGACCTGGCTCACGATCCCCTCAACCACTTCGCCCTGAACGGGATAGAACGTCAAGGCGGTGAACTCCACCTCGTGATAAGTGGCCCCATCTCCAAGAATGACGTAACCTTCCTCGCTCACGGACTGGTCAAGAATCGCCACGACGAGCCCTATATCTTTAAATATCTTGTCCTGGTAAGTCTCTCTCAGTATATTGTTCGCTATTTCGTTGAGGTCTGAACCGAACATGCTGGGAGGAATCCTAATGACGCTCCTCAACTTCACGAGCTTAAACATCAAGCGGTCGCCCTACGCATTCGTCTAATAAAAATTAATAGTTTTACCTCTACTCCTGGGGGTTACCGCCGTTACACCTTCCTTGATGGCCCTATCCCTCAACCTCACGTCTGCCGTGAACAGGGCCGCCCCCTCAGCCTTACAGAGCTCGATCAAGACGTCGTCCGTCTTCCCCTGGGGAGTCTCGACTATTCTGAGTTTCCCCGAGTTGATCCTGATGTACTCCATGGCAACCCTCGCCTTTGACATCTCAGCGAACCTTCCCGACCCCAACTTGGTCTTGATCTCGTTAAGCACAGCTGTAGCAACTATGAACTCAACGTTACCCGAGTACTCGCCGGTCAAAACCTCGATAGGGTCGAACCCGTCCTTCACCATAAGGAGAACGCTCGTGTCCAGGACCACCTTCAGAAAGAGATCTCACCCCAACCCGAGAGCCTCCACCTTTGGCCTATTTGTCTGCTCACCACGACCTTCAGGTTCTTCGCGTAGAGGACGACCGGCCTCTTGAGATCCACGACAATCCTTTTCTTGGAGACGCTCTTAACGACGCCCAGAGTGGTCGAGGAGCCCACGTTGAGCATAAGCGTCTCCTTGGGCCTTATGGGCTCCGGCTTCACTTGATCCTTAGTTCCCACGATCCTTTCCAGGTGCTGGTAATTCTCGATCTCGATCTCCCAAACCACAGGCACGTCGGCGTCGGCCTTGACTAGGACGCTCCCTATCAGCGCGTCGGCCTTCGCGTAAGACGGATCCAGATAAGTCCCTACCGCCAACAGCCCACCCGGCCTGGCCTCGTTGACCTCGAGGTCGCCGAACCTCAGGGAGGCCACCCTGGTCATCAAAGGTACGTACTCGACCTTTCCCCCCGGCCTCTCGATCCTGTAACCTGGGAGTATCTTGACCTCGTCGTCGACTTTCAGCCTCCCTTGGATCAGGCTACCCCCCACTACGCCTCCTTTCAGATCCTTATATGCGGTTCCCGGCCTGTTGACGTCGAAGCTCCTCACTATGAGCATGATCGGATCTACGTCCACGTTCCTCTCGGGGGTCTTGATCGTTCTCTCCATCTCCATGATCAAGGCGTCTATGTTGACCTTGTGTAGCGCGCTGACAGGGACTATCGGGGCGTCCTCCGCCCAGGTCCCCTTCAGGAACTGCCTTATTTCCTTGTACTGCTTCACCGCGTCCTCCTTCTTGACCACGTCTATCTTGTTCTGAACGACGACGAGTTGCTTGATCCCGGCTATCGTTAAGGCCGTGAAGTGCTCCCTCGTCTGAGGCTGCGGGAACGGCTCATTTGCGGCGACCACCAGCAGAGCGCCGTCCATTAGGGCCGCTCCAGATAGCATAGTTGTCATCAGGATCTCGTGACCCGGAGCGTCTATGAACGAGACCCTCCTGAGGAACTTCGGCTCCTGATCGCTGTTGCAGTGCGAACAAGAGGGCTCGGTGACGTAGGCCTCGTAGCCCTGACAGGCCTCACACTCGCCTATGCTTGCCTCGGCGTAGCCCAGCTTTATCGTCATTCCTCTCTTCAGCTCTTCGGAGTGCTTGGCGGTCCAGATGCCCGTTATGGCCTCAACAAGAGTGGTCTTGCCGTGATCCACGTGGCCAACTACGCCGATGTTAACCTCGGGCTGAACCCTCGGCCAGGGCAAGTGATCACCTGACTATAACGGTGTTGACTTGGACTATTTCAGGGGAGATCTGGTTGCCCCTCACCGTCTTCTTCTTCCTCATTCCGTCCTCATAGGGATGAAAGCCCGGAGGGCCGCTAAGCAGGAGCTTCCTCTTGGCCGGCCCGGTGACGTCAAACCTCATTGCGAAACCGCTGTTGTCGGAGCCGCCGGTTATCTTCAGCTTGAGGTTCACCCCTGCGACGTTGGTCTCGAAGACTTCCCCTATTCTCATCCCTATGAGCTGAGTCAGCTTGTCCTGACTGACCATCAGCTGAAACGCCTTAGTCCTATAGGCCTTCGCCTCGAACTCGTTGCCCCCGTGCTTCTCCCCCACCGTCTGGCTGACCCAAACCTCGTTCTCCGGTACCTCGTTGGAGACCTTGACGAGGAGGTGGGTCTTAACCTTCTGCTTCTTGTCCCCTTCCTGCTTTACCGTCTCGATGGTGAGGAACTGGTCCAGACCTAAGGCCTCCTTGGTCTTCTGGTTGATCAGGGCGATCGGCAAAGCCCTTCCCTCCTTCTCGCCCTTGACGCTCTCGACCTTCTCCGACACTTTGACCTCAACGGTCACGACCTTGGGCTCCTTCGTCTGCGGGTCCGAGATGACGAGCTTGAAGTCGGGCACCTCCCCTTTCCCTGCCTTCTGGATGCTTGATAGATATAAAAGTTCGAGGGGATCCGGTATCGAGTGATAGGGATTTTACTTGCCCTCCACGGCTCTAAGGACCCCGCGTGGAGCGAGGTAGCCAACGGCTATAAGGAGCTTCTATCGAGGTGGTTCGGCCTAGTGGAGGTAGGTTATCTGGAGTACAACTCCCCGACTTTGAGGGAGGCCTTAGAGGCCCTCGCGGCCAAAGGCGCCGATTCGGTGGTGGTAGTGCCCCTCTTCATCTCGTTGGGGACACACCTCAAGAAAGACATCCCGAAAGCTTTAGGACTGGAAGGGGAGTTCGCGGTGGTAGACGGTAAAAAGGTCAGGGTTAGAGTCGCCGATCCGATAGGGGTTGACGAGAGGGTGGCTGAGGTCCTCGCGGAGAGGGCTAGAAAAGCCATGAACGGCCTTTAACTCGATCCGCTTACCAACAGCTTCGCGGTCTCCGGGTCGTACTTCCAGTCCTGAGGGAGCTTTCCGATCCTCTTGTAGTACTTCACTAACCTCCTTATCTTCGACTCTATCTCTTCCAGCCCTCTCTTCGCGGTCTTGTCCTTGGGGTGCTCCATCAGGTGCCTCCTCGCGTTGACCGCTCTCTTCATGAGGTTGAACAGGTCCTCGGGGATCTGTGGGGTTAAGTTCCTCTCTTCCAATATCTTGGAGAGCTTCTTCCCTGTGACCTGTTTGACCAAAGGTACGCCGAACTGGTCCCTCAGGATTACGCCGATCATGCTGGGCGGATACCCCTTTTTCGCCAGCTCCTCCACGATCAGCTCCACTTCCTCGCTGGTGTACCTCACCCACTTGGGCGGACCGGACCTGACTGGCCTGGTCGAGCCAGAACGTCCCTTAGCCCTCCTCTTTCTCACGCTCTCACCTGTTGATTATTGGCTTCAGGCTAGTTGTGGTTATCCCCTTCTTTTTAAGCTCTTCTCTCACCGTCCTTGTACCCTCCACCATGACCTTCAGCTTCTCGAACGCCACCCTCCTGGGCCTAAGCTTGAGCCCGCAGTCGGGGTTAATGAAGAGCCTCTCGGGCGGGAAGATCTCGAGAGCCTTCCTTATGGCCTTCGCCACGGTCTGAGGCTCCTCGACCTTATTAGTATGTACGTCCACCACCCCGAAGCCCAGCTCGAGGTCGTACTTGTACTCCTTGAAGAGCTTGAGGGGCTCGAAGTTCCTGTTGGCGAACTCGAGGGCAAGCTGATCCACCTTTAGCCTATCGGCGTACCTGAGCACCCTCGAGTAATCGCCGTAGCATATATGCACAGCGACCTTCACGTTTATCCCCTTAACCGCCTCGTTGACCGCGTCTATCGCCCACTCGACCTCGTCCTCGTGGGTCGGCAAGGCCGGCTCGTCCACTTGGATGAACTTGGCCCCTGCCTCCACCAGGGTCTTAAGCTCCTGGTTTATCACCTTGGCCAAGTCGAAGACCAGGTCCCGCTTGGTCTTGTAGTACTCGTTGTAAGACCATTCGGCTATGGTGTAAGGCCCCGTTATCGGAACCTTCACGATGGGTGAGTAGCTCACGTGCTGGGTGAACTTGAACTCGTGAAGGAGCATGGGCCCCAGGTACTCGACCCTGCCGACCACGGAAGGTTTCCTGTAGTAAGCCGTCCCCCAGACCCTGACAGGGCCGTAGAACCTGAAGCCCCCGAGCCTTTCCGCGAAGTACTCGACCATCTCGTCCCTCCTCATCTCCCCGTCGGAGGGTATGTCCACCCCAGCCACCTGCTGATCCCTCATAACCGCAACAACGGCGTCGTCGAAGGCCTCGGTGAGCTCCTCGTCAGAGACCTTGCCGGCCTTATGGAGCCTGATGGCCTCCCTGAGCCACTTCGGCCTCGGATAGCTCCCTATAACCGTGGTGGGCAATACGGGAAGCTCGCTCATCCGGCTCACCCCTTTAGGCCTGAGGCTACCTTGAACTTCCTGTGTATAATAACTTCGGGGATCAGGTCTAGGAGTGAGGAGTTACCGACTATCAATTCCTTCGCTCCCACCCCTCTCGCCCCCTCGACGAACCTCCTGAGCGAGGTCAGCTTCTCCACCTTAGTGTTCCTGGAGTCGAGTAACCCCAGGTAGACGCCCTTGCCCTTCACCGCCCTGTAAACGAATGCAGCTAACTTCTTCCTGTCCTCGGTCAGGTCGAAGCCGTAGTAATCGGCTCTCAGGGACGTGAAGTCCTCGAGCCTGTCAGCCCTCAGGTTGAAATAAGAGATCAGGTGGACCTCCTTGTTGATCCCCTCCAGTAGGGTCGGATAAACCTCCTTGTAGGCCTCTAGGACCTTCGTGGCTAGGCCTTTCTGGAAGAAGGAAGGCTCTATGACCTCTACCGCGTCGTACAGGTTCTTCTCAGCCTTCATGAAGGAGTTTATCGCTGAGGCGTAATCGCTCATCAGGGCCTTTAAGTCGTTATAGTGCTTGTCCTCGGAAAGAAGGGCGAAGGACAGAGGGCCCACGACCGTCAGCTTGAGCTTGGCCTTCAGTTTGAGGTCTTTTATTACGTTCCTGGCGGTCTCTAAGTCCTTAGCGTAGTCCTCCCCCTCGGAGGGCTCGAGCTTCCCCTTTATGACGGGAACCCTGTAGTAGAAGTTGTTATCGTAAAACCTCACCAGTCCGTTCTTTTCCACGTTCTTCAAGAGGGAGACCGTTGCGTCCACGGGATCGTCGAACCTCATGAGGCCAGTCGTGAAGTAGTCCAACCCGTAATCCTTCATCGACGTTATGTAGTACTCGATCTCCTTAGCTACCGCCCTGTCGTAGTCCTGTTTACTCACCTTCCCTCCCAGGAATCTGGACACGACCTTGGCGAAGTTGGGCCTTCTAGGATAAGGGCCCGTTACCGCCAGCGAAACGGACATCAGGTTTCCAGGCCCACTTGGGGGTTCGCCGTTTTATGTGTTTATCGCTTCGATCGCGACGGTTGTTGAAGCGTCGATTTCCTGCCCCTCCGTTTCTGAAGCTCGCGTGAAATGAGGTCTGACGAGCTACGCGCTCCCGCACGATCACGCGACCTTGGGCGCGAGCAGGTAAGTGACCTTCCCAGTGGTCTCGGAGCCGAACTCCATTTGTAAGGGCTTGTTCTCGGAGAACGCTATGTCCACCGTGTCGCCCAGCCTCGTCAGGCCCATCACGTCGTTGATGTAAGCCACGTCATAAGTCGCCGTGGCCGGTTTCTTGACGGCTACGTCCATGAGGCCGCCCGTGTCCTTGTCCAGCACCACCTCGACCTTGGATTCTCCCTCAGTGTAGAACTTCACCGAGCTCTCGTCGGCGGAAATAGTGACGCTGTCAGAGACGGCCCTGGCCTCAGAAACGGCCTTGTTGACTCCCGCCGAGCTCACTGCGGCCGTGACGTCGAACTCGAGGTTCAGCTCGGGAACCTCCGGGGGCACCACCTCGAGGTTCCTGACGCCGAATGACTTCTCGACCGCTCCTACCAGCTTGATGGTTACAACGTCGGGTGACGTGGACTCTATGACTACGGACTCCTTCCTCGCGGCGGCCTTCAGGATCTTGGCTAACGTCGCGGCGTTGAAGCCGAACTTGAACTCCTCATTGACGTCGTACTCCTGGAAGGCGCTCGATGGGATGTTGAGCTTGATCAAGGCGATGTGAGCCCTATCCACGGTGACCAACTCGACGCCCTCCTGCTTGAAGACCATCAGGGCCTCGTCAACCAGCTTAGTTAACGTAGTTATAATCGCCTTGAGGTCCCTGACGTCCGAGTGAACTACCCTCATATCCTTTAGCCTAAACTTATTCTCTGAAAAGGGTTTTATCGGTTTGGCTTGACTAAGGGTATAATCCTCTCCTCGGACAGGAGCGGTAGCGGGAAGACGCTGATCTCCTCCGGAATAATGAGGGCCCTCTCGAGAAGAATGAGGGTGGCGCCCTTCAAGGTGGGCCCTGACTACATAGACCCCGGCTACCACAGGCTCGCCACCGGAGAGTGGTCGGCCAACCTCGACCTCTGGCTCATGGGAGAAGAGGAGGTCAAGAGGGCCTTCGTTAGGTATTCCAGAGGTAAGGACATAGCGATCGTTGAGGGCGTAATGGGGCTTTACGATGGGGTAGGACTCAAGTACAGCACTTACGAGGTGTCGGAGGTACTCAAGCTCCCTATAGTCCTAATAGTGAACTGCTCGAACGTCTCGAGTACCGCCTCCGCCATAATCCACGGCCTGAAGACGTTCAGGAACGCCAGGGTCGTAGGGGTTATATTCAACATGGTAGGTTCCGAGAAGCACTACAACTACTGCAGGGAGGGACTCGAGGGGGTCAAGACGTTGGGATACGTGCCCTATTCGAAGGACCTTAAGGTCCCGTCGAGGCACTTGGGACTACATTTGGCGGAGGAGAACAGGGAGGCCCTGGAGGCCGTGAGGAGGGCCTCAGAGCTAGTCGAGGCCAACGTCGACTTGGACTCGTTGGTCGAGCTCGCGGAAGAGGCGAGAGCTCCTGAGGATGACGTGGAGAACGGGAGGCGTGAGGGCGGGAAGAAGGGCAAGGCAGCCGTTGCCTACGATCACGCCTTCAGTTTCTACTACCGCGACAACCTAGAGCTCCTGAGGGAGAAGTACGATCTCACCTTCTTCAGCCCGCTCAGGGACGAGTCGGTGGAGGACGCTGACCTCATATATCTGGGCGGAGGGTACCCGGAGCTCCACCTCGAGGAGCTGGAGAGGAACGCGACGACTAAGAGGTGGCTCCTGAAGTCGGCCGAGGAGGGTAGGACCATAATCGCGGAGTGCGGGGGCATGATGTACTTGGCTAAGGAAATAGTCGATTCTAGGGGTTACAGAATGGTGGGGCTCTTCGACATGACCGTTAGGGCTAAGGATAAGCTGACGATAGGCTACACGCTCCTCGAGGCCTTGAGGGACAGCCCGCTGGGGAGAGCCGGGGAAAGGATTAGGGGACACGAGTTCCACTACTCCGTCGTCACGGATCCCGGACAGACCAGGTTCGCCCTGAGGAACGTCCTCGGTAAGGGTATTTGGGACTCCATGGACGGGGCCCTAGAGTACAACGCGATAGCGACTTACAGTCACTTCTACTTCAGGACTTCCCCTCTGCTTCTTTAGCGATCCTTTGGAGCTTCTCCACGGCTTCCTTCAGGCGCTGTAAGTCCTTCGAGTAGAGCCTGACCCTGTAGGGTAGCTTCGATGACTGGCTGTCGATTTCGATATACGACTTGTCCGGATTCACCGTGATCCTCGCGTCGCTCAAGTGCTTGAAGTAGAGGACTAGGCCCGTCACGTCCGTAGACGCTATCCCCTTGATTGTGATCTTGTAGTTGGAGGGGGCCACCACCTCCATCATCCTGAACTTCACGATCCTCCTGTAGACGAAGAAGTTGAAGAGGAACAGGGCCTCGAAGTAAGTCACGTAAGCCAGAAACCTGTAGAGTCCGACGTAGTTCTCGGTTATCCTCACGAATACCGTGTAGTAAAAGGCGATAAGGAGGAGCATGTAAAGGAACATAATCCCCAGCGACCTGAGGGTCTGCGACGTGTAATCCCTCAGCATGGCCTGGTACTCGTCGTCCCTCATGGCCACTTCCATGGCCTTCCTCTCCTCGAAAATCGACGGGGCCTTAACCACCTCAGAGAGGTACTTCCTCTGTGACATGAGGGGGTTGCTCTTCTGGGCCATGTAGAGGCTCACGCCCATTATGATGAAAATGTAAAGGATGTAGAAGGCGAGGAAGTACTCGGGGTAGAAGGAAAGCACGGCAGAGAGAGCTAGCATCGCGGCCTGGCTGATGACTATCATCTTCCAGTTGTACGGGTTGTAAGGGAGTTGCTGGCTCACGTGAAGCCATAATAGCGCGATCCTATAAGGGTTTACCGATGCCTTTCCCGTTGGCGGTGCTCACATTGACCCTCGCCACCAACTTGGTCAATCTCACGATAGTGGTCCACTTCGTCGGTAGCCCTCCCAGCTTCGGGGTTCTGCCTAGCGGTTATTTGGTCATATCGGCTCCCGCCAACCTGACTGTGAGTTCCCCCTTCCCAGTCTCCCAACCCAACTCGACCGCGATAGTCCTGAACCCCTTCCTGATATCTAACGGCACTACCATAACCTTGAAGTACCTCAACGGGTCGGCCAACGTGACTTTCCTGACGCAGGTCAGCGACTTGAAGGTTCCTTTCACGGGCAACATCACGCGTGACGGCGCCCCCTTTAACCTGTCGGCGGTCTCGTCAAATGGCTCGTTAGAGGGCGAGCCCTCTGGTTTTCCTACGTCGGAAAAAACGATTTACTTGGCGATCGCCTTAGCGGCCGTCGGCTCGATCACAGCCTTGGAGCTATCCAGAAGACGAGCTTAGCCCCTTCCTCCCCCGAGGCCTCTATCTTCATGGGGACGTTGTTGCCGAAGAACACGTCTACGTTATCGGAGAAGGTGGACCCCGAGACCGCGTCCTTAAGCACCTCAAGGCTGTAAGTCGCTGACCCCGGCTCGTTTACCTGCAGCTCCTTCAACGGTTTGTCAGGGAGCAAGTGCGCCTCATACGTCTTCCCCTCCGCCTCCGACTTGACGAGAACCTTGCCCTCCTCTGCCTCGAACGTGGCTTCTGATGATATAACCTCGGCCTCCTTGATCACACTTTTCAGTACTTTGCCCTCCACCTTCATCTTTACCGAGTGGGTCACCTTCGGCTCCTGGAGGTTCTCGAGTAGGGTCTGCTCGGCCTTAACGTACAGGTTGCTCTTGGTCCCTGACCTCGCGTCGGTTACGATTATCTTTAGCCCTCCTTCGACCTCCTGAATGGTTACGGTCGCCCTCTTAGACTGGGCCTTACCCAGTACCTTCTTCAGCTCGGTAACGCTCGTCTTGTAAGCCACGGGCTTATCGATCACGTACTCCCCCATCACCGTCTTCGGGATGCTCAGAACTCCCATCAGCACCTTATCGTCGGTCAGATACCTAGAGTAAATCCCGTCCTCGCCGAAGTTGAGCGTTATCTCTTCGGAGAGCCTAACCATCCCGCCGATCAAGTGATAGAAGTCAGACGCGTTCGGGTAAGTGGCCTTGATCAGCCCTCCTCGCCCCCCTCGGACTTCTCCTTCTTTCTGGACTTCTTCTTAGACTTCGTCTCCTTTTTAGCGGATTCGCCCTCTGACTCTTCCTCTCTTCCTTCCTCTTCCTTTTGCTCCTCCTTCGCGCCCCTCCTGCTCCTCCTACCTCCCAAGTGGGCCGACGTCTGCTTCCATAGGCTCGTGAACGTCTTTTCCGCCCGCTTGATCGAGATCTTACCTGACAACAGTTTGTCCCAGGTCTCCGTTTCGATGAGGAGGCCCTCGATCTCGGCCACGCTGAGCTCGGGGAGCTCCTCCTCTTCTCCGCCTACGGGTAGCTCCTGAGCCTCCCTAGCTTCAAGCGCAAGTTCCTCCTCTTCCTCCGTCCTTACCTCCTGTTCGCTCATAATCTTACCCGGGGGGTAGGCTAAAGCGTACAACACGGCCAGTTAAAAAATCTCTTGCTATCACTTCCCCCCTATTCAGGCTGGTCAAAGCCGTTATTAACGCTTTCGCGAGCCTCTCGTCGCCCCCCGACAGCAAGGACGCCGCGTACCTCGCGTCCTCGGGGTTCGTCAACCTCAAAACCATCTGATAGCTGGTGTTCGGAATGACGTCCTTGACCGGGTCCATCTGTTGGCTTATCAGAACTACCCCTAGGCCGAACTTCCTCCCCTCCGAGGCAAGCTTCGTTAATATAGCCGAACCGCTCTCCTTCTCCAGCACGAAGGGAGCCTCGTCTACCACTATCAAGTTCGTGAGCCTCCCCTTCTTCTCCCTCAGGTAGTACAGCGAAGCCCTTAGGACGGTCTCGATTATCATGTAAGCCACCTCCCTCATGGGGACGGAGGACACGTCTAGTACCTTCCTTCCCTCGAAAAGGTCCTCCAGCTTGACCCCTTTGCCCGGGAATATGGCCTCGTTGAGGAACTTCAGGTAAGGCTCGACCGAGGAGAGCCTGCTCAACGTTTGAGCGTCGGATGCCAGCTTCTTCTCCCTCTCAAGGACCGCAAGGACTTCTGAGAACGTGGGAGGATCGTAGGACCAGGTCGTGGGGTCGTCGGTTATCCCCTTCAGGGCGTAGGCCTCAACGAGGAGGTTGACCAGGGTTATCTCCTGCAAGGGGCCGAGCCCGAAGACCGACTTGATCATGGAGGCTATCTCGACGCTTCTCGAGTGGGGCGAACTGCCGAGGAGGCTCAAGGGGTTGAGAGAGACCTTGCTGGCGTCTATCCTCTCGCCCAGATCGGAGTGCTCGCCGTGGGGGTCGACGACCAGGTAGTTGACGTCCCTAAGCCCCCTCAGCAATGCCCTAGCCAGGCTCGACTTCCCCGCCCCTGAGGAGCCCACTATGACCAGGTTGTAGTTGTGGGTCCTCGAGAAGTCGATACAGAACTCCCCTCTGGCCTTCCTCCACCCGGAGCTCAGTTGGCCAGAAGAGAACAGTGACGGCGCCAGTTCAGCCTCCAGCTTCCCCAGGCAGACCCCTTCGCTCGACAGCTTGTAGGGCGCGTCGTAAAGGGCCGGAACGACGAGCCAGGAGGCTAAAGCTGTAAAGCCCCAGTACCAGGCGTCATTGAGCGTGGAGAGCAAGCCCGCCAGAACTGAGCCGAGCACTAAGAACGGGTCGTGAGTGAGTAAGTACACCGTGAGGGCTGAAAGCGCGGCGGGCACCGCGGGCCTCCACGTGAGTCTCCTCAGCTTCAGGGACTCCACGGCCGGGTCGCTTACCCCCTTGGTCAGGAAAGCCTCCACCACGAAGGCGAAGAAGGCCGCCCCCAAGTAGGGAGGGAAGTAGCTGGCGAAGAACTCGCTCGGGTTCAGCCCGTCCAAGACGTCGAAGGACGTCGTGAGGACGAGGAAGAAGAGCAGGGACGTGGTGAGGGATCTGAACAGCGCGTAAGAGAATAAAGCGTAGAGGACGACGAGTAAAAGCAACGCGAGCGGGGCCCACGTCACAGTTAACCCCGCCAAGCTGAAGGTCAGTCTACTCACTAGGTAAGGGAAGACGTAGGCTACCAGTAAGGCAATCGCGACAAGCGCCAGGTGTGAAGGTCGCATTACTATTTTAGACGATGTCGGTATTACGTAAAAACCAGTGAGCATAACAGCGAGGGAGTTCGCCAGGAAGCTGGTAGAGCTCGGCTATAGGGAGCTGACTCCCATACAGAAGGTAGCCATCCCCCTTATCCTGAAGGGGCACGACGTCTTGGTCATGGCTCCCACGGGCCACGGCAAGACTGAGGCCGCCGTTTTCCCCGTGTTCTACGAAATAGCGTCCAACGGCCTGGAACCCATCAACGCCCTTTACGTCACCCCGCTGAGGGCGTTGAACAGGGACATAGCCAACAGGATCTCGAGGATAGGCGATGCCCTGGGAGTGAAGGTGATGACGAGACACGGCGACACGCCGCAGTCGGAGAGGAGAAGGATCTCGGCGTCGCCCCCTCACGTCCTGATAACGACCCCAGAAAGCCTCCAGTTCCTTATAGTACAGGACAGCTACCGCAGGGCCTTTCAGAACCTGAGGTTCGTGATAGTCGACGAGGTACAGGAGCTGTTAGACGACAAGAGGGGCCTTGAGCTGTCGATAGTCCTGGAGAGGTTGAAGAGGATCGCCAATCGTAGGCTCCAGATGATCGGCCTCTCCGCAACCGTGGGCGACGTTGAAACGGCCAAGAGGTTCCTTAACCCCAGCGGCGAGGTCGAGGTGGCTTCGGTCGACGCGGTCAATGAGATGGAGGTCAGGGTGGTGACGGCTCCCGTCGACGAGAGGGTAGTGAACGAGGCCTTTAAGGCGGGCCTCAAGCCCCAGCTCTACGCCAGGCTGATGACCCTCAAGGAGTTAGTCGAGAAGCACAAACCGGTCCTGGTCTTCACCAACGTCCGCGACACGGCCGAGTTCCTGGCGAGCGAGCTGAAGAGGCTTTCTAACCTGGAGCTCGAGGTCCACCACGGCTCCCTTTCCAAGGACGTGAGGTTAGAGGTGGAGAGGAGGCTGAAGGAAGGGGAGGTAGACGCCGTCTTCGCGACCTCCTCGTTGGAGTTGGGGATAGATGTCGGGAAGATAAACGCGGTCGTCCAGTACATGTCACCGAGGCAGGTCACCAGGCTTATCCAGAGGGTGGGAAGGAGCGGGCACAGGATGGGGTCGAAGTCTCTGGGCTTCATAGTCCCGGGGGACAACGTCTTCGACGCCCTGGAATGCTTGGCTATAGTGGAGAGGATGAAGGAGGGCTATTTGGAGAGGCCGACCGTGGAGGAGAAGCCCTATGACGTCATCGCTCACCAGCTGGTCGGTATGGTGCTCGAGGGCTATAAGGACCTGAACCAGGTGCTCGAGGTGATCAAGTCGTCGTACTTCTTCAAGGACCTGACCCTGGACGAGCTGGTCGAGATCGCCTCGTTCTTGGAGAGCGCCAAGATCGTAAAATTGGAGGGCACGTTGATCAGGCCCTCAGCGAGGGCGAAGTCGTACCACTTCACGACCAGCATGATACCCGACTCGGTGAGGAGCTTCAGGGTCGTGGACGTGGAGGCCGACTCAATCATAGGGGAGCTCGACGAGGAGTTCGTGAGCTCTCTCAGCGAGGGCGAAGTTTTCGTCCTGGGCGGGAGGCTTTGGAGGGTCGTGAGCGTGGAGAAGGAGAGGATTTACGTGGAGAGGGCGAAGGAGGTAAGGGGCCTACTGCCCACCTGGTTCGGCGAGTCGATACCGGTTGAGAAGGAGGTGGCCCTCAAAGTCTATGAGACGATAGCGAAGGCCTTCCGCGGCGACCTATCCGGGCTCCCCCAGGACGTGGCGGAGGAGCTGAGCAAACTGGTCTCGGAACACAAGAGAAGGGGCTATCCGGAGGTTGGACCCGACAGGATAGTCGTGGAGGTCTCTGGGGACGTCGCGGTCATCCACTCCCCGTTGGGAACTAGGGGTAACAACACCTTGGGCTCCGTGCTGAGCGGCCTCTTCAAGTCCCTCATGAAGCCCACCTACAGGTCGAACGCCTACTTCATAGCCCTGGCCTCCCCGTCAGGCATACACGAACAGGAAATGAGGGAGGTAGTCGAGACGTTCCTGAAGAGTCCCAAGGAGGTCCTGCTCTCGAGGCTTGAGACCGCCGTGAAGAACAGCCCCAACTTCAAGTGGAAGCTCTTCATTGAGGCCGAGAGGTTCGGCGCCATAGAGAAGGGTTCGGAGTTCAACTACAACTTCAGCCTGCTCAAGCCCTACGCGGAGACCGTCGTCGGTACCGAGGCGGTGAAGGAGCTGATAGCTAAGGAGTACGACGTCGAGGCGTTGGACAGGGCGAAGGAAATGGAGTGGGTCGTCGTTAAAGTCCCCAGCTTCTCCCCCTTAGCCGAGACCTTCCTGAGCCAGCTCCTCCTCCACTCGGACTCCAACGACAGTCCGGTGATGCTTGAGATAATCAAGAGGAGGCTATCCAGCAAGGAACTCAGGCTGATCTGCCTCACCTGCGGCTGGAGCGACGTCAGGAAGGCGGGGGAAGTCCCCCAGAGGTGCCCGAAGTGCGGAGGGGCCTTCTTGGCGGTCACTTACCCCGACGACTCTCAGGCCGTTGAGGTAGTCAGGAAGAGCCTCAAGGGGGAGAAGCTTAAGGGAGCCGAGAACAGGAAGCTCAGGGAGCTGAAGGCGACCGCGAGCTATTACCCGCAGTTCGGGAAATACGTCGCGTTGGCCATAGCGGCGAGGGGGGTAGGGGCGGGGAACCTGGCGAGGGTTCTGGCGGAACTGGACAAGGGGGAGGAGGCCTTCTTTAAGGCGATTATGGAGGAGGAGAAGAGGTTCCTGAGGACCAGGAAGTATTGGCAGGATTAACCTTATTTTCGCCTCGAGGATAACGTTCTCGATCCGTGATGGCTGTCATCGAGGTAGGGAGGATCGTTGTTAAAACGAGGGGTAGGGAGGCCGGAAGGAAGGCGGTCGTAGTCGAAATCGTTGACAACAACTTCGTGGTAGTGACCGGGCCCAAGAGCGTTACGGGAGTGAAGAGGAGGAAGGTTAACATAAACCACATAGAGCCGACGGACAAGAAGATTGACATACCGAAGGGAGCAGACGATAAGACCGTCGAGGACAAGCTGAAGGCCGAGAACCTCATGGACTATATGAAGCAGAGCGTTAGGGTGACCCTGCCCAAGTTATGAACGAAAGTGGTCTTAATGTACGATTTCATCCGAAAGATCGACGATTTTTGCGGTTACAAGAACGATTGGGTCGTAGTTAGGGACGAGGACACGGACGAGAGGTACGGAAGGTACGCCGACAAGAGGCCCATAGAGGAGCTCCTGAAGTACGGCGTCATAAACCTGGACAAACCCCCAGGCCCTACGAGCCACGAGGTGGCCTATTGGATTAAGCAGATGCTGGGCCTCAAGAGGGTCGGCCACGGGGGGACCCTAGAGCCCCTTTAAGGGGGCGGGGAGACCCCAAGGTAACCGGAGTCCTTCCGATAGGTCTCGAGGAAGCGACTAAGCTGATGACGTACGTCACGAAGTCAGGCAAGGAGTACGTCTGCGTGATGCAGGTCCACTGCGACTTCCAGTTGGAGGAGCTGAAGAGGGTCTTGAGCCAGTTCGTCGGGACGATTTACCAGAAGCCCCCCGTCAGGTCGTCGGTGAAGAGGAGGGTCAGGAAAAGGAGGGTTCACGATTTGGAGCTCCTCGAGACCTCGGGCAGGTTGGTCCTGCTCCGGATCTCCTCGGAGCCGGGCACTTACATGAGGAAGCTCTGTCACGACGTGGGCGTGATCCTGGGGTGCGGGGCCCACATGAGGGAGCTGAGGCGAACGAGGTCGGGCCCTTTCACGGAGAGCGCCAATCTGGTCACCCTGCACGAGCTCTCTGAGGCCGTTTACCTCTGGAAGAACTGTAAGGACGAGACGGAGCTTAAGAAGGTGATAATGCCGATGGAGCTAGCGACCTGCGGGATGCCCAAGGTCCTGGTCTCCGACGGGGCGGTCAACGCGATAACCTACGGCTCCACCCTCAACGTCCCGGGGATAGTCGCGCTTCAGAAGTTCAAGAAGGGGGACAACGTGGCCATGCTGACGCTTAAAGGCGAGCTGATCGCCGTAGGCCAGGCCCTCATGTCGAGCGAGGAGATCCTGAAGAGCAAGAGAGGTCAGGCGGTACAGCCGAGGAGGGTGTTATTAGCGAGGGACGTATATCCGAGATCGTGGACACGATAACCGTCTCAGACGTCGTCGACGGTATCCCCTTATCTCTCGTCTCCAGCCACGGCGTGTTCTCCAAGAAGAGGCTGGACTTGGGGACGAAGGCGCTCCTCCAGAACCTGATCCTCGTAGATGAGGGAACGGTAGCTGACGTTGGGTGCGGCTACGGCCCCATAGGGATATTCGTCGCCCTGAAGAACCCTAAGCTCAGGGTCTACATGCTCGACGCCGACGAAAGGGCCGTGCACCTAGCTAAGGAGAACGTGAGGCGTTACGGCTTGGAGGACAGGGTGACCGTGCTGAAGAGCGACGTGCTGTCAGCGCTCCCAGAAGGCGTCGAGCTGGACGCGATTTACTCCAACCCTCCGCTCAACAGGGGGCTCGACTTCCTGGAGAAGCTGGCCGGGCAGGCGAGGGACAGACTGAAACCTGGAGGACTGATAGAGCTGGTCGTCTACAAGGGGGAGGCCAACGTCCTGAAGGCGTTCGGCTCGGGCTTCAAAGTGGAGGTCGTCAAGAGGAGCAAGGGCTACTCGGTGATAAAGGCCGTGAAGGGCTGAAAGAAAATATAGGCAGGGCGGTGAATAAGTTATCTCGCCGGGGTGCCCGAGCGGTTAAGGGGCCAGCCTTGAGAGCTGGTGGGGCTCCGCCCCTCGTGGGTTCGAATCCCACCCCCGGCGTGCCCTTCGTCCCTACACTCTCATTTCAATCGTGATCGAGTGCAGGGACTTAGCCCTCGACTACCTACCAGGTTTGACTGTAAGGTGGGTCGTGGGACTCCTTCGAGTCCAATATCTTTCAAAACTTCAACCACTTTAACCTTCTGCCGTTGCGTGATTTGTTATTTCTCATGGCACTCTCAAGTAAACTACGAATTGTACTATCTTTAGCATAGTCTAAGGGAATATGCCCCTTGTTGTCGGCAATACGCGGGTCGGCGCCGTGCTCGAGCAAAAGCCTAGCGACGTCAGCGTGACCCGTAAAGGCTGCTAAATGTAGCGGCGTATGGCCGTCTTTATCCTTAACGTTTGGATTCGCCCCATTTTCGAGCGCTTTTTGTACTTTAATCAAGTCACCATTCCGAGCCGCCTCGAGGAGTTCATCGTCCCAGTTCGTGGTTCTCACCTTTTCATTAGCGATCTTTACTCAGAGAGTGATAAGGATTACGGAAACGAGACTAGATGTGATTAGCGCTGATAAGAGTAGGGCTTACGTTATTTTCGTTCGTGACAAACACAATCCCTAAATATTATTGAACATTTAGGCGGTAGGATAATTTACTGAAAATAATGTACGAAGTTCCCTGTATTCCGTTTGCTATTGCCGTTAGTAGCCCGACGTAATAAGCTGGAAAACGGGCGAGACACTTCGCCAATTCAGGGTAAACGCTGAAAATTGATAAGTAAGCGATAAACGTTCCCGACTTTGATATCACTGCCCTTATAAATACGGGGAGTAACCCTTTATGTTGACTTTTCTATTCTTAGATTACGCTAAAAATAGTGCAATTCGTAGTTTACTTAATTGTGCCTTGAGAAGTAACGAATTACGCAACGGCAAAGGGTTACAAGGTAGTTGATGCATTGAAAGATGTTGCAAGCGGGTTAAACACACAAAGATCTGGATTTTCCAGTCCTCTTTAAACTCCTTTTAACTTATCTATTTCAGTTTCGCGATCGAATAAGCGTCTTTAATGGAATCTTTAGGCTCTGTTGAAACAGCAAGTATCACCCCTGATACTTAGTATCACCCCGTGCTGTTTCCTCACCTCTCGTCCCTCAACTTCGTTACTAGACCGTAAGGGACTAAGGCACCTCTCCTCTCCTTTAGTTTCACCGTTCGTCCCTACACTCTCATTTCAATCGTGATCGAGTGCAGGGACTCAGCCCTCCACCTAACACCGTAACCCAACTCCTTGAACTCCCTCACAGCCTTTCTCCTAGCGGGATGGCCGCGTCTAGTGGAGGCGTTCTCCCTAGGAGGGACGACTACCTCAACCCCAGTATTGTGAACCTCGTTGGCGTCGTAAGCTCCATCTCCGTAAAACCTCTTGACCTTCTTTCCCCTATCTTGTAAATCCAAGGACTGACATGGACAAAGCATATATTTACATTTTCAATAATGTGAATTGTGAAAGCTCCGTTAATGTTGAGGATACGTACAAAGAGAGGAGATAAGTTATTCCTCTACATGCAAATTATCCCTTGGCTCGCGTTCGTTTCGGTTGAAGTCGGGATTTTCTTGAACAAAATACTTTTATTTGGTGTATTAGGCGCAGCTTTAATGTCAATCTCAATTATCCTAGCCGTAAAGTCGTACTCTTATCTAAACCTCAAAATAACGCCGGAACGAGTCGAAGTAGGTAGGTTAAAGATACCTTTAGACAGAGTAAGGGAGATAAAAATATTGAGGAGTAATGACTCTACAGCGGATTTGAGTATAGTTTATGAAGGAGGAGAGAG
>Ga0081473_140104_pt1 | contig 27055 bp, 32 predicted proteins | sample CisSprmetagenome_FD_70977 | JGI IMG/M metagenome (GOLD analysis project Ga0081473, IMG submission 70977) | Hypoxic/sulfidic aquatic microbial communities from Cistern Spring, Yellowstone National Park, USA v2 (version 2) | ecosystem: Environmental > Aquatic > Thermal springs > Hot (42-90C) >...
GCGCTTTTGATAGGAGGCTCCAACTCCGTGATAGAGGCCGAGATACCGACCATAAGGATTGACTCGACGGATATAGAATCCCTTAAATATATATTGAAAAATATATGAAAAGTGTATCTATTATATAATTATTCTTTTGTCGACGGCCTTCTGTCGGCAGAGAGGCTCTCCGTTATTCTGCCCTCCGCTACAAGTTCCCGGAATTACCGGCGGTCGGCCTCCCCGAGCCACCTCCTTATGGCCTCGTATAGTTCGGCGTAGAGCGCAAAGCCCTCCAGGTGTTCTCTGTAGCACTTTATCATTATCTTGCCGCCTACGCGGTACACCCCCGGCTCCTTTCCCGTCAGGGCCTTCACAAGGGCAACTAGCCTCTCGGCGTCTGCCCCCTCTCTGATGTAGGCGTAGCCCACGGCCGCGTTGATTTTGCCGTATCTGCCGAAGGCAATCTCGTAGTCGCGCCTTACGCCGTCGACCTCGGCCGTGATCCTAATCCTCAGCAACGTCTTGCCGCTCCTGCCCCTATCGAGTTCGGCCCCTCCGCCTATCACCTTCACCACGTGCTCCCTGTCCCCCACCTCGACCTTCTTCTCAAAGCCCTTTAGCGTCAGGGAGCCCCTCGCCTTGCCCTCCTCCACCACCTCCAAGACCTTCCTGTACACATCTTTGCCTTCATCCCCAGCCCTCTGGAGTATATACTCCACGAACTTGGCCACGTCGCCGGAGCCGTGGACTGAAAGCCAGGCGGCGTGCTCCAAGCCCTCCCTGAGGATCGAGACGTAGCCTGCCTCTCCGCCCTCAGGCATCTTCACCGTGAAGTGTTTGCCCTCCTCGAGGCCCATGGCCCTAAGCCGCTGCGCCTCCCGCTCTATGTTGCCGGGGTCTGTGGAGCCGAATCTGACATCAAGCGCGCCGCTGCCGGACAGCCCCACGTAGTACTTCGGCCAGCCCTCCCTCAGCGCGCGCCCCTTCTCCAGCTTCTCCAGCCAGCGCTCCGCCTTGCCCGCATCGACCCAGCCGTTCTTGGCGGCCTTCCTAACGATCTCGGCGAGGGCGTCCCTGAGCTCCTTGCGCCCAGCCGCAAGCATGTCGGTTGTGGTCCAGACTTGCCACACGCCTCTACCGCCCACCTTCTTCACCTCGGCGTCAATGCCCGCCAGCTTGAGGAGGCGCGCCGCGAGCTCTGCGCGGCCTCGGTCGGTCGAATTGAATTGGAGCTCGATCGCGTCCTTAAGCAGATAGGCTCCTCCGCGAGCTGGAGGGATGCCCCGTCGAGGCTAGGGCAGTGAGGGGAGGCTGCTGCTTAAGACCCCGTTCGGCGAATACGCCGTGGAGCCCGCAGCGGCCTGCTGTCAACAGCGTACAAGCTGGCGGAGGCATGCCGCGAGAGGCCGCAGGCGATGCATAGGAGAATCGTGGAGGAGGCCGCGAAGGCGGTCGCGAGGGCGCCCGGGCTTGAGAAATGGCTATACGCCTTTAAACAGCCGTACTGACGTGCTAGGAACTTCCTCAGCGCAGAACGCAACGGCGCCGGAGCCGGGAGCTAGAGGCGGAGCAGGTCCTCGCCTTCACTACGCCGGTTTCCGATCTCGGCCGGCTACCCCTCGCTGCCGCGTCCCTCGGCGCCTCCTGCGCCGCTCCACATAGCGAGCTCCGCCCAGCGAGAGAACACGGGGGCACTTCATGATTTTACTCCAAAAAGTCTCAACTCGTCAAAAAGTCCCGTGCCGAATATCGCTCGAAGCCCTCCCACTAAATCTATTTCTCACGGCATCAAACCGCACCATCCCCAAAGACTTCAGTTTTTAAAGGACTCCTCATCGATCAAGGGGGTGAAGCCTCATCACACAGTCCATAGTTGCTTAAATGATGGATCCCCAAAATAAATAAAATTATGTGACCCATGATTTCCCTCATATGATGAGTTGAACCCACGCGTCAATTGTGACGAGGCCTCGCGCGTATGGCGGGCGCTGACCGTGCGTCGCCCGACGTCTGCGGCTCTGCTGTGGGCTACACCCATGTCGGTGCAGACGCGCTTGGAGGTGGGAAGGCCGGCGCAGATTCGCCGCGTTGGTGGATTCTCCTCACGTGAGGCCGAAGGTGTACCGCGGAAGGGGCATCGAGGTTGCGGCGGGCCGGCAATACCTGGAGGGCTTCGCCCGCTGCGTCGAGCTGCACGAGGCCGCCGCGAGGCGGCTCGGGGCGCCGGTAGCCGCGGAGACGGATATAAAATTTAAAAGGGATCTCTTGCGTGGAGGCGATGGGCAAGGTCAGGCCGCCTAAGGAGAGGAAGTACGGCCGGGGGACCATCAGATGCCAGAGGTGCGGCACCAGGGAGGCCGTCATCCGCAAGTACGGGCTGATGCTCTGCAGGCGCTGTTTTCGGGAGGTCGCTGAGGAGCTGGGCTTCCGCCGCTACTATTAAATTTAAAAATACGGCATTGAGGGGGCGATATGCTCGACGTGCTTTCCAATGCGCTCATCACGATCAAGGACGCCGAGGCTGTGGGGAAGGGGCAGGTGGTGATCTGGCCCGTGAGCAAGCTCGTCTACTACGTCCTGAGGGTCCTCCAGAGAGGCGGATATGTGGGCGAAATAGAGTATATAGACGATGGGAGGGGAGGCAAGTACATAGTGAAGCTACTAGGGAAGATAAACGACATAGGTCCCGTCAAGCCGCGCTACTCGGTCAAATGGCGCGATATACCTCTGTGGGAGCAGAAGTTCCTCCCGGCGAGGCAGATAGGCCTTTTGGTCATATCGACCCCACACGGAGTCATGTCGCACGTGGAGGCCAAGGAGAAGAGGACCGGCGGCGTCCTACTGGCCTACGTGTATTGACAGGGGCTGGCCAGCGGGAGGACGAAGGGCCCTATGGATCTGTACAGCCCCTTCAGGTACGCCAGGGCCGTCAAGGCGGCCAGCACGGCGTCGAAGTGATCCTTCGTGGGCGGTCTGTACCTGCTGTATATGAGCCCGGGCTCGAGCCCCATGGCTTTGAGCGAGGTCTTGGGGTGCACCTCTATCGCGTTGCCCAACATCTGGGCAAGCCGCATCCCCCTCTCCGTCAGCCTCGCCATGGGCCCCATGAGGGGCGGCAGCAACCTGTAGCCGAGCCTTAGAAGCTCCCTCTCGACGTCCCTCAGCCACCCCTCGGGCCTGCTGAGGGGCGCATCTATGGCCACCACCGCAGGCCTGTAGGGGGAGAGGGACGAGACTATGTCCTCGAGCTCCATCGCCGAGAGGTAAGCCGCGAGCTCGCAGCCGTCCAGCACGGCTATCGCGCTAGGCCTCACGACCGCCAGATCCACCCCGGCCACTCTCACACGTAATATCGGGCACAAGATAAAAACGGTGCCTCCCCCTACTGCGTGATTCCGGCCGTCACCTATATACGCGTGTCCACGGAGGGCCAGGACCCCGAGAACCAACGCGAATATCTGGAGAAGTGGGCCTCTGCACATGGCCTGGCGATACTGCGGCACTACATAGACGTGGGGGTCTCCGGCGCTACCGAGCCCTGGGAGAGGCCGGCGTTCAGGAGGCTCATAGAGGAGGCCGCGTCCCTGGAGCCGAGGCCTAAGGTCCTTCTGGTGTATGAGGTGTCGAGGCTCGTCAGATCCTTCCAGGAGCTCTTCCAGCTCTTGGACGTTGTGGAGAACAAGATGGGGCTCGTCGTCGTCTCGGCCTCCGAGAGGGAGCAGGCGCTCCAGACGGTCGACGGCATGTATAGACAGTTCTTGAGGGCGGTGCTGGCGTTTGTGGCCACCATGGAGCGGGAGTTCATAAGGCAGAGGACCAAGGCCGCCCTCGAGAGGGCTAAGGCGGCTGGAAAGATATCTAACATCGCCGAGAGGCTGCCTCAGGAGGTGGTGGCCAAGATAGTCGAGATGAGGGCTGGAGGCGCGTCGCTCAGAGATATAGGCAGGGCCTTCGGCCTATCCACCTACGAGGTCAGGAGGGTCCTGGCCTCCGCCGGGGCCTATAGGCCCACGGAGTACAGCTGCCCGAGGTGTTTCTCCCGTCTAAAGGTCGTCGAGCGCACCGCGAAGATACAGAACGGAATATACAGGGTCGTGGAGCGTCTCTACTGCCCCAACTGCGGCTACGAGGAACTGCTCGAAAAGGCCTAGCAGATCTTCTCTATATATTTGGTTATGTCGTGGCCTCTCTTCTTGAACTCCCGCAGATCCTCCCAGCGGCTCCACGGATACGATATCCAGACCCACTCGGCCACCCTCTCCACGTAGTAGTCCGGCGTGAGGCTGCTGGTGGACTTGACGTGAAGAACCGCGGTTTTGACCTCGGCCACGCCCATCACGTTGAGCAAATCGACGATAAGCTTCAGAGTGGCGCCCGTATCGGCGACCTCGTCCACCACCAGCACTTTCTTCCCCCCGACGATGCTCGGCTCGACCCCGTGGTACAGCACAGGCCTCTCCGCCCTCCGCTCGGCGAGCGCCCAGTACTTAACTGCCGCCGCCACCACGTTGTCGACGTCGAGGATGTCGCTGACGATCCTAGCCGGCACCAAGCCCCCGCGCGAGACCGCCAGAACTATCTCCGGCTTAAACCCGCTTTCGAGAACCTCCCTGCCCAACGCCTCGGACATCTCTATGGCCTCGGGCCAAGATATGAAGCGGACCCTCACTCCGCCCACCTCGACGTCCATATGGCGTTTAATTCGGGGTTTTTTAACTTAGAGCGGGGAATGCCGCGACCTGCCTCCGCCCTCGGGGCCCGGCCCTCCCCACCTCGGCACGACCTCAAGGGCGCGGCGAATCGGGCAATAGCTTAAATACCCCCGCGTTGAGGGGGCGTGTCGCGTCCTAGGAGGGAGCTGTCGGCTGAGCTCAAGGCCGCGTTGAGGGCGAGGCTAAAGGCTAGTAGAAGAAAGCCGGATTTCGTAAGGATAGACCAGTGGCGTTATGTGAGGATAGAGGACTCGGGCTGGCGGAGGCCGAGGAGTCTGGACAGCAAGATCAGGCAGCAGAGGAAGGGATATCCGCCTAAGGTCAAGGCCGGCTACAGAAAGCCGGCTCTGGCAAGGGGGCTCCACCCCAGCGGTTTCGTCGAGGCGCTGGTCCACAGGCCGGAGGATCTAGACCCGCTGGATCCCAAGACGCATGCCGTGAGGATAGCCGCAGGCGTCGGCTTGAGGAAGAGGCTGGAGATAGTCAAGAAGGCTAGGGAGCGGGGGTTCTACGTCTTGAACCCCGGCAGGAGGACGTTGGAGGCCTTGGACCGCGCCGAGAAGGCCGAGCAGCAGACCCAGGCGGCGGCCCAGGCCGAGGAAAAAGATAAATCGACGACGCAGTAAGGGGCCATGGTCGACGTCAGGAGGCTGGCGGCTGAGATCCTCGGCGTCGGCGAGAGCCGGATAAGAATATCGCCCGAGGCCTTAGATAGAGTTTCCGAGGTCGTCACCAGGGAGGACGTCAAGGCCTTGATAGGCGAGGGGCTTATATGGGCCGAGCACAAGAAGGGCGTAAGCAGAGGCCGCTGGAGGGAGGCGCACGCCAGGAAGAAGCTGGGGCGCAGAAGGGGCCACGGCAGTAGGAAGGGGCCTAGGCTCGACGAGGAGGAGGCCTGGAAGAACAAGGTCAGAGCCCTCAGGAGATACCTAAGCGCGTTGAAGCGCAGGGGGGTCATAACCCCAGCGACTTGGCGCATGCTCTACAGGATGGTCAAGGGCAATTACTTCCGCGACCTGAGGCATCTGAAGACGTACATAAACGAACACAACCTAGCCAAGGAGAAGGTCAGGTGACATGGCGAGGACCGGCAGATATAAGGTCCAGCTGAGGAGGCGCAGGTTGGGGGTAACCAACTACAGAAAGCGCAGAAAGCTCGTCGTGAGCAGACTGCCGAGGCTCGTCGTCAGGAAGACCAATAGACACATAATAGCGCAGATAGTCGTAGCCAGGCCTCGGGGAGACGAGACCTTGGTGGGTCTCGACACCCGATATCTTGCTAAATTCGGCTGGAAAGGCGACGAGAACAACACGGCGGCGGCCTACCTCCTCGGCCTGGCGCTTGGGTACAAGGCCCTGGCTAGAGGCGTCGAAAAGGCCATACTGGATATAGGGCTCCACAGACCGACGCCGCGGTCCAGGGTATTCGCCGTCTTGAAGGGCGCGCTGGACGCCGGCCTCGAGGTGCCCCACGATGAGGACATCCTGCCGGAAGGCGACAGGATCTCCGGCGCCCATGTTGCCGAGTACGCCAAGAGACTTAGGTCGGAGAACGAGGAGGAGTACAAGAGGAGGTTCTCTAGATACCTGCAGCGCGGGCTGGCCCCCGAGGATCTGCCGAAACACTTCGATGAGGTTAGAAACAAGATAGCGGATAAGCTCTCTAAGTTTGTTAAAGCAGAGGCGCAGCAACCGAAATAGAACAGTTTGCTTTCATAACGATGAAAAATCTTTGGCCAGAAATACTTAAATAACCGCAGACGGCCTTCCATATGCCGAAGAGAGTGCTGGTCCTAGGCGGCGGAGTGGGCGGCGTCGTCGCGGCTAAGAGGATTGCGGAGAGGACGCGCGGCCGCGCCGATGTCGAGATCACTCTCGTAAGCGACACCGACTATTACTTGCTCCCGCCGCTCCTCGTCAATATAGCCCTCGGCGATATATCGCCCCAACAAGCCATGTTGCCCCTCTCGCGGTTCGCCTACAGGAACGTGAAGACCGTCAAGGCCGCCGTCAAGAAGGTGGATCCCGACAACAGGACCGTCGAGACGGAGCAAGGGAAGTTCCAGTACGACTACCTAATCGCCAGTCTCGGCACGGACTTCGACTTCAAGTCGTACAACTTGGGCGTTGGGAACCACAACTACACGCTAGACGGGGCCCTTAAGTTCAAGGAGGCCCTGGCGAACTTCCACGGGGGAAGCGTCGTCGTCTACACGCCGGAGCCTGTGTACAGATGCGGCGTATATCCCTTCGAGATAGTGGGACAGCTGGACGCCATATTCAGGAAGAGGGGCATTAGGGACAAGACGGAGATAACCCTCATACACCCGTTCCAGCGCCCGATACAGCCGTTGGGGCCGGAGGCCGTGAAGATAACCGAGGAGACCTTCGCCGCGAAGAACATAAAATATATAGGCGGGGTGACTCAGCCCGGCCCAGTCGACGAGAAGGCCAAGACCGTGACCGCCGGTAGCGAGAAGGTGAAGTACGACCTGCTCGTCGTGGTGCCTCCCTCAAGATTGCCCAAGCCCTTTGAGGGCACGCCCTTGACGGCGCAGTTCCCCAACGGCGTCTGGACCGCCATAAACGTCTTCACGGGCAGGAGCGTCAAGTACGACGACGTATATCTGCCCGGCGAGCACTCGATGCCGGCGATAGGCTTGCCCACAGCGGGCGTGCCGGTGCACTTCACGGCCATGGCCAGCGCCAACATGGTCGCCGGCGAGATCCTGGGGGAGCCAGTGGATCCGGCCCAGATAAACGCCATGACGTGCGCCATGGACTACGGCGAGTTCGGCATGATGTTCAACTGCGACATAAAGCTGGACCTCGCCAACAACAAGGCCGCCTGGATGGGGAGCTGCTACAGCGTCCTCAAGTCGCCGCTGGGGAAGTTAATAAAGGACTTGTTCTACAAGACGTGGCTGGCGACGACGATATGAGCGCCCAAGCATCCCCCCAGGCCGAGCAGAAGCTCGCCGAGCTGTTGAAGACCTTGACGGAGCACGCCGACGAGCTGCAGAGCTTGTTGGATCAATTGCTGGAGCTCAAGAGATCAGGCGTCCTGGACGCGATGATGATAGTAGTCAACCGCTTCGAGGAGCTGATACACTATTTGTTCCAAGACCCAGCGCTCTTCCGTCTGTTGTCTATCGGCGTCGACGGGACTCTGGGCGCCATGTCGAAGCTGGAGACCCCCGACATACTCAACATGAAGGCGACCATGCAGGAGCTAGTAGTGAGGCTGGGCAAAAACGCGTCGCCCGACCAGATAGCCAACCCCAAGCCCGTGAAGGGCATATGGGGCCTGCTCAGCGCCTTGAACGACCCTGACGTCCAGAGAGGCCTCGGGGTGGCGTTCGCCCTGCTCAAGATGCTCGGCAAACAGCCGCAACAATAGTCAGCCCTGGCCACTCCAGCAACCCCAGGCTTTTAGGTTGTGCTCATCATTTATATCGTCGGAGCTCCCCGTTATTAAATGGAGACGCTGGACAAGGCCGAGCGGTGAAGAGGCGTGAAAGGGCTGACCTTTTTATGGAGCTACCTCCTAGCTTGCGTGAAGATAGCGGTGACAGGCCCGCCAGGCTCGGGCAAGACCACCCTCGCGCTGAAGGTCGCCGAGGCGGCGAAGGCCTCGGGGGCAAGAGTAGGCGGATTCGTGACAGTCGAGGTGAGGGATAGAGGCGTCAGGCTGGGGTTCGACGTATTGAGCCTAGCCGACGGGCGCAGATCGTCTTTGGCTAGAGCGGGCCGCGGCGAGCCTAGAGTAGGCAAATATGCGGTGAACCTAGGCTCGTGCGAATTCATGAAGTCTCTGCTCAGCGCGGGCGGCGTAGATATGTTGATAGTGGACGAGGTGGGGCCCATGGAGGCCAAATGCCCCTCCTTCGTCGAGACGGCCAGAGACGCGTTGGTTCGGGCGCCCAACAGCCTGGCCGTAGTCCACATGAGGTTCGCCGAGGTGGTCAAGGGCTGGGGGTTCCGGCTGGTCGTCCTCTCGCGGGATAATAGAGAGGACGTCCTCCGCGAGGTCCTATCGGCGTACGGTTTTCGAAATGTTTAAAATTTCCGATAACGTTTTCGAGGTGGATCACTGGCATAGGGGGAGGCCTTGGATGTGGGGCGAGGGGCCGCCTATATTTGTGAGGAGGCGGGGGCTTAGGTACGTAATACTGCGCATACTCGCCTCGCGGAGTCCACTCACGGGGGCGCAGATAGCGGAGGAGATAGAGAGAATGACGTGGGGGTTCTGGCGGCCCTCCCCCGGCTCTATCTACCCGGCGCTGGCCCAGCTGGAGGCCGAGGGGCTCATACGCGTGGCCAAGGTAGATGGGCCCAAGAAATTCTACGAGCTGACCGACGAGGGGAAGCGCTATTTGGGCATAGGCTCAGACTACATCAAGGAGGCCGTCTTGGCCTTTGAAAACCTCTACAGCTTCCTGCTGGAGAATTGGGATAAACTGGACGCCGAGAGCAAGAGGATCCTGGGCGAGATAGCCGAGGGGCTTCTGAAGACTTTGGGCGGACGATGAAGGTAGGGAAGCCGCCTCTGGAGGTAGTGGAGCGGTACGTGTGGTCGAGGACGGGATCCTACGACCCATCGGTGTTGCTGGGCCCCAGCTTGGGCGAAGACGCCGCCGTGATTAAGACCGGGGGCCCCTACATAGCGGCGCATACGGACCCAATATCGGGCTCCGTGGAGCTGTTGGGGTGGCTGGCCGTACACGTGGTGTCTAACGACTTGGCGACGCGGGGCATAAGGCCCAGGTGGCTGTTGCCGGCCATATTTCTGCCGCCGGACTCCGACGAGGGGGTTTTGGACAAGATAACTAGACAGATGGACGCGGCGGCGCGGGAGCTGGGCGCCTCTATCGTGGGAGGCCACACCGAGGTCACCACGGCGGTCGCGAGGCCTCTGGTAGTCATGACGGCCGTGGGCGAAGGCGATAGGTACGTAGCGACGGGCGGGGCCAAGCCGGGCGATCTCGTAATTATGACGAAGAGCGCCGCCATGGAGGCCGCCGCGATACTCGCCTCAGATTTCAGAGATAGGCTCAAGGCTCTGGGAATCGCTGAGGACGTCTTGGAGCGGGCGGCCGGGTTCGTAAGGCATGTATCCGTTGTGAGGGACGCCCTCGCCATAGCCGATCTAGCCGACGCCATGCACGACCCCACAGAGGGCGGCGTCCTGGCGGGCCTCGCCGAGATGGCCTACGCCTCGGGCACCACCATAAGGATCGACCCCGGCTCGGTCAGAGTCCATCGGGAGGCCGCTCTGCTGTGCTCCGCTGTGGGGCTGGACCCGCTCGCCACGTTGAGCTCCGGCGCCTTGCTCGCCGCGATCCCAAGGGACCGCGCAGACGAGGCGCTACGCCGTCTGGAGGGCGCGGGGATAGAGGCCTCCATAATAGGGGAGGTGGTCCCCCGAGAGCGGCATCTAGTGGTCGGCGGATCTGTGGCGCTAGACACGCCCTACCTCAGGGACAGGTTCTTCGAGCTCTTCGGGTGATCAGCCGGCAGGTCACAGATCACCTATCTCTGGCCTGCGTGGTGACATCACCGTCAGATCCCCCTGGCTATCTCTAAAGCTTTATCGGCGTGTTGATCGGCGCTCTTGAGCCCCCTTAGCACCTCCACCACGGACCCGGACTTGAGCACGTAGGTCACCCTCTCGGCGGTGCCCGTAGGCCTCAAGATGCCCAGCCTCCGGGCGAGCGCCCCGCCCTCGTCGCTGAGCAACTTAAACCTCAACCCGTACTTCTCGGCGAATTTCCTCAAGGTTTCTACGCCGTCTACCGACACGCCAAGGACCTCGAAGCCTATCGCCTTGAACTCGTCGTAAATCTCGTTGAACCTAATGGCCTCCCTTGTGCAGCCCGACGTAAACGCCTTGGGGAAGAAATAGACTACCACCCTCTCATATCTACTGGGGTTGATCGCCTCGCCCGTATGGGCCTTGAGCTCCACGTCGGGGAACTCCATGGCCCTATGGCGAACTCACCTTAAAAATATGGACGAGTCCAGTGTGTGCCATCTGCGTGGATAATATCGATTGGGAACGAGCTCCTGATAGGCAGAGTCGTCAATACAAACGCCGCGTGGCTCGCCCGGAAATTGACCTATCTGGGCTATCAAGTAAGGAGGATAGTGGTCGTGCCCGACGAAGAGGCTGAAATAGTCGCAATGTTTCGCGAGGCCTTGTCGAGAGCCGATCTGGTGGTGTCCACTGGCGGGCTTGGGCCGACGCCCGACGACATAACCAATTTGGCCGTCGCCAAGGCGCTCGGAGTAGACGTAGCCGTAGACGAGGTCGCCAAGGAGTGGGTGTTGGAGAAGTATCGGCAGAGAGGCTACCAGGTTACCCCAGAGCGTCTAAAGATGGCGTATATACCCAAGGGAGCCAAGCCTCTCTACAACTCTGTGGGCGTAGCCCCCGGGATATGGGCGGAGCAAGAGGGAAGGATCTTGGTGGTGCTTCCGGGGGTCCCCAAGGAGATGGAGGCGATATTCGAGGAGCAAGTGGAGCCTCTGTTGAGGACCAGGGGGCCGCGTCTCTGTTTCGCCGAGGATTCCTTCCGTCTTGTCGGCGTGCCGGAGGCCGATCTTTCGCCTGTGTTGAGAGATGCGTTGAAGATAGATGAGAGGATCTACGTCAAGAGCCATCCGAAGGGCCACGAGGTCGGCGCTCCGCTGGAGGAGATACATATCTACGGCAGCGCGGAGAGCTGCGACAAGGCAAGAGACCTAGTGGCCAGGGTGAGGCAGTTCCTCGTAGACGAGATAAACAGGCGTTTTCCCCAAGCCAAGATATCCGCCCCGCCTCAAGAACGGCAAGCCGACTAGCGAGACCGCACAGCCCGAGACGGCTTGCGTCTCCCGAGAATACGGCCTCCCTTTTCAAAGGCCTTAGGCTATTTAGGTATATAGTACTTAGTTTCAACGCAGATATATGTATTTTTTGGCATGGCTGGCCCGGGTAGCGTGGCTTTCGTTCGCGGTAATCGATATATGGCAGGCGCCGCAGGCCTTCGATGTATCTACCGCGCCTTATGTGCACCCAACATCCCGACTCAACCATTAAGGTCACGGCCGAGGAGGAGGTGGATGAGGCCGTCGCAGCCTACTCCATATACGGCTGCGATGAGGTCATGTCCGACTTCGAGGGCAAGGGCACGCCGTATATACAGCCCCGCGATATAGTCCTGAGGGCCCTCAAGTCGGGGATCCCCTTGGGCGAGCGCTTCTTTGTGACCCCAAGAATACCCAACCCGTCGCTCGAGGATTTCGAGAGGAGCATGTTGGCCATGGAGGCCGCCGTACTGGCAGACCTAAGGGCGCTCAAGGAGGCGGGGACCCATGCGGTGCGCTGGATAGTATTGCCGATGTCGGAAAGCCCGGGGGACGTCGAGCTGGCCATCGATATGCTCGCGAGAAAGGCTATGGCGTATTCCGGCAGGGCTGAGATACAGCTCGTGCCTCTGATCGAAGACGCGGCCAAACATCTCAGAATCGCGGAATTCGTGAAGGCGGTCGTCCAGGAATACATAAGGCGCGGCGTGTTTCTCGAGCAGGTCAGAGTCTTCTTGGGCAAGAGCGACTCGGCGGTCGTGAACGGCCATATAGCCTCAGCCCTGGCGCTCCGCGTGGCCCTCATGGAGATAGGCAGACTGAACTCCGAGCTGGACCACGAGGTGGCGCCGATACTCGGCATGGGCTCTCCGCCGTTCAGAGGCGGCTTGAACAGCCCAGCTCTCGCCCCCGCGGAGGCATCGCAGTACTCGGGCTTCCGCACGGCCACGATACAGTCCGCTGTGAGATACGACGTGCCGTACCAACAGTACCTATCGGTCAGGGAGACGTTGCTCGCGGCGGCAGGCCGCGGCCCCTCGCTCGACAGGTCTTGGGCCTCGCGCGCGGTTAAAGAGGCCTCCGAGATCTACAGAGCGCTCGTCCTTAAATACGCCGACAAGATTGCGGAGCTGGCCTCCTTGATCCCCTCGACGAGGGATAGAGTCTCGTGGCGCATATACGGCAGATCCATAATGGCGGACGGCGGAGTCGTGAACGTGCCGCGCGCGATAGTATACACCGCGGCTTGGTACGCCGCAGGTCTGCCTCCGACGCTTCTGGACGCGCCCTACATCTCGACTCTCCATAGACGCGGAGAGCTGGACGAGCTGTTGAGAGCCCTTCCGGCGTACCTCAAGGAGCTCGAGTTCGACATACGTTTCTACGATAGAAGGAGGGCCGAGTCGCTCCTAGGCCGCCAGATAGTGGACAAGGTGGACGCCGCCCTGGACGCGTTGGGCATAAAGGCCGACCGAGCCGAGGGGCTTCCGCCCTTTACCCCCTCCCAGTCCTACGTGTTGGCCGAGGCGCGGGCCAGAGGGTTCCTGGGCTGAACCTCCTCTAGGGATACGGCGGCCACGCCGGCGAGTATCAAGGCCATGCCAAGAACTACGTTCGGCTGGGGTATCTGGCCGAATATGGGCACCGCGAGGAGGGTTGCGCCCACGGGCTCCCCCAGGGCGCTTACGGCCACCGTTATGGCCCTATATTTGCCCAGCAGGTAGTTGAACACGCTGTGGCCCAGCAACATGGGAATAACCGCTATGGCCGCGAAGAGCACATACACCTCTAGGGAATACCCCAGCAACTTGGCGCCCAGGCCCAGCGAGGCCGCCAGCGCGAACAGAGCCGCGAAGCCGTAGGCGACCGCCGTATAGCTCAGGGTGTCCGCCCTAGCCCTCACCAGCCGGCCCACGGCCAGATAGCCCGCGAAGGCCAACGCGCCTATAAGCGCCAGGAATGCGCCGAGGAGATTGGCGCCGCCTAGGTCGGCCGCCGCCGAGAACATCAGAAGGCTGCCCGCCACCGACGAGACGACCCCCGCCGCGGTCCTTCTGCTGATCCTTTCCGACAGGCCGTATTTGCTTATGGCCAACATGGCGAGCGGATGCAGATTCACCAAGGTGGTGCTTATCGCTATCGTGGTGTAGAAAAGGGAGGCTATCCACGTTGTGAAGTGTACAGCCAGCAGGGCGCCCGCCGCCGCAGCCGCCGGCCACCACGCGCCTACCTTCACGCCCCTCCCAGAGGCCTCGGCCACTGCGGTAGTTATGACAGTAGCTATGGCGAGCCTCCAGAACGTTATAGCTATGGGGTCTGCCTCGGTCAGCCTGATCAAGATAGAGGCGCTCGATATGGCGACTATCGCCACCGCCAACAACAGAAGGTCGCGGCTCATCCCGCGCCGTCGGCGCGCGTATTGCTCCCCACAACTATGTAGACTCCACCAGCCGGCGTAGCGTCCAGGGGCTGGGGCATGGATTTATAGCACTACCCAGTATATATACGATGAGGAGAGTCATGCCAGGTGACTTGTGATCGCTCGCTGGGGTATCTGAATTAATATCTTGCTTAAAACTAACCGCGAAGTTACGGCAACCTCTGCGATAAATTTAAATAATTGCTTATTACCCCCGCCATGAACCTAGACGGGTTCTTCCAGATTTCGGAACGCGGGTCTACGGCCAGGAGGGAGGTAATCGCGGGCCTGACGACATTTCTGGCCATGGCCTACATACTGTTCGTCAACCCCAGCATATTGACAGGCGGCTTCGAGCTGGCTCTCAGCAACGCGCTACACATGCCCCTCGGCCAACTGGAGTCTTCGCCGACGTACGGACCTCTTATAGAGAGCGTAAGGCTCGGATTCACCATAGCCACAGCGCTTGCGGCGGGCTTCGCGACTCTGGTCATGGCTCTCTACGCGCGTCTGCCCTTCGCCCTGGCTCCCGGTATGGGCGAAAACGCCTTCATAGGCTTCACCGTGATGCCGGCCTTCACGGCGGCCTTGCTGTCTAAACAGCTGGCCCCTGCCTCCGAGGCGCCGCTCTTGGCGGTCTACCTGGCGCTCGTGTCGGTCTTCTTCAACGGAATTCTATTCCTCATATTCTCGCTAGGAGGCATCAGGGAGTTCATAATAAACTCGGTGCCGGAGTCCATCAGGATAGGCACATCTATCGGCATAGGCCTCTTCATATCCCTAATAGGCATGGCCGACATGGGCCTCGTCACGGCCGGTACGGGGACCCCCATATCCATAAACTGGTCGGCGTTCTCAACCCTAGGCCTCTATCTCGGCATAGCGAGCGCGCTCGTGGCGGCGGCGCTCCTCTCGAGGAAGACGCCGGGCGCGTTCCTCATAGCCATCATAGCGACAACCCTGGCGGGAGCCGCGTTGGGGCTCGTCAAGCCGCCGCCCTCGTGGGCGCTTACGCCCTCCCTCACCACATCTATCGCCAACGACCTGCCCCGCTCCTTCTACCTCTACTTTGCGCTCTTCGGCCTCGGCTTCCCCATAGCGTTCTCGCTCTTCCTGGTCGACTTCTTCGACGGCCTAGGCACCATAACCGGCTTGGCCATGAGGGCCGGGTTGGTCAAGGACGGCAAAATAGTCAATATAAACAGGGCCCTCGTGACGGACTCTTTCGCCTCCATAGTGGCGCCGTTTTTCGGCACGTCTACCACTGTTATATATATCGAGAGCGCTACGGGTATAGAGCAAGGCGGTCGCACCGGTCTGACCGCCCTCGTGGTGTCCCTCCTCTTCTTCGCATCAGCGACGCTTGCCCCCGTCTTCACAGTGGTCCCCGGCTTCGCGACCGGCGGCGTGTTGGTGCTGGTCGGGCTGTTGTTTCTCAGCCTAGCCGGAAAGCTGGCCGTCATGGACGACTACACGGAGACGGTCCCCGCCTTCTTGACGATGATAGGGATACCGTTCACGTTCAGCATAACCGCGGGGATAGGGCTCGGCTTTATATTCTACTTATTGATGAAGCTGGCCGCGGGCAAATTCGCCGACCTGAAGCCGGGCGTCGTGGCAATAGCCATACTCTTCGCGATATTCTTCGCGCTGTCGGCGATTGGCTTCTAGCCGCCGGCCTCCTCCAGCCCGAGCCCGCCGACGGCCTTTTGAAGCGTAGCTTTTCCACATGGCCGCTGCTGTAGGCCTAGGGGAGCTCGAAATAGCGGCCGCGGCACCGAAGGCGTGGACGCCGAGCGGCCGGCTCCTCGGCGGCTGGGCGCCCTCGTATTGGCCATCGGCATCGCCCGCCCCAGCCGACGCGGCGCTGGAGGGCCGGCTCAAGTCAGGGGTCTCCCGCGGCCTCCAGGATCCTCAGGGCGAGGTCCGCCAGCTTTCTGTATTCCCGCCCCGCGAGTATCTGCGAGATCCTCAACACGTCGACAGAGGTGTAGCCGTGGACCACCACGTTTCTAAACCCAACCGCCGCCCTGTAGAGCCTCAGGTCCTCATGGGTGAAGACGCCTTTCCTCGCCAGCGCCGGCCTCCACGTAGCTTTGGGTCGGCTCGCCCATCAAGGCCGCGGCCCTCTGGACCATGCCTATCAAGGCCTGCGCCTGGAGCTGCAGCGCATGGAGGAACTTCATGAGCTGTCCCATGTCGTTTAGGTCAAAACCCCTGGACACCTCCTGGTCCAGAAACTCGGTGAGTTTAAGCAGGTATTCGGCCAGCGCCTTTATGCGCGCCATCGCGCCACCAAGGCCTCGTGGAGCTGGAGCTTCCTGGCGTCTATCTCCCAGTCCTGGCAGACGTTGAAGAGGCGGAAGACGAGGTCCCAGTCCTCGACGTGTAGGGGAGCCCCCCGGAGGGCCTCCAGGACCAGGGGGCAGGGCGTCTCGGGCCCCACCTCGACCAGGTCTATGTAGTCCTCCTTGACCCCGAGCCACAGCGCCAGCTCGGCCAGCACCTCGGAGTAGGTCTCCAGATCCGCCTTGGGGATGGCTATGTCTATGTCCTCCGCGGGGCCCCCCGCAGCGGCTGAGCCGAAGAGGAAGGCGAACTTCACGTAGCGGCCCAGGGAAACCGGCGGAGCTTCTCAAGGGAAACCCTATAGCACCTCCCCACCAAGATCTCCTGCATGGCGCGCGTTGGGCGCCTGTTAAAATACTTTATCGGGTCCGCCGTTAACGCCCCCCGTCAACCGAGTTCCTTCAACCATCTCGGAGAGCGGCCACCAGAACTCCTCGAGGCGGTTGCAGCCGAGGAGGGGCGCCGGGCGTGCCGCAGCCCCCACACCGCCTCGCCGCTAAGGAGGCGCCCATCCGCCCCAGCCTCCCGGCCGACTTAGGCCGTCGAGGGCTCCCCGGCCGTACTCACACCGAACGCGAAGAAGGAGTATCGCGGACGCGACGAGGAGCAGAACGAGCAGACCCGTGCAATTGCGCGCCTACGACGTCTTTGGCTGTGGGGCGATCACCTCCAGCGCCTGTTCGAGTTCGTCGATCCGCCCGACGGCTCCTAAGGGTCTCCGCACGCCTCTCCAGCTCGGCCGCAAGCCTCGCCACGTCCGCCGCGCCTTCCTACCTCGTCACGGGGCTTCGCGATCCGGCCGGCCGGACGCCGTTAGGCGCTACGATCGGCGTGAGGCCGCGCCATCTCGCCGTCAGCCGCTGGGCCTCGTCAGCCTGTCAAGCTCCTCGAAGTCCACCAGCCAGTCTACGCCGCTCCCCTCTCTCGCCACCACTAGGTAGTGGCGCCTCCTGCCGCCCACATCCACCCTCTGCGACCTCTCTATCAGCTTCGTCAAGTCTTGGCCCGTGGCCCTCCCCCACTTGACCTCTGCGAAGAGGGCGTTGTGCTGGTCCAGCGCGACCACGTCGATCTGGGCTTCGCCTCTCCACCACTGCCCCACGTACGTGGGTCTGAAGGGCAGGGGGATCGCCCGGCTTGCGATGAGCTGCCTCACCAGCTCCTCAAACACGAGGCCCGTGTGTCGCTCCAGCTCAGCCCCTATCCTGCGGAGCACCTCGTCCACGTACCCCAGCTCCGACTGATTGGGGGTTCCCCCCTAGGTTTTTCGCGATCTTGTTAATATCCGTTTGTCGCCTAGACACGCTAGGGGATAAGCCGGCCGGGGTTCAAAAGTCCCTTGGGGTCGAAGGCCGCTTTAAGCCTTCTATACAGCTCGACAGGCTTTTCGAGCCCTAGGTAGCGTTGCTTCGAAATCCCTGTGCCGTGATGGTGGGAAATAGTGGCGCCGAGCCTCTCGGCCTCAGAGTAGATTGTATCCCATATTTTGAGGTAGAGGGACTCGCTGGGCGCGAAGAGTATGGTGAAGTAGAGACAGGCGCCGTGACGGTAGACGTGGGAGATATGCGCCGTGACGGAGTATACCCCCTCCATGCCTTTCAGCGCGTTCTTCACGGTGCGGTGGAGATCCGGGACCTTGTCCCAAGTGGCGGCGAGCTCAGCCGTGTCGACCACCAAACCCCGCTGAAGAACTCTGGAGATGTGGTCTCGGTAGTTCTGCCGCTCCTGCAGCAGTTTATCGACCAATTCCGGGCCTCTGAAGCCCTGTCTCAGAATACCAGAGACCTCGCCTTTAGCCGCCTCCAAGAAGGACTTGGTCTGGGTTGCGAAGCGGAAGATCAACGCGGCGCCTTCCAGCCCCGTGTAGTACGCAGTCTCAAGCTCGTCGTATAACCTGACCATCTTGGGGGGCAGGTCCAGCGTCGCCAGCTTCTCAACGGTCTCGACGCCTTCCTCGAATGTGGGGAAAAGCGCCGAGTCCTCCCATACGAACTTAGGCAGATCGTACAGCTTGAGCTCAGCCGCCGTGATGATGCCCAAGGCGCCCTCGGCCCCCACGAAGATCTTGGACAAATTAGGCCCAAGGGAAGACCTAGGAGCCCTTCTGAAGCTAGTCCAGTAGACCTCTCCGGGGGGGACCACGACCTCCAACCTGCCCACCACGTCCTCCACGTTTCCGTAGCCGCTGCTTGAATGGCCGCTACCCATCGTCGAGATGAAGCCGCCCAGGGTCGCTATGTCCATAGACTGCGGGAACTGCCCGAGGGTGAACCCCGCCTGGTTCAAGGCCCGTTCGAGCTCCTGCAGCACGACGCCGGACTCCACGACGGCATATCTCTGGCGGCTATTGACTTCGCGTATTTTGTTGAGCTGTTTCAAATCCACCACGATTCCGCCGCGCGGCACGCTGGCCCCCGTCACCGAGCTCCCCCCGCCCACGACGTTTAGGGGGACCCCCCTCTCGTAGGCGAATCTGACGAGCCTCGCCACGTCCTCCACGCCCTCGGGCAACACCGCGGCTACCGCGGAGCCGAGGTAACTCCGATTAATCCAGGCAAGAGGCCACCAGCTCTCCTGCACGTACTGGATGGGAGGAACTACGCGGCCTGGAAAAAGGGCTTTAAGTTCTTCAAGGATTTCATCTTCCCCAGCCACGTCTCATAGTTCCTCTTACAATATAAAGACTCGCCTCTTATCTGCGCAAATCTCCCTAGGGGTCTCCCCAGCTCCGTAAGACCGTCGCCGTATGCGAGAAGCGACAAGACGCCGCGCGCGGTCCCTTCGTAGTCCTCCGGCCGCTCCACGGGGGCGTCCACCACCGAGGCTAAACAGCGGAGGAAGCTACCGAGCCTAGAGCCGCCGCCGTCTACTCTAATGCGCTCCGCTCTATATCCGCCGGCCTCTATGACGTACCTCACGTAGAAGCTCAGCGTCGCTACCACAGAGGAGAGCAACTCCTCGCGCCTAGTGCGGAGCCTCAGCCCCATCAACGCGCCTCTGACCCAAGTGGCAGGGGGGTACTGGAGACCGGCAGGTGCAGGAAGCACGTAGACGTACTCGCCGCCGGGATCTAGGCCGCCTAGCTCCTCATAAGTCGCCAGGCCCAGCGAGACTAGGCCATCTATAAAATGCCCAGCGGCTGGCAGATAGGCCTCCAAGCCGTACCTCGTATCTCTGCCCACCCTATAGAGAACCAGCGGGACTAAGCCCCTTCTTTCTGCATACTGGACTGTGGGCATATCTACGAAGAGCCCGGTGCCCAAGGTTACCTTAACCACGCCGCGATTCGTCGCGCCCTCGGCCACGGCCGCCGCCTGTTGATCGGCTATTATCGCGCGGAGCTCCATCCCCTCGACGTTGCCGAAGTCGCCGTAGTTGTCCACAACCTCCGGCAACGGAAGCTCCACGCCGAACAGCTCCATAACCAGCGGGACGGGCTTGAAGCTCTTCGGGTGTATGAAGCCGCTTAGAGTGGCGTTGGTGGCGTCGCTTACGTACCGCCGCGCCAGTAGATACGCCACGAAACCGTCCAAGGTCCAGAGGAAGCACGTCCCCGCCTTCAGACAGCCGCCAAGGCCGCCGTCTCTATAGGCTCTTAGAAACTTGAAGAGGGGCGAATATTTCCTGAAGAGGATGCCGAGTTTGGGCAGGTGTTGCAACGCCGCAAACCTCCTGCCGTATAGGTCGTCCACCCTGCCGAAGAGCCAGGTGTAGACAGGCGTTAGGGGCCTGCCTCCTCGGTCCCACGCGACCACGGAGGCTCTGTAGGTCGCCACGCCGAACTTACGGACGCCCTGCTCCCTAGCCACGTTGAGGAAGTGTTTTATGGAGGCGGCGATGCGGCCCGGGTCCTGGGTCCCGTCGGGGGAAGTGACGTTGTCCACGGTCTCTCTATACCGCAGAGACAGCTCTTTGTCGTATACAAAGATCTTTATCTTAGTCGTCCCGATGTCAAGAACGCCGTACATACCTCAACGCGCATCCCTCCCTCACTTTAAACACGGCGTATTGGGTAGAGACCTGCGCCTCGGTGCCGCATACCTCCACAACGCCGGGGGCAGGCACCTTGACGACGACCTCCCCCGCCGTCACGCCTGGGAAGACCTCAAGCCCGCTTGCGTATACCCTGAACCCGCCGCCTTCCAGCGCCTTTATGAAAAACTCCACGGCGAGTCTCATGAAGTTCACGTCGTCGATAACGACGGCGGAGTTGCCGACTCTATACGCCGCGCCCAGCCAGCTATGCGGCACGGCCTCGGCAATAACCAGCGTATCGACGTCGAGAACGCCCCTATCTGTGACAACCTGCGCCAGGCGCTCGGAGCCCCGTAGCTCTCTGACGGTAGCTCGCTCCCTGCACCAAAAGGAGGGGCCGAACACCTTCACGTCGACGCCGCCGTCCGAGAGCCGTCTCGCAAGGCCCTCAGCCCATTTATTACAGCCGTAGACGGCCACCCGCCTCCCAATACGCCACCCCAGCTCCGTCATCCTCATCGCGGTCCACAGGGCGAAGACCCCCGCGGGCCTTGTGCCGAAAATCCCAAGCTCCGCCGGCGTCTTCTCCCGGAAGCCCGTGGCCTCTATTACGACGTCGCCGCAGAACCTGCCCTGGTCCGTAGCCACGCACTTCCCGTCGATAGCGGTGGCGGTGACGCCGAAGCGGACCCAAGGCCAGTCCCCAGCCGCGTAGTCCACATGCAATGTCCACACGCCGCCGGGCCTCTCGAGACGTTCCAACACCACCACCTCGTGGCCTGCGTCGTGGAGCTTCTCCGCGGCGTAGAGACCTCCAAGCCCAGCGCCTATAATTACAACACGAGCCATGACCTCCCGCCGAACTTCGTGACCTCCCTAGGCTCAACGCCCAGCTCCTCAGACACTATCTTGAGGACCTCCGCCACGCATCTACTGCCCTGGCACGGCCCCATCCCCATACCAAACCTGGCCATAACCCCGTCGAGAGTCCGAGACCCCCTCCTCACAGCCTCCCTAATTTCGCACTCCGTAACCCCCCTGCAGAGACACACCACTCTTCCACACTTGGTGTACGGCTTCGGCGGCGGAAGCTCCTTGGGCTCCCTCCTAGGCAGGCCGAGACCCTCCAACGCCTTGACTACGTCCTCGGCGAGAGCCGGAGCCCCGGTAAAAGCCGGAGACTCTGTGCCCAAGACATGCACCGTCCTGCCCGTCGTCTTGACCATCACGTCGCCGGTAGGCGACAGAGGCCTGTTGCCTGCAAAGACCTTCACGGGGGTGAGGCCCTCGAAGTCCCTGAGATATTTCCCGAACTTCTTCACCAGAAGCTCGAAATCCTCTACGCTCGTCGAGAAGTCCTCCTTATCCCTCGCATCGGTTAAGTTGGGGCCGATGAGGATAGTGCCGTAGGCGGTCGGTATGATGGCGCCGCCCTTGGTCCGCGGATGGGGCCGAAGCGTGAGAGGCGCCAGGATCGCCTCGACCTCCCTGCCGTGGAAAACAGCCATGACCCCCTTCCCAGGAGCGATATCAACGTCGATCCCCAGCCCTCTGGCTATCTCATCAGCGTACAGCCCCCCTGCGTTAACCGCATATCTAGCCGACAGCTCCCCGCAGGAGGTGCGCACCGCAACGCCGTCGGCCCTCTCCTCTATATGTTCCACGCGGCATCCGAGGTGGAACCGCACGCCCGCCTCCCTCAACGCGTCGTAGAGGCGGTAGATAAGGCCAAAGGAATCCACTACTTTGTAGCCGCGCACCAACACGGCGGCTGCGAACCTGAAATCCCGCCTGTATCTCCGGCACCCCAGACACGGACGGGCGTCGACCCCGTGGAGCCGTAGATAGAGAAACGCGGCAAGCACCACGGGCAGTTTCCACCAGCTGTCGACGGCGAGCAACGCCGGCACTTCTCTACACGCGACGCCGAGCCATCTGCAGATCTCCACATATTTAGGGTTGCCGCGCCTAGCGAGGCGGCTTTTGTAGGAGCTGAACGGCAGCTGGATGACGTGGAGCACCCCTGCATGACGTCTGGACACGCCCCACCCGGGCTCGGGATGCCTATCCACGACCGCCACGGAGAACCCCCGCCTGGCCAGCTCGAAGGACGTGAAGAGGCCCTCCACGCCGCTCCCAATAACTACAACGTCGAAAACCACAACATAAAAATATCTGGCATATATAATACATGCCCAAGTTCCCGAGCAAGGAATGGGCCGAGGCCTTCTGTCAAGCCCTCAACGCCTCCCCCGAATACAGAACCGCCGCCTCTAGGTGGGAAGGCGACATAATCTTCCTGGCGGTGAACGTACCGCCCGAGGCGGGAGAAGGCGGCACGGTCGCCATGAAGCTCCTCCTGAAGCACGGCCAGTGCCACGGCGCGGAGGCGTACGTCGGAGACGCCGCAGCCCGGGCGGACGCCCCCTACATCCTCCAGGCCGACTACAGGACCTGGCTGGACGTCATCGCCGGGAAAGTCCAGCCCATACCGGCCATGGTCCTCGGAAAGATAAAGGTGAAGAAGGGCAGCTTCGCGACCCTGGCCCAGTACGCCCCCGCGGCGCTGGCCATGATAGAGGCGGCGCGGAAGGTGGGCACGCAATGAAGATCCCGATACGGATGAAGGCCGCCCTCTACAGGGCGCCCGGACAGCCGCTGGAGCTCGCCGAGGTCTCAGTCCCGACCCCCGGCGAGGGGGAGGTCTTGGTGAAGGTCGCCGCGACGGGCATCTGCCACTCGGACCTCCACATATTGGACGGGGAGATGATACCTCCGCCTGAGGGCTTCATACTGGGCCACGAGGTGTCCGGCTGGGTCGCCGAGCTCGGCCCCCGTTGCGAGAACCCCCACGGCCTCTCCCCGGGGGACCCCGTCGTCGTGTCTTGGATAATACCGTGCGGCAAGTGCTACTGGTGCGCCCGAGGCCAGGAGAACTACTGCCCGTACGCCGCGGCGAGGATGCCGGGCCTCATAGGCCTGAACGGGGGACACGCCGAGTACATGGCGGTTCCCGAGACCGCGGCGTTCCCCATACCCAAGGGGGTCGACGTGCACACAGCCGCGGTCATATCGTGCGCCTACGGCACCGCCTACAGGGCGTTGAGGGAGGCCGGGACCGGGCCAGGCACCTCGCTCGTGGTCGTCGGCGTCGGGGGCGTGGGCCTCGCCGCGGTCGAGCTCGCCGGCGCCCTAGGCGCGCGCCCCATAGTGGCGGTGGACGTGAGGGAATCCGCCCTCAAGAAGGCGGAGGAGCTGGGCGCGACGCATACGGTCGACGCATCCGGCGGCGACCCCCTGTCGACGGTGAGGGAGATCCTGCCGCAGGGCGCCGACGTGGTCTACGAGACCAAGCCCAACCCCGACCTCAAGCTGGCCCTCGAGACGGTCAGGAGAGGTGGGACGATAGTGGTGACGGGGCTCGGCACATCCACCCTGGAGATCCCGGCGAGCCACCTGGTCATGAACGGCATAAGGGTAGTGGGCAGCCTAGGCTACAAGCCCAGGACGGACATACCCGAGCTCCTGTCCCTCGCCGCCGCCGGGAAGATAGACCCGCGGCGCCTGGTCTCCCACCGCTACAGGCCTGAGGAGATAAACCAGGCCTACCAAAGCCTCAGGCAGGGGAAGCACCACAGGGCCGTGGTGATCTGGGGCCCGCAACCGCCCGGCAACCCCTAAGGAGACGGCGCAGCTTGGCGCGCACAAGCCGCTCCAAAGCTCGGCGCATGCCCACCGCCGCCTACCGACGCTAGCCACAGCCGCGCCGCCTCTATGCGGGACCGCCGCCCGGCGCCTCCGCGGCGTTCCCTGCCTCGCCCGGATCCGGAGCACGGATCACATTTATTGACTCCTAATTATTATACTTGTGAATCAACAATTTGTGGACAGGGAGAGGGAGCTGGCGTGGCTGGAGGAGCTCTACCGCAGAGATGGAGCCCAGCTGGTGGTTCTCTACGGCAGGAGGCGGATAGGCAAGACGGAGCTGCTGAGGCGCTTCGCCTCGGGGAAGAGGGCGGTGTACCTCTACTGCGAGAGGACCTCGGCGAGGGACAACCTGGCCAGGTTTAGGGATCTGCTGGCAGACGCCCTGGGGGTCGAGTTCCTGAGGGACGCCTCGTTCCCCGACTGGGAGCCTCTCTTCAAGGCGGTGCAACACATCCTGGAGAGGGAGAGGGTCGTCATCGTCTTCGACGAGTTTCCCTACCTAGTCGACGTCGACCCCTCCCTCCCCTCCAAGTTCCAGCGCCTCTGGGACGAGGTGCTCAGCCGCACCAAGGCCTTCCTCGTGCTGTGCGGATCCAGCGTCTCGGCGATGGAGAACGAGGTGCTGGGCTACAGGTCGCCGCTGTACGGCAGGCGGACGGGGAGCTGGAAGCTGGGGGAGCTCCCCCTATCGGCCCTGAAGTTCTTCTACCCGAGGCCCTTCGAGGAGCGGCTCCACGTCTACGGAGTCGCCGGAGGCGTGCCGATGTACCTCAAGAGGTTCGACCCCTCGGAGCCCTTCTGGAGCAACGTGGAGAGGGAGTTCTTCACTAAGGGCGGCTTCCTCTACGAGGAGGCCGAGTTCCTCCTCAGGCAGGAGCTGCGGGAGCCGCGGAACTACTTCCTCATCCTGAGGGCCATAGCGGACGGCCGGAGGAAGCTCGGCGAGATCGCCAACGAGACGGGGCTCGACAAGGCGGCGGCGTCCCGCTACCTCCACACGCTGGAGCTCCTAGGCCTGGTGGGGCACGAGATACCGGTGCTGGAGCCGCCGAAGGCCCGGAAGAGGCTGTACCACATCTCGGACAACTACCTCGCCTTCTGGTTCGGCTACGTGCAGCCGCGGAGGGCCCTGGTGGAGCAGGGCATGGGCAGCGCCGCCGTGGAGGAGGTAAAGGCTCTGTTCCCCCACTACATGTCGAGGGTGTACGAGCAGGCGGCGAGGCGCGCGGTCCAGGCCCTACACCCGGGCTACAGGGTGGGGAGGCAGTGGGGCAAGGCGGGCGGGAAGGCCTACGAGATAGACGTGATGGCGGTGGGGCCCCGGGGCGACGCGATATACGGCGAGGTCAAGTGGTCCGAGGCCGTGGACTGCGCCGAAGAGAAGGAAAGGCTTAGGGAAAAGGCGCTGCCCGGCTTGAAGCCGGCCGCCCTCTACATATTCGCCAAGTCGTACAGGCGCAGGGAGCCGGGATGCCTGGACCTCGCCGACGTGGAGCGCATAGTGGAGGCAAACGGTATATAGCCCGCCGAGTGGAGGCCGCAACGACGCGCCGAAATGTCGCGAAGGGGCGGCCGCAACGGAGCCGCCCAGAGGCGGCCCATCGCCTGTCGATCTGAAGAAGAACCTCCCGCGCCTTCGGCCTGCGGCTATGGATGCCGTGGGCGAGCTCGGCGGCTTTCACTGCGTGAAAACCTACGGCGCCTCCATTCACGGCGGGGGAAAGCCGTCCGCCGGGCCTTCACGACGGCGCGGGAAAGCATTCCTTTTTAACGGAGGGATCCGGGGGGCCATGGACGGCAGGAAGATGCTCATATGGGCCGCCGCCCTGGCGTTGCTGGCGGTCGCCATACACGCGGCCCCGGCCAACGCCACGGCGGTGAACGCAACCCAGACCAACGCCACGCAGATAGGCGCGAACGCGACGCAGGCGGTCAACGCAACCGGGCCGGCGGCCAACGTGACGCAGCTGCCCAACGCCACGGAGGTCTACGTCGTCACGCCGTCGGGCACGATACATCTGGTCTACGCGTCCAACGGGACCCACCTGGTGATAAACTACAATAGAAACGTAATAACTGTGAACCTCAAGACGGCGATATACAACGGCACCACGGCCTACTACATACACGCGGTGGGCCACGCGCTGGGCGCCTTCAACAGCACCTACGTGTCCCAGATCCTGTCGCAGATAGCCGCGGCGCTCAAGGGAGGGAACACCACGCAGGCGCTCTCCCTGCTGAAGCAGCTGGCCGGATACGTGGCGTCCAGCAACGCCACCAAGAAGGCCGAGCTCAACATAATGCTCGCCGCCAAGTCGCTCAACGCCACTAAGCCCAACGCCACCTACCTCACCGCCAAGCTGGAGTACGAGGTCGAGAGGAGGCTGGGCAGGGTCAACGGCACCAGCAGCGAGCTTGAGGTGGAGGCCGCGGCGTCGAGCCTGTCGCAGATATCGGCCTTCCTCAACGCGGTCGCCTCCCAGGTGGCCCAGTACAGCCCCGCCGACGCGGCCCAGCTCAGGCAGGCCGCCGCGCTCCTGGCCAACCTAACAGTCCAGATCAAGGAGGCCGAGATAACGCTGGCCAACGGCACGCATATAGAGATACACAAGACGGCACACGGCTACAAGGTCGAGGTGAAGGTCGGCAACGAGCACCACGAGTCCGAACACCACGAAGAGCACGGCGGCAAGGCAGGGCACCACGAAGAGCACCACGGGGCCAAGGCCGCACAGGGAGGCGGACACCACGATGATCACGACAAGGGCGGCGCGGCTAGCCAGTCCGGCGGCCAGAGCCAGCCCAGCGGCAAGCAGAAGAGCTCCGGCAGCGGCGAGAGCTCCGGCAACGAGACCGACTGACAACCCCCCTTTTTTCCCTGCTTCCCCCTCCTCCCCGCTAGGCGTCCCTGGCTTCTATCTTCACGGCGCCTCCGGCGGCCTCCGCCGATATCTCCAGGACCCCTCTGCCTCCGGGGCGCGGCTTCGGTGTCTTGACGATTCCGCCGGCCGCCGAGGCCCGCGCCGACAGGCCCACGTCGGGCGGGAGCTCCAGGGACACG
>Ga0081473_125847_pt1 | contig 26087 bp, 34 predicted proteins | sample CisSprmetagenome_FD_70977 | JGI IMG/M metagenome (GOLD analysis project Ga0081473, IMG submission 70977) | Hypoxic/sulfidic aquatic microbial communities from Cistern Spring, Yellowstone National Park, USA v2 (version 2) | ecosystem: Environmental > Aquatic > Thermal springs > Hot (42-90C) >...
CGCTGGAGGCGCGGAAATCCGCCGTCCGGGCCCTTCGCGGCTTCAGGCCCCGTCCGCCCTCGGCCGCACGCTTACAGGGAGCATTCATGAAAAGCCCGACAGGGGGCTAGCCCCCTGTCAAAACCTTTCTTTAATGCTCCCTGAAAGGAGGAAAGTCAGGCAGGACTGTAAACCTTACAGGCAAGTTCTTGCCTGTCAAGCTTCCCGAAAAATTTACCTGTAAGGAGGAAGCGGATCGCGGAGGCTACACCGCCCCATCCAGCCACTTCGCGATGGCCTCCGCCAGCTCGGCGTAGCGGGCGAGGCCGTCCAAGTGCTTCCTGCCGCATATCACCGCTATCCTGCCGTCCTTCATGTGGTACGTCCACGGCTCCTTGCCCGTGAGGGCCTTCACCAATGCGGCCAACCTCTCGGCGTCCGCCTCCTTGCCCCCCGGCGCATCGGCCCTCGCCATGGCGAAGCCCGAGATCTTGTTGTCTTTGCTGTACCTGCCGAAGGTGATCGTGTAGCTGTTCTTAACGCCGTCGACCTCCGCCGTTATCTTGATCCTCAGCAGGGGCTTGCCGCTTTGGCTCCTATCGAGCTCGGCGGCGCCGCCTACGACGGTCACCACGTGTTTTCTGTTGTTCACCTCTACCTCCCTGCCCTTCACGCCCGCGAGCCCCATGGAGCCCCTCGCCCTACCCGCCTCCACGACCTCCAGGGCCTTCTCGTAGACCTCCTCGCCCCTCTCCCTGGCCCTCCGGAGGATGTAGACGATGAACTCGGCCGCCATCCTCTGCCGCCTCCCCTTGCCGTGTACGGACAGCCAAGCGGCGTGCTCGAGGCCATCCCTGGGGATCAAGACGTAGCCCATCCCGCCGCCCTTCGGCATCCTCACCGTGAAGTGGCGCCCCCTCACAAGGCCCATTGCCTTAAGCCGCTTGGCCACACGCCTCACGCCCTTGGGGTTAGTTGAACTGATATCTGACGACCAGCGCGCCCTCGACCAGCCCCACGCCGTACTTCGGCCAGCCCCTCCGTATCGTGCAGCCCCTCTCCAACCTCCTGAGCCAGCGCTCCGCCTTGCCGGCGTCCACCCAACCCCTCGCGAGGGCCTCTCTGACTATCCCGGCGACGGCCTCCCTGAGCTCCCTGCGGCCGGCCGCGAGCTTGTCCGTGTACGCCACGACGTACCAGAGGCTCCCGCTCCTCTTCGCCTCGACGTCCACGCCGGCAAGCCTCAGGAGGCGGGCCGCGAGCTCGGCGCGATCCCGGTCGGTCGAGATGAACTGGAGCACGACCTTGTTCCTCAGATAGACGGCATATCTGACCTCGGCGCCGCCCTCCGATATGGTCAGATCCGCGGCGACGCGCCCGCTCGGGGTGAGCCGCACTCCGCCAGCCGTCACGGCCACGGATGGGCGGGCTCGGCATCATAAATCGAATCGACCCGCCGACAGGGGGTATTAAAGAAAGGTTTGACAGGGGGCTAGCCCCCTGTCGGGCTTTTCTCGTTCACTCCCTGAAAGGGAAATTGAAAAACGGAAAGGAGGAGGGAAAAAGGTTTAGGGGGAGGGGTTGCGGGCCGGCCGGCGGTTGCAGGGCTGTATCTGGAACTCCGCTACGCCGAACTTCTCCCTGAGGAATTCCTTGATGAATTCCTTGGCGTCGCGCTTGTAAGAGAACCCGTAGAATTCCCTGCAGTCTATGGCCACGATGACTCTGAGGATGTCCTCGTATACGAGGAGGATGCGGACGTTCGGCAGGGGTTTGCCGTTAATGAACACGCACCGCGGCTCAAACTTCACGTAGTTCTCCGCGTCCATGGCGGTCATGCCGCGGTCGTTAATAGCCTTTTCGCCGCCTCCTCGAACTCGGCGACGTTGTTGGCGTACGCCATGTTGCCGAGCGCCTTAAGCGCCTTCACCCAGCCGTACTCCTCCGACGGTGGTACCAATATCAGCTTAGTCTTCGGGCCGTACTTCTCTATAAACGAATTCACGAGCTCCTTGGGGGCATCTGTTATGCCGTCGCTTATGATCAAATAGATGTGGTCGGGCCTCCCGATCCGCATGACCTCCTCCATGACCGCGCCTATGTTTGTGCCGCCGTCCGCCTGAATCCTCAACAACACCTCCACGACGTCGCGGGGGCTCACCCTCTCGACCTCTGTGTCGAAGAGGTACACCTCGCCTCCGGTCTTGCGGTACAGCGCCAGCGCCAGGCCGGCGGCGAGTGATATTTTGGGCACCGCGATCCTCTCCGACCCGAGGAACTCCCTCAGCGCGGAGTCGCCGGGCCCCAGGGCCCCGGGCGGGCCGGTCAGCGCCTCGGCCATGGAGCCCGACTTGTCCAAGAATATCATGGGCTTGACCGTGGCGGTGCGCTTATGGATGTTGAGGGACATCTGGGCCAGCTTGAGGGCGAACAGGACGGGCGCAATGTTCGCGACTGCCAGCTCCGTCGGCAAGACCTCCCTGAGCTGGGAGTATTCCGTCATTCTGGCAACGCCATCTATGCTTCCCCATCTGCTCTCGACCGCCGCCCGCTCCAGCGAGGCGGGGATGGCCCGCATGAAGTGCCTGAACGCCAGGGCGGCCCCCACGAGGACTTTCACGTGTCTGCGGAACTCGTTGGGCTTCTCGTAGAAGTGCCATATCGACAGCCCTTCGAGCGTGTAGCCGTGCCCTCCGGCCAGCGCAAAGGCCGCGGACTCGGCCTCCTGCACGGCCTTCTTGTAGCGGATCAGCTCCTCCGCCACGTCCCTCAGGTCGGCCGCGACGGCCTTGCCCCACTTGATCACGTCCCTCTCCAGCTGGCTCAAGAGGTTCTGAACCCCTCCGGCGGCCCCCACGTCGTTCTCCAGCCCGGGCGGCGCGTTGCCCTGCTCCAGCTGCTTCATGATCTGGTTCATCTCGTCGATGGTGCGCTCTTTGCCGCCCAACTCGAAGTTGCCGAGCTTTATGAGCATCCTGGCGGCGGCCGCCGCGGCGAGCGCCATGGAGCCCTGGGTCAGCCGATTTACCTTGATGAACTCCGGCCTCTTGACCAAGCCCTCGATGAGGGCGCGCCACGCCGGCGCGGCCCTGTTCTTCAGCTTCAACGAGCCGACGACCGTCTCGATCGGCGTGAAGAAGGCCAAGAAGGCGTCGTGCGACTGGTAGAATTTAGGCGCCACGCGTTCGAGGCGCGCTAGACGATACGTCATATCTATCCCGGGGATGAAGTAGTCCAGCGGCATGCCTCTGTATATTCGCCCGTTGAAGGCCGATTTGGCGAGGCCGCTCTTGATATAGATCTCTGAATTGGGCAGTATCACAGCATCTTCAGCTTCGCCCGGGCGTCCTGTATCTTTGCGATGTACCTTTGCGCCTCGTCCACCAGCGTCTGTGCCCTCTGCGCGAGCCAAGGCTTGCCCTCGAACTTGCTCACGTCTAGGAGCGCTATCTCCCTGAACATGTCAAGCGCCGACTGCAGCTGCCCCAGCTCGTACTGCTTCTTCGCGTTCTCGAGCTTCTCCTGGAGTTCGGCGAGCTCGCCCAGCATCTCGTTCTTAGCCTTCTCGATCTCCGCAAGCTCCGCGGGCTCCCTCGCCATGAAGTCGATCAGCTTGTAGGCGGCCTCGGCGGCGGCCACCTCGCTTACGCCGTGGAGCGCCAAATATGCCGCGAACAGCTTCGGCAACTTCTCCAGCTCCGTCCTATCCGATATGAATACGCCCTTGCTTCTCGCCATCTCTATCATCGGCACTATGTGAATTAGATACAGCTTCAGGACGTCCTCGCGCTGGAGCAGGGACATGGCGTATTCGTGTATCGCCCTCACGTCCTCCATTGTCGCCGTGGGCTCAGCCTTGGGCGGGTTGAGCCACTTGGCATTCAGCGCATTCCTCACCAAATCCGCGTTGGATCCGATCGGACGTATGAACGTCTTTATCGCGAAGCGGTCGTAGAGGGCTTGTAGCTCCTCGCCGTCCCGCGGGGTCTCGTTCGACGCGGCGAAGACCGTCCACGCCCTCACAGGCATCGCCGTTCCGGTGAAGGGGTCGTACAGGACGCGCTCCTGCATGAACGACAGGAGGGAGTTGAGGATCGCGCTCGACGCCTTGAATATCTCGTCAAGAAAGACGATGTCGGCATCGACTATGGCCGACCACCTGCGCCGCAGGTTCCCCTTGGTCAGCTCCAAGACGTCGATCGGCCCTGCCAATTCGTCCAGGATCGTGAACGCCGTCATCAGGTACGTGTAGTACTTCGCGTTTAACAGCTTCGCCAGCGTTGTCACGAGGAAGGTCTTAGCAGTGCCGGGCGGGCCTATCATGACAATGTGCTCCTTCGAGGCCAACGCGAGGAGGGCGGCATCGATTACACCGTCATGGCCGATGATGGTTCTCTTGAGCGCGACCGCCAGGCTCTCCAGCCTCAGCCTTGCCTCCTCGACCCTTTCGGCCGAGGAGGAGGCCGGTTTGTTTAGGGTTTGAGTTTCACTCATGTACCCTAAAAAAACAGAGGTTTAAAAAGATTCCCTCCTGGAGGGAAGGGGAGTTTAAGGGGACGGAAAGTAGTGGAGGACGCAGGGCAACACGTCGCGCATGAGCTCCTGCCAGATCCCGTTGGGCTTGTAGTGGGAGATGAAGTCCATGAGGCGGTTCCAATCACCTGCGGGCATGTAGTAGACCGCGTAGCCGAACTGCACCGACGTCAGCCCCATCTCCAACCGCTCCCCGGCGCACGCCAGCGCGAGCCTCTTGGGCAGCGGACTTGGCAGGTCGGCCGTCGGGAAGGCTATCCTCCTGTTGCTGCGTATCCTCATCTCTATCGGCCTCCCCTCTGCCGTCAGAATCCTGACCTTGACCACCATGGCTACAGATCCGCTTTAGTGGCCATCACCAACGCCGTCACGTTGAGCTCCTTCAGCTTCTGCCTCACCGCCTCCTCAAGCTTGGCCACCACGCCCTCGTCCTTCGAGGGGAGCTTCACCACTATGAAGTACTTCACGTATTCGTTGTCCCCTCCGCTGACTGTCCTCTCCTCGTTCTCCTCGTCGCCCCCCTCCTCGACGGCCTCCTCGGCCGCCGCCTTGTCCACGTCCATCAGCTTGGCGACCGCCTCCTCCAGCTTGGAGGTGTCGTATGGAATTAGCACGGTGACGCCGTTGGTCGCGGCCTCCTCGCCCTTAAACTCGCCCTTCAACAGCATTGCCAGCCGCTCCCTCACCCTGCAGACGTCGTTGTAGCACTTGCCCCTTTTCGACATCCGCACCTCGAATTTGACGGCGGCGACCGTGGCCTCTACCTCCTCCCCGGTCGGCGTGATGTCGTACACGGTGTATTTCTCCGTGGCCTTCCTCTGTGCCGCATCGACCAGCCTGAACTTGTACGTCTTCATGAGCACCTTAGGCTCGTCCTTGACGCCCAACGACCTCACTACTTTCATTGTCCGCTCCTTTGCCCAATTCACCTTCTCGACGGCGTCCCCGGGCGCCTCCTGTTCGTCGACGGCAAAGCACCACAGTCCTCTTCCCGAGCCTGGCCCCTCCTCCCCCCGCAGGAGCCATCCGCCGTATCTGCCCTTCTCCAGCTTGATGACGTTGGAATCGTCCACGAGGAACACGTCGTCGACGTTGCTTTCCAGCAGTATTTTGACCGCCGTCTTGTGGGCGGGCGTCGTGGAGGCCGGTTGGGTTTGGTTCTGGGTTTGGTTTTCGCTCATGTACCCTAAAAAAACGAGAGTTTAAAAAGATTCCCTCCTGGAGGGAAAAAGGAGGGTTCGCGCGCGGCCTACGCGTGCTGCGCGATGTTCAACGCGGCCTGCGCCGTGGCCTTGACGGCGAGGCGTATCAAGTCCATGAACTCCTTCGCATCGTACGTTCCGGAGGGCAGCCTCACCGCGTCGGCGCATGCGGCTCTGAACCAGCCGTCAGGGCCTGTCTCGAAGGCCTCTATAGGGCACTCCTTAGAAGCAAGGACGTAGATGGCCGCCTCGGCCGTGCGCAGGACTGCCCCCCTCTTCCTGACCTCTACGGAGCCCGTCCGCCCTTGCAGTATTACGGCGCCCCCCTCGACCCGCAGGCACAGCCCCTTGCCCCTCTCGACGTCGGCGACCAATTGGATCATGTCTGTTTCCAGCTCCATTATGTCGAGCGGAGGGTTCTGGGCGGCCTCCTCCATGTCCTTTGAAAGTCCGCTGAATTAAATAGATTCTATGAAATGAGAATTGTTTTAACCCCCCTCCGCACATATGGCCGTGGCCGTCGAGGAGTACGTCGCCAGGCTGGCCGCCGAACACGGATATCTGCCCCTTGCCCGCGGCGCGGAGGTGGCGGCCTACCTGGACGGCCCTCCGTGCGGTGTCGAGTGCATAAAGAGGCGCGCCGTGGACGTCCTCACCGCGGAGGAGGACGCCGCAGACCGCCAGCTGGTCTACACATTAGCGCAGGACAAAGCCCTCGCGGTGGACGCGTTCGCGTATGCGCTTGCACACAGCGACGTCGAGGTCTTGAGGAGCACTCGGCTGGACGGCTACGAGTTCCTGCGGCGGGAGCGCGAGGATCCGAGGCGGTGGGGCAGGCGCGCCGCCAAGGCCTACGCGAAGCTGTTGTTCCTCAACTTCGCGTTTTCGCCGAGGACGCGCGGCCGCCGGCGCGTGCTCGCGGCGACGGTGCAGTCCAGGCTCCTCCTGGCGTTCCTGCCGCTGGAGCCGCTGAGAACCACGGCGCTGCCAAAGGATGCGGCGGAGGCGGCGGTGGACTTCTCGTTCGAGCTGCGGCGGAGGGCTGTCGAGGCGTATCTTCGGGTTGGGCTGAGGAGTCCGGCCGAGGCCGTGCCCTATCTGCGCGAACACGTAGAGGCCGTAGCCGGGAGGCTGTTCGATGAGATCCCGGCCCCTCGGGACTTCCTCATGGCCGTCGTGGCGGATCACCTCTACGATGAAGCCGTCTACGCCTATCACTACCTCCGCCACTACGGCCTCATCAGCGGCTCGGCGGCTAGCGCGTATCCACATGGGGCGAATCTTTAAATACGCGTGCGTACTAGCTATCGAGCCCTCCCGGCACGGGAGGATTGAAACAAGAGCACAAAGCGATGCAGAGTCAGAAAAAATCCGAAATTGAATCTCGCCGGGAGGGCCGCCCTCTCCGCCCCATCCCCCGCCTCCTCTGGCTGAGAGGCTCCGCCGCGGCAGTCCGCGGCCGGTTCGATTTAAGCGCCTCCCTTGGGCCGCGCGTGTCCCTCGGCCCAGTGTTCCTCTCGCTCGCGCTCATAAGGAGGGGGGTATGGAGGCCTTGGCAGCCTTGCTGGCGTTCCTGTCCCTCGACCCGCCCCTTATGCCCCTTGCCTTGGCCGCCGCCGCGGTGGCGGCCGCGGCCGCGCCCTCCGTGGCGCGGGGCTTCTCGGGCCTGGCCCGCGCGGGCATGGAGGGGGCCGCGAGGGCGGGGAGGGTGGGGGCGGCCCTCATGCCGATCCCCATCCTGGGTCTGGCCGGAGTCGCGGCCGTCGGCCTGGCGATCTACCGGATGGGGGAGGCGCTGGGCGACGCGGCGCTCAAGCTGAGCGGGATCCTGACCGCATCGATAGCGGCCGCGCCTGTGGGGCTCGCGCTGGCCTACGCGGCCCTCGGCAAGGCGGCCAAGAGGGCGGCGATCTACGTCCACATGAACTGAAAGGAGGGAAAAAAGGGGGTTTTGCTCCGCCCCTAGGTCGTCATACCATGTACCGGCACGTGGAGAAGCGCTTGCAGCAGAGGTAGGCCGTGGCGGCCCAAGCCGCCGCGGCGGCGGGCACGAGCAGGAGGCACCGCGGGCCGCAGGGCATGGCGGAGAAGTAGGACGCCCATAGGGCCGACGCGGCGATGTGGACGAGGTCGCGGCTGCTCTTCATCGCGTAGCCGATCGAGGCCGCCAAGCCGGCGGCGACCGAGGCCAGGGCGATGCCCGGCATGAGGGCCTGCGGGGGCGGCGCGAGCCCGAGGAGCGCCCCGACCTCCGCCGCGGCCGAGGCCGCCGCGAAGAACAGAACCAGCCCGGCTATGTACACCAAGCCGGCCGTGGCCAGCGACGTCGCCATCTCCTGCACCGGGCATCCTATGTTCAGCCAGCCATCTTCGGCGTCCATGGGGCCGCGCGGATCGGGCTAGATATTGAATCGTCATCGGCGGCCCGCCGCGCCTCCGGACGGGCGGAGCCGCATCTCATTGTTTGATTCAATAAACACATCCGTGGCCATGTTCGCATGGACGAGATTGTATGCAAAGAACTCAAAGAAGAGGCGCGTTCGCTCGATATGATGGTCGTTGCATTTGGCGTCTTCTCCATACCTTTCATCATGTTGATGCGCATGCTGAACATTATCAGTGCTCAGCAGGCCGGGGGTATGCTCGCAGGAGCGTTGTTTGCTGCTGCCTTCGCTGCAATGTTTGTCATAATGATCCATGCTGCAACAAGCGATTGCCGTAGAGAATAACCTCCTTTTTCCCTCCTCCTTTCAGGGAGCATTAAAGAAAGGCTTGACAGGGGGCTAGCCCCCTGTCGGACTTTTCTCGTACACTCCCTGAAATGGAGAAAAAAGAGGGTTACGGGGATCGGCTCGCGAGCCGCTTCGCGTCAGCCAGAGGCGCCGACAGGGAGTTCTTTCGGGATCCTTCACAGGCAAGTCCTTGCCTGTAAGGCTTCCCGCGGACGTCCCTGTAAAGGTCACTCCTCAAGCCATTTCGTGACGACGTCTGCGAGCTCGGCGTAGCGGGCGAGGGCCTCCAGGTGCTCCTTGACGCACTCCACCACTATTATACCGTCGCCCCAGCGGTGCACCCTTGGCTCCCTCCCCGTGAGTGCCTTTATCACGGCGATGAACCTTTCGGAGTCGGCCTCCCGGCCGCCGGGCGCCTTCGCCGCGGCGTGGCACGCGGCCGCGTTTCTGAAGCGCCTGCTGAACGCCATCTCGTAGACGCGACGCACGCCGTCGACCTCCGCCGTTATGATGATCCTCAGAAGGGGCTTGCCGCCCCTGCCCTTACCGAACTCAGCACCCCCGCCTATTACCTTCACCACATGCTTCCTGCCCTCCACCTCGACCACCCCCTCGAAGCCCCTCAGCCTTAGGGAGCCCCTAGCCCTTCCCGCCTTCACGGCCTCCAGAACCTTCTCGTAGATCTCCCAGCCCTCCTCCCTTGCCCTCCGGAGCACATGCTCCACGAACTCCGCCGCCAGCCTCCGCCGCTTGCCTGAGCCGTTTATGGAGAGCCAGGCCGTGCGTGCGAGGCCCTCCTTGAGGATGTACACGTAGCCCGCCCTCCCGCCCTCCGGCAGCTTGAGCGCGAAGTGGCGCCTCACCTCAAGGCCCACCTCCCAGAGCCGCTTGGCCTCCCTCTCTATGCTCTCCGGATTGGTGGAGTTGAATCTGACCACCGGCACGCCGTAGATCAGCCCCACGTGGTACTTGGGCCACTCCTCCCTAGTTTCCATGGAAGTTGCACTCCAACACCGCACGTTGAACCGTACATCTGCAGGAAAGGGACCGATCTTTCGCCGATCCGCCGCGGGCTCCGCGTAGGTCAATGTAAAATCGGATCTCGATTTTTGTTTCAAACATCTGTCCAGAGCGGCCTTTCTATTGGACTCCGCCAATTCCTCTCGGCGTGTTCCAATAGAAAAGTTTGCCTGTTCGTTTGACTCGGCGGAAAAATTCGCTTTACATGGATGCCAGCCGATCTTTCTATTGGACTTCGGCGGGGGACTTCGGCGTGTTCCAATAGAAAGGCAAATTTTTCTATTGGATTACGCCGACCATTGACGGCGCATTCCAATAGAAAGGCCGATCTTTCTATTGGACTATGCCGAACTCCTTCGGCGCGTTCCAATGGATAGGTCGGCTGGGATTTTTATCAAGAGAACCTCCTCGGACGAACGATTCCACGTGGGAAGGTGTGGCTTAAGGGACATGGAGTTTCTCAAGATCAAAATAGCCAACGGCAGCGAGGATCCCGTCAACGTGGTCTCTGAAGAGGGAGGAGTGGGAGGAGCCGGTGTTCTCCAACGCAGCCCTTCTGGAGGGCCGTGGGCCCGACCTTGAGATTAACGCGCCGTGTTGGACGAGGTTGTCAGGTTCCACATAAGGCTGTTCAGATACGGGGGACGCGTCGTGGGCAACATACATCTGGACAGAGTGCCTATAGAAAGGTTGGAGGGAGTTGTTATTCACCGGCTCCAACGTACGCTGTCGGCCGCGTATGCCGCCCAAGGCGTCCGACGGTGTCGGTTCACCATATCATTCCGCGTCGATATGTCCATGGAGAGCTCAATAAGGATGAACGCGAAGGTCTTCGAACTGCCGACCACGTTGGGCATTCTGCAGAGGATAGAGGGAGTTCAGCGGGAGGAGGAGCAGCTCGGCGTGCTTAAATTCAAGTATAAAGGAGTGGTTGCCTCGTCGGGGTGCAAGAGGGGCATCTGCATCAAATACAAGGCGCTGGTGTTGTCTAGCAATGGAAGGGAGTGGCGGACTCCCCGACAGTGGGCGCGGTCGTTGGGCGCGCCCCATTACGGGGGCTGTCTGACGCAGGCTACGGCGGATGCCCTTTGGGATATCGCCGAAAGGGGGTTCGAGGTGGGGCTGTGGTACGACTGCGCTGTCAAGACATGGGGCGCCATGATGGGGTTGAAGTTGGTTCCGATGGAGCGCTACCTTGAATGTACATGCGGGGTCGTCGTGAACGGCGTGAGGCTCGGCAACCCCTACTGCCGCACGGCGGAGGTATGCGTCGAGCTGATCTTGGAGGACTACAGGCGGGAGGTGGAGAGGATGAGGGAGCCGCCCACGCCTCCCCCTGAGTCCGCCATCGCGGAGCGGCTCCTAAAGGAGTGGCCGGAGCTGGAGGCCTTCGGCGTCGATTGGTTGAGGGCCTGGGCGCCCCACGCCAAGGAGAGGTTGGTCGAGGCGGCGCGCCTGCTGCGCAGGTATCCGCGGTTGGCGGAGCTGATCAAGCGGAGGCCCGCGAACCTGAACCCGTACTCCATGGAGATCTACGTCGCCAGGGACGGGTCGGAGGTCTGCGCGTCTTTCGGCGATGGGGCCTACTGCTCCGCCGACGGGGGCGCCGTCAGGAGGCTCGACCTTGAGCTCAAGGGCTCGGAGCCCCATGAAGGCGGGGTGAGGGGGGTGTATAGGCCCAAGGGCCTCCTCGCCTTTGCGGCGAGGGCCAAGGAGTACGTGCGGATCCTCTGAGGGGTCATCCAAATCCATCTTTTTGTCTTCCCTTTTCCTTTTTGAGGCGGGCCTGCAGGGAGCGGGGGCGGACGGCGCGCGGGCAGGAGCCGGATCCGCGGCCTTGAGCTGATTCACCATGCCCCCGCCCGGAGGTCGTGGCATGGTGATAATAAATCTACCTCCAAACGAGGCGGTCAGGAGGTTCGTCATGCGCAGCTTCGAGGTCGGCGGCGACGTCGTGATCGTGTCGCCGGTCGAACATCTGCGGTTCCGTCGCACGGCATATTACCCGTACACGTATGGGGAAACACCGCAACAGGCGCTGTGCGACTTGGGCAAATTCGCGGAATCGGTCACCATAATCACCAACCCCGACCTCAAGGAGCTCGGCCTGATATACGACCTCGCGGAGTGCGCGCTCCGCGATCAAATTGCCATGTTCTTTACGCGGCCGTTACAGCTACTCCTGATAAACGACAGAGAGGCGATCGTTGAGGACGGCGGCGTGTTGTATTTACACAAGGGGGAGGAATACAAGAAGGCGGCGGATAGGGCTAGGGAGATCGCCGCCTCCGCGCGCCGCGTCGGCGTGCTCGAATACGGCGATATACGCAGTGAGTACTGCCGCCAGTTTCCGTTCGACGTCAGGTGCTGATCCCCCCCAACCTCCGCTTTTTTCTCCTCCCCTCGATCTGGAGGAGGGTCGCGCTATGGAAAAAGGAGGGGGTTAAATCCACGACATGGAGTGGGTGCACTGATATAGCTGCTCCGAGGCCTCCACGTAGGGCCTCGGGTTCCTCTTGACGTTCTCCATCCACTTCCGCAGAAACGCCACTCCATCTTTATGCACATCAATGGCGACTTGCGGCAACGTCTTCAACACGATGGTCACGTCCGTCGGCCAAACGTCCTTCAATATCATCTCAATTGCGAGCTGCGGACATATCGCGACTATGAAGTAATTGCCGTTCAAGTCCACCTCAAACACAAAAACGCCGTATTTCGTCATATGGGGCACAATGTACCACGGGAGCCCGGCCCACCCCTCCCCGGGCGCGGGCCCCTCCTCGTAGGTGTTGGGGTACAGCACGTGGATGATCAAGCGATCCCTCTTCGCCCTCAGAATGTACGGAACGCTGTAGAATTTTATCTTCTCCAGGTCTAACTCCATGAAACGTGTTCCGCAGCGTTGGACGTGGAATCGAGGGAGCTACCCCTTGGGCGGCCCCGCCGTATCGCCGTCCGGGCCGGCGAAGTCGAGCAGGGTCTTCCCGCGCCCCACCCCCCTCCCGCTGCGGGCCTTGCCCGAGGCGGGGAGGCCGCCGGATGCGTCCCGCCCTCTGCCCCTTCCGACGCCCCCTCTCCGCAGGGCTTGCCTGCGCTCCGGCTCCTCCGCGGTCGGGGGGACGCGGGGCCTCGGCCTGACGTAGACCGCGTCCCTTACGGCGTCGTACACGATCTCCTCGTCCGAGAACCCGGCCTCCCGCGCAAGGGACAGCGCCGCCTCAAGGGTGTACTCCACGCCGTGGCGCCTCATGATTTCCTTGACGTCCGCCCTCCCCTCCCTCGCCGCCCTCCTGATGAGCTCCGCCAGGAGCCCCCTTCCGGCCGCGGGCCTCACAGCCCTCCCCGGCCGAGGGCGTTTGTTGATCCAGCACGCCGACAGGGAGCATCGAAGAAAGGTTTGACAGGGGGCTAGCCCCCTGTTAGGGCTTTCACGAGCGCTCCCTGAAGGCGTCGAGGAGTCCACTGAGAGGTGCGGAGGCATCGCGCGACGTGCCGTGGCTGGGGGATCCAGGGCTTGGGCCGTTGAGCCAAAAAGGGAGGGGATTACGGAGGACGGAAGGCTTAGCCCTTTAGTGAGGAGAACGGGTCAGATGCATCTGACCAGCTCCTCGACCTCAATGCCGGAGAGCGCCTCTAAGGCACGGTCTATCAGCTTCAGCGCCTCCTCCTTCCGCCGTTCGGCGAGGGCAGAGATCGCCCTCTCGGCGATCTCGGCTATGCGCGCAGTTGCCGGGCACGCGGCCAGCTTCTCCTTGGCGCGTTCGAGGGGCCTCGCGTCGCGCCCCAATCCCAACGCCAAGGACGTCTCCACCTCCGCCCTTGCTTCGATCAGATCTACGTAAAACTTGTTTAACAACCGCTCGACCACGCCCATCGTGGCTAACAACGGCGCCATCTCCATACAGGCCTCTCTTGCATCCATCGTTGTGAATTTGGCACAATCGATGGTACGAACGGTTGTTCCATCCATGGAAAAAAGAGGAGACGGAGGAGAGAATGAATTGAAAAAGAGGGTGGTTTGAAGAGTTGAAACTACTTACAGACGATCTCTACTTTTCCATGATATTTTTTGGCAAGCCATGTAGCAGCAAATGGTTTCAATAGTTGCCAACAATGGTACACGGTGGTAATTTCACAAACAATGTAAGTAGTGCCCATATCTACAGCAAGCCATTCATACAGCCTTTCGCCATCGATCCATATTGAGCATAGCCTTCTTTCTTTCACAATTTTCAGCCATTCCATAATATCTCCGGCATGTTTTGTTTAGATGAACCGACCTTAGGGATGGTTCCTTAAACATATTGGACGGCATATCTCGCGTGGACGTCGACCTGCTGAGGCCCAGCAGGACGCGCATGAACAACAAGGTCTCGACGGTCGAGGTCTTCCTGGAGCGCTTTGCTGATGGCGGCGAGGGGGGGCGTGCAAGACCCCCCGCGCCGAGAGGTACGGCCTCTGCAGGCTCCTGGAGGGCGATGCGTCCCCGCTCTGCCCGCCCCAGTGCGGCTCGCCGGTCTGCGGCTGCGGACTCTTCGCCTCGCACCTGGCGCTTCTGGCGTACTACTTCCTCCTCACGGGCCGCCGCCGAGGCGCTGGCCCCCGCGGTGGAGAGGGCCGCCCGGGAGGCGGGGAGGCCCTGCCTCTCCGCATGCCTCGGGGAGGCGCTCTCGGGCAGGAAGCCCGCGTCGTGTCCTCCGAAGGAGGGCGGCCTGTACTGCCTGGCGCTGGCGGCCCTCATCGATCCGGGGAGGAGGGGCGAGGCCCTGGCCGCCGTGGAGAGGGCGGTCGAGGAGGCCTTGGAGCCCCCGCCGGAGGAGGTCGCGGAGGGGTACGGGATCGTGGAGGGCGGCCACAGCTCCGTGGAGCTCTGCTTCCTGTACAGGATGTTGCACGGCATGGGCACAGCCCCATCTAAGGTTGGCCGGGAGTTCGGAAGGGAGGTATTTGGCATCGTGGATCAACGAAGCGCTTTGCTCCATCCATTTCATGGAATATCCGGACATAACGGTTCGGGAGAAATTCGGCGTTGTCTCCGACTGCGTCAACGTCGTCTTCAGAGGCTTCAGCGAGGGCGAGGTCGAGGCTTTGCTGAAGGGGCTTGGATGGATGCCGGTTCTGATTTCGCATGAAGCGGCGCTTGCGGGCGGAGCCCCGATTCTGGAGATGCAGTACGCCGTGTTGCCCGAGGTCGTCCGCTACCATATCCGCCTGTTCAAATTTGGCGATGAGATCGTCGGAAACGTCCACTTCAATAGGCTGGATCCGGCCAAGCTCAGGCGGCTTGAGTTGCATGGCTCCGACCACGAGAGGGGAGTGCAGTTCTTGAGGCGTCAGTTGGACGGGAGGGGCGTATGTTTGGAGGAGGGCGCGGGCGGGAAGTGCCGCATCGTCTTCGTGTCGAAATGCTTTTAAATCTCCGGCGCAGGATAAAGCATATGGCCGCTAGATATAAGGACGACGAGCCCGTATCCGTCGGATACGGGCCGATCACCGTCATAAAGTACGTCCACGACGCGGTGGTCGTAAGGACTTGGTTCGGCACGTTCATCATAGGGCCCACGACGGTTGCGGTGGTTAAAGACGGGAAGGTCGCGGTGGCGCGGATAGAGGAGAGGGGCGGCTCGCTGGAGATAGCGCCGCGGCCCGAGGCGGAGGAGCTCAGAGACATAATACGCGCCTATCTGCCCGAGTCCTTGCCGGGGCTGACGCGGCGCGGCAACAAGATATATTTAGACGAGGCCGAGGTGGCGATGATCTACGAGCTCTAACCCCTCTTTTTCCTCTTTCCACCTATCGATGCCTCCACGCCTCACCTCGTACCTCGCGAAGACGTAGCCGCAGTTGGGGCACCTCTTGACGACCGCGCTGCCCTCCCTGTGGATCACCTCGTCGACGGCCCTCCTGCAGACGGGGCAGTACCTCCTGGCCACGGCCCTCCGGCCTCCCGGGGATTTGTGGATCTATCTGGCGGCGGGGCGCCCTCCGGACGGTTGAGGACTGGCAGGAGGTAGCCATCAGGGATCTTGGTCGGCGGCTATGCCGTAGTAGGCCAATACGGTGAGGAACGCCACGTACGTGTAGTAGAATTTGGCCGGAAACGTGGCCGAGGACACCGCGGCTATGAACGCCGCGATGGCCGCGAACAATTCGACGGTGAGGGCGATCGCCACGGCGGCGGCCTCGACCCCCCGTTTAGGGCTCCGCCTGACTATGGGGGCGTAGGCGGCGGTCGCCGCGGGGAAGAAGAGGACCAAGACGCTCCTCCAAGCCGTGGTCGCCGTGAGGTACGCCATAACCACGGCCGCGGCCGCCACCGCGGCGGCGGCGACCGCAGCGGGGTGCGGGAGGCGGGGCATGTCGTGAACTGCGCTGGGGAATAAAAAGAATTGGAGGGGCGGAGGACGGCTGCCGCCTCCTCAGCGGGACGGACGAGGGAGGAGGGAAAAAAAGAGCGGGATTAAACGGTGAACCTGAAGTCGGGCCAATCCTTGGAGCTCTTGATTCCGGCGACGGCGTCCTTAACGGCATCTCCCCAATCGTAGAACAGCTTAGTGTCTCTCAGATATAGCTTGGGCGCACGTGTTAACCAATTCTCAACGACGTCTCTGATCCTCTTGTACCTTGCGACTGCCTCCATGACGGCGGTTTTCGCTCTGTCGGGCCCAAAGTCGGCGAGCTCTGCGCGCAACGTGTTGGCTATGGCCGCGCTTAGGAACAAGCCGTGCGCCACGTTGACGTTCTTTGCTGTACTGTAGAGCAACGCTTTGGCGATCGCGTTGCCCATTCCGCTGAGTTCCTTGTTGTAGATGATTCCCAATTTCTCCAAGAACCGCATCAAGCCTCTGAGGCTCTTGACGCCCTTGCGTTTAGCTATGGGCATGTAGTCTATGCTGAATTCGCCCAACGTGAAGAACGCCATTAGGGCCTCAGCCACGTCGAGGAACGTGATGCCTCCGATATCGAGCAGTATCGATGAGTCCGCGTTGATCGGCATTACGCTCATGAAGAAGAGCGTCTGTCTAGCAGTGCGCATGCGTATGTCGGCGGCCACGTCGGGACGTATGAAGGGGCTGGGCACGCTCACCGATGCGGGGATCAAGTTAAACGGCTCCTCCTTGCTCAGCTCCTCGAAGGCTTTGTCCGCGGTCTCCCAGTCTCCGATGAAGGCCCTTTGTATGGCCCTTCTGACCCCTTCGAGGTTATCCATGCAGTATTGGGCGTGCAGGTTTAAAAAATTGGGAGGTTAAGGGGAGTACGCCACGTACCACATGCGCCCGTGCCAGCGCCTCACGCGGCGGCGTCCCATGGCCCTGAATATGTGATAAAGCGCATTGGACAGATAGGCCGCGCCGGGGCCGGCGATGGCGAGCCACGTCCGCCCCGGGCCGGTCCAGATCCAGACCACGTCGGCTCTCTTGGCTCTGTCGTTGAAACGCCAAACAATGTCCATAGCAACGAACAACTCCTCAATATCCATGTCCGTACCGATACCCGAGATCATGTTGAACCGGACGTGTTGCGGCCGGTCTGCGGCGGAGGGGAGCGGTCGGCCGGGGCGCGGGCTGTCGGCTCGCGCCTGGCACGCGCTCAGCGCCTCTGGCCGTTGAACATGTCGAAGATGTTCCGCCTCCTCAGATCCGCGGCGCCGTACGTCAAGGCATCGTAGAGCTCCTCGGGCTCAAACCGCTTCATCTCGAGGGCCCGTTTCGCCGCAAACGTCATCGCCTCTTCGAGTCTGCCGTCGTGTTGCATGGCGAGCCACCTCACGACGTTGTCGTCCGGGTATTCGCACTTACCTAGATATGTCGTGAGGATCTCTTCTGACCATTTTGGAGATATGGGCCCGTAGAGTCCCCTGAGCACGATCAGCGGGGCGTGGATGTTCGCCTTCACCCTGTTGCCTCCGAGCAGGGTGTACCAAATGTAGTCCAGGGCGAAGTCCACGGCCCTGCTCTTCGCCCTCCTCAACGCCTCGGCCGCGGCCTCCCGTTGGCAGTCATGCCCCCTCAGCCAGTCCCCCGCCAGCGCCGCCATAAGGGCCCTGTTGTCGCCGTATTTCACTAGTTCTTTAGCCACCTCGGCGGCCACCTCGCCCGGACAGCCGCCGTAGCCCTCCACCAGCGCTTGCAGAAAGCGGACGTCGTCGCTGCGCACCTCGACGGTCGCGTGCTTCCCCAACCTGTCTTTCACAAGCGCATACAGGTCATCGCTTAACGCGACCACGGCACTCGCCTCCTTTTTATGGGCGACACGTTTTACGACCTCCTCCAGGAGGGCGAGCTTCTCCATGCTTGGCGGCATATACCAGGTCTCCTCCCAAGGCCTCAGCGGGTAGTGCCCCGGCTTGGAGATGTCGAAGTAGAGGACGGGCCCCCCCCCCGCCTCTCTGACCCTATCCACCACCTCAACCAGCCAATGCATATAGTCCATGTAGTCGCGCCAGTCGCTCCGCCCCTCCACCACCACGGCGCGGTCGTATACGATCTTCTTCGCCAAAGCTACCATCGTGAGCACCGACTTCCCCTCTCCCTTGGGGCCGCGCACCACCACCAGCTGGCGCTGGCTTAGTTTTTCTGCCAAAGCCTCCTCGGCGGGGTGCTCCACGTAGACCGCGCGTTCCCTCGTCAAGACGTTCGTCACATATATCTCGCCGTCGCCGAAGTGTACGCCCAGATGCTCGGGTATGTGGTAGATGCCGGCTACGATCCAGTATAGGGATTCCACGGCATATGAGGCGTGCAGGTTTAAAAAGCTTGGACTTTTTGAAGAAGAAGGCGGCCAACTGCGGAAGGCCCTCGGGATAGAGCCGACAGGGATGTCTCCAGAAAGCCTTACAGGCAAGTCCTTGCCTGTGAGACTTCCCGTGGGCATTCCTGAAAAAACGGGAGGAAAAAGGGGATGGTCAACGCGGCGGGCGGAAGCGCGTTGGCAGGCCGGCGCCGTCAAAACGCCCATTGCTCGAAGCACGCCTCGGCGATGTCCAGGACGATCTTGCCCAGCTTGATACCTCGGCGAAACCACCGGCCCGCGTCCCCTGCTCCTCTTGGCGAACTCGTTGATCAGGGCGACTCGTTGGCCGCGGGGAGCATCTGTGTATACTGTCGAGTTGAGCCGCCCCTCGACGGGTTCGCCGACAGGGAGTACGCGAGAAAAACCTAACAGGGGGCTAGCCCCCTGTCAAGCCTTTCTTCGATGCTCCCTGAAATGGAAATCGAAAGAAAAACGGGAAGGAGGAAAAAGGATGGGTTTATTTCGTCTCCTCGAGCCACCTCCTTATGGCCTCTGCGAGCTCGGCATAGCGCATGAAGCCCTCCAGATGCCCTTTGAAGCATTCTATTATTATTGTGCCGTTCTTCATGCGGCGCACCCTCGGCCTCTTGCCCGTGAGGGCCTTTATGAGGGCTGAGAGCCTCTCGGCGTCGGCCTCCCTGCCTCCCGGCGCGTCGGCCCTCGCTGTAGCGTAGCCCTCGGCTACGTTGTTTTTGCCGTACCTGCCGTACGTTATCGTGTACTCGCCCCTGACGCCGTCGATCTCGGCGGCTATCTTAATCCTCAGGAGGGTCTTGCCGCTCCCTCCCTCCTCGGGCTGGGCCCCTCCACCGAGGACGGTCACGACGTGCCTCCTGCCCCCGACGAAGACCTCGGCCCCCCTGACATCCGCGAGCTTTAGGGAGCCCACCTCCTTTCCCCTCCTCACGACCTCAAGTGCCTCCTCGACTTTCTTCATTACCTTTGCCGCGTTCTTGACGGCCTCGACGGTCGTCCCCGCCGCCTCCGCCAGGCGTATCAGCATCCCGTGCTTCCTGTGGGTGGCGAGCCAAAGCGCCGCGGCGGCCAGGGCCCAGGGGTTCCTGCCCACGACGGCTTTCCTGTTCCCCTCAAGGATCTCAAGGGCCCTCCTCACCACGGGAACCGACAGTCCGGCCCTAGCCGCCACCATCTTGACGTACTCCTCAAGGGGAGGCCTCCCCCTAACGAGCTCGTTGAGCCTCCAAGCCGCCCTCTTGACGGCCGACTTGTTCGCCTTGCTGTATTTGAGGAAGTCCCTCAAGGGCCGGGGCGTCTGCATCCTGCAGGCCATATACAGCGCGGCGGCCGCCATGGCCTCGGGCGACCAACCTGCGGCGAGCTCCTTCTCCAACGCCTGTCTGTAGATCTCCAGCGCCTGCTCCACGCAGGGCCTCGGCACCCCCGTGAAGGCCTTGAGCCTCTCCAGCTCCTGCGCGGCCCGGGCGAGGTTGTCCTCGTAGGAGGTCTGCACGCGGGCCCTGGTCTGCCACCTCCTCAGCCTTATGGCCACCAGCTTCCGCCTGAGGTCAAGATCCTTCCCCGAGACGTCCTTATCCCTCCAGTCGATTGTTGTTTCCATGGAATATTACATGCGGTAGCGCATGTTGAACAGAACCGCTTCGTCCGAACCCTAAGAGCGCGCCGCCCTCCGGCCGGCTCGCGCCGCTACGCCGTAGAACCGACGGCGTTCAGCCTGCGCATGCCCCTCCGGCCGAATACTTATCTTCCGATCGCTGAAGCGTTGCGGAGGTGGGGCCGGCGGCGCCATACCCCGAACCCGTGCTGGCGGCGGGGAGTCCGTGCCCCCTCTTCTCGGAGGGGGCGAGCCCTCGCGGCGATAGGGCATGCGTCTTCGTAGCCTCGGGGCTCATCGACTTTGGCGATCGTCCGCATCGGCGATGCCCGCGGTCGACATGGAGGTGGGGCTAGGGGGCATGAGGCGCCCCTGTGGATTCTGCCTTCCGACCCCTCCCCGACTTGTCTATAGCCTTCGCCCTAGGACGGGGGCGCCCGCGATAAGGGGAGGGAAAAAGGAGGGTTATTCAGAGATGGTGCATAAGACGCATAAATTGTCGTAGTTTACCTCATCGAAGAACATTTCGCATTCCACCCTCCTCCCGTCTGGGAGGAGGGCCTCTCCATTTTTCATTTTTTCCAATATCTCTATTCTGCTACTATCCTCCATTCCCAACTCTTTTAACGCTTGCTCCAGGGCCGGCAAGGGGCCGGCCCTGAAGCTGACACATTCGATTACTTCTTTTTCCATGAAATAATTCCACTCGCTTGCGCAAATCGATCCGTTGACCTATCTCGTCAGCAGGGACTCGACCTCCTGCGGCTCCGCCCCGACCACCACGTAGGCCTTGCCGCCCCGCTCGATGATGAACGTCGGCGTGGCCAGCGGGATCCCGTGCGACTGCAGCCACTGGGCAACCGGCTGGAGCTCGGCGTAGATCTGCTCCGCGGTGGCCGTGCAGTTGTACGGGGCCAACAGCCGCACTTGCTCGGTGTAGTTGGGGTAGGCGGCGTAGAGCTCGTCGACAAGCTTGAGGGTCGAGTTGCCCAGCTTGCCGTAGGCGCAGTAGAGCATCTGGTGCAGCTGCAGGGAGCCCGGGTGGGCCGGCACGCCCACCAAGATCACCTCGACCCGCCCCTCGGCGGCGAGCCTCTCCAGGAGCGGGCCCAGCTGGGCCTCGGCCTCCGCGCAATAGGGACATCTGAGGTCGAAGAGCATTATAAGCTTGACCGGCGCCGCCGGGCTCCCCACGGCCATGCCCTGAACCGGCGGAGGCGCGGGGAGGGCGGGAGCGGCGGGCGGAGGGGGGAAGGCCACGAAGAGCGCCCCGAGGGCGGCCAGGACGGATGCGGCGGCGGCCGCCAGGAGCGCCCACCTCCTCCTGCCGGGCGCGGCGGTCATCTCTGTACGACCCCCTCCCTTTCGAGCAGGGCGAGGGCGTCCTCGACGCCGCGCCCGCGCTCCAGCGCCTCCCACAGCGGGGTGCCGCGGCGCAAGATGTAGCGCGTCTCGTCGGTTCTCTTGTCGACCTCCACGAGGCCTTTGGCGGCCAACCGATCCATGAACGCCTTGACGAGCACCTTCTTGGCGCCGTACACGTCCTGCGCCAACACCTTCAGCTTCACAGTCCTCACGTTCCCCCGGGCGCCGAGGACGTACGTCCTCAGCTGCCCGAGGATCCTCGCCTCAAGGCTTGCGCTCATGGCAAGAACGCGGCCCGCCGTTATATTGAACCGCCTCGCCCGACCGCCCCCGACCCTCCGCCCGCTCGGGTCTCCGAGCGCCTTGCGGCCAGGACGGCGAGGACGGAAAAACGGGGTCGGATCACGGGTTCTTAGCGCGGTGCTGTGTTGCGGACAGTAAAATGACCGCCGTGAGGGCGTTCAAAGCGCCGAAGAAGAACGGGGGCATCCCCTCCATGAGCATGGCGGAGCCGAGTGCGACGAGCGTCCCGCCCCCGATCGCCGCCCCGAAGTCCGCAGGCATCGCGGCGTTCCTGGGCCGACGATTCCTAGGAGGCCGAGGGCGGGGCTTGCCGGTTGGAGCCTTCGGACGTATGGGCGGCCATTAAGTATGCGCAGGCCGCCAGCCGTTGCGGAGCGGCTCGTCAGAGTCCCGAGTCCTCGTCACCGATCGGCTAGCTTTCAACACTCCATTGGATGTGCCGTCGTGGATCGCGGTTTATTTGTTTTCGCCAATTCCTTGGGCCGCGTTGCAGGGCCCGCGGGATCCGCGTGAGGCCGAAGGAGGCGAACGCGCTGTCCCTCAGCCGATGCCCTCCCGCCGGACACGCCAAGGCCTTCAGCGCGATCGTGCAGCGCGGCTTTCTCTCGATCGCGTCCACGACGTACCGCACGGAGCCCTCGACGTCGGGGGCGGGCACCTCCGGTGGAGCCGAGGGGCGGTGCCGCCAATTCATCGTAACCATAGCCACCGTTTATGTCGTGGAAACCCCAAGGCGGTTGGCCGCGGCTCCGCCGCGGCCGCCGCCGGCGGGCGCGGCGCCGTTGCTGGCCGTCGAGGCCGTCTAGCGGTACCCCTCCTCCTCCTTTTTTATGGACTCGAACACCTCCGACAGCCAGGGCGCCGGGCGCCACACGATGATGCCGAAGTCCGCGATGTAGTACGCGGGCACCAAGGCGCGATCCACCGTCATGAGTCTGCGCCCGCCCTTCGTCATTATCAATACCGTCGTCTTGGCCATGGCCCTGGCGATGTGATCCCCCTCCGATCTCCAGATGCCGTGTAGCTTCGCCAGATACCTCGCGGCACGGGCGGAGCCCGCGAAGTCCAACACGGGGACGCGCACCCACACGTCCTCGACGTCCAACATCGGGAGCTTCGCGGCGTAGTGCCCGGCAAAGCGGAACCACACCGGACGAACCTCCTCCGCCCCCGCGGCGAGGGCGTTGGAGGCCAGGCTCGCCAGCTCGTCGGCCAGCTTGCCCTTGGCCTCCTCGCATGCGGCCAACCTCCCCGCCAGCTCCTTAGCCTCCCGCCCCAACCTCTCCCTCTCCCTCTCGACCTCGGCGCACGCCGCCCTTACGTCGGCCCGCTCCGCCACGTACATGGAGATCATCCTGTGCGCCCTCTCCAGCTCGGCCGAGAGGGCTTCGACCTCCGCCGCGACCCTCTCCACGGCGGCGGAGAGGAGGGCGGCCTTGGCCCTGTACCGCTCCGCCTCGGCCCTGTACTTGATCAGGATGGAGGCGAGCAGGGCCAAGGCGAGGAGGAGGGCGGGGGCTAGGAGCTCCATGTGATGATGAAGATGGGGGTTTAAAAAAGCCTGGGTTTAGCAGTACCTCAGCGAGGAGAGGTAGGAGGCGAGGACGGCTTGCGAGAGGGTCATGTGCTCCAGGGAGCCGGCGGCGCCTCCGTCCGCCAGCAGCCTCACCCACTCTCTTACGTAGCCGCTTAATATTCGTGCATGATGAGCCACGGCGACCTCCTCGCTGGCGTTGCGTTTGCATTTGTGTTTCTCGGCATATCTCATTATCAGCAGTTTGACGTTGTCCAGGGATATCCAGTTCGGCTTGTCCTTGTCGATCACGCCGAGTGTGATTCTCCTTATTGATTCCCCGATAACACACTCGGGCACCGACGTCTTTAGCTTCTTCTTGGCGGTCTTGCCCATTACGATGACCACGTCGTACCAAAAACACGGCGGGGCGGCGACCTTGTCGCGCGCAGCGTCGATCATTATGTTGCGGATCTCCTCTGGGCTCATGTCGAACCAGCGGCCCAGGCCGACCGCCGCCGTCGCCGCTACCGCCGCGGTCATTGCGACAACATCTGCTCAACGGCCTCGCAGGTGAGGCCGCGTTCAGCCGCGGTGTCTAGGATCGTCTTCACCGCTTCGAACGTGCAGTGGTCGTTGTTGGTCAGGTATTCTATCAACGCCGAAGCTAACGAATACAGATCCCTCGTCTTGCTGAGGAGGCCCAACAGCTTTTCCCTCTCCTTTGATGACCATTTTTCCAACGCCCTGTCCAGCGTCGATGGCGCGGGGATGCCGCCCTCCTTGATCGCCTGCACGACCATCTTCCTCTTCTCCTCGTCCTTCAATGCGTTCAGCACCTCCCTGTTCTCCATGACGAATCTGACCGCGGCGGCGGACGCCGGGTCGTCAAGGACGGGGACGAGCCAGCCCAGGCCGACCTCCTTGAGGACGCCCTTGGGGTCAGGGGATGGCGGTTGGGGAGTAGGGAGGGGTTGGGTCGGGAGCGGTTGAGGGGTCTGAGGGGGCGGCGATTGTTGGCCCTGCCGCGCTGCTTCCCTCATGGCAGCCCTCATGCTCAAAAGCGTGTCCATAACCCTCTTCACGACAGGCGGCACCTCCTCGGCCTCCTCCCCCGCCTCAGCCCCTTTCCTCTCGACGGGCGCCTCAAACTGCCCCTCCGCGCGCTCCGCTCTTTTTCGACAAGGCAAGATGTTGCGGGCGCAAAGCTCCCCCTCATCCGCCAGCGCAAGCAGGGCTTCCTGCGGGAGAGGGAGGCCGAGGATGTCGGCCACGTTCGCCGCGACCTCGGCGCACCTCGCCCCGCGGTCGCCGTCGCAGTCTATCACGTGGACGTCGTATATGCCATCCGCCACGTAGTAGTTCGCGTCGGGCATGCAGAGCACGTTCTTCTCCCTTTGGAATGCGAAGACCACGTATGGATATCTGCCGGTCGCCTTCGCCACCGCCTCTATCTGCTTCGCCTTGCTAATTCTTCTCGACTCGATTGTGCCGCATAGCCGCGACACGGCGCTCTTGTTCATCATCCGCGTCTCGCCATACAGCTCGTATCTTTTCAGGAGCTCGTTGACCTTCTCGACGATTATCTCGACCGGGACCTCGCCGGCTTCCACCTCCTTGACCTCGACCCGACTCATCGGTTCAACGGATGCACCGGTTTAAAAAGATCCGAAAAACTGGTGCATCAACCCTTGCGCTTTCAGGGAGTGTGTATGAAAAACCTAACAGGGGGCTAGCCCCCTGTCAAGCCTTTCTCGCTTACTCCCTGTCGGCGGAGGTCAGTAGAGCCCGTCGTTGTCGATGCGGTACTGTATCTTCACGTCGGGCGGCATGCCCGGCACGTCAAGGGGCCACATGTAGCCCTCGGGCTTCTGCTTGGAGGGCTTCACCATCATGAAGATTCTGTTGACGCCGTGGGTGAACACGTTGCCGCCGGAAGGCCGCTTTCCAGAGAACAAGTCCGGCACGTCCATGACTTGGTTTGTGACCACGACGAGGGCGTTGAAGGTCATGGCATGGCGTTTCAAGACGTCGATGATGTAGTTCAGCGTTTGCTGTCTGGGCTGCAGGTTCTCCCTGCCTTGGAACTCGGCCCTCAGAGGCGCTATGATCGAGTCCACGATGACGACCTTCACGTTGCTCGGTATCTCCGCTATGACGTACTTCAACACGGTCGTGTTTACCACCTCGATTATATCTAGGCGGGCCTTCACGTCGTCCTCGTTGACACGGACGTCGCGCGCCGCCCGCGTCGTTATAGTTTTAAAGAGCTCTTTGGGAACCAACCCCTCGGTGTGGATGTACTTTACATTGTATCCCTCGGCCGCCGCGTAGGCCGCCACCTGTATTGCGAACATGGTCTTCCCGGCGCCGTACTCGCCCACAAAGCCGTATGTGTACCCGAACTCCAAACCTCCCCACGGCGTCTTCTCGTCGAACTCCGCCACGCGCGTCTTCAACACCCTCCGCTCATCGCTGGCCAAGCGCTCCTTCAGCGTCCCCCGCCTCACGAGCTGCACCGAGTCCATCTCGGCGAGTATGCGTCTATAGACTGACTCCACCTGCTGCACGTCCGAGGTGTCACATAGGTCAGCAAGCTCCATTGCCGAGAGCTTCAGCATAGCGGCCAAGTCGCCGCCGAACTTCTCCTCGCACAGCTTGTGAAGACATCTGGCCACTTGGGAGGAGGAGACCTTGGTAATCACGTTGCAGCTCATGGAGGCGCCGCGGCTAGGCGTTATATTGAACCGCCTCGATGGGGCCGACCGCCCCCGATCCTCCGCCCGCTCGGCGCCCTTACAGGGCGTACGTAAGAAAGGCTTGACAGGGGGCTAGCCCCCTGTTAGGTTTTTCATGAACGCTCCCTGAAGGCGGCACGTCGTCCAGTCGGTTCTACAAACCGGATGGCACCGATGGACTTATGGGGTTGGTCAAACCGTGTTTGATGTTGTTCGCTTGCCCCGGAGACGGCGGGGAGACCGCCGTTCTGTATAGAGGGAGGGCTGAACGGGCCGGGAAGGACTCGCCGCTGATCAAGTTCTACGGCGCCCTGGACTCCGCGGCGGTGTATG
>Ga0081473_140009_pt1 | contig 25766 bp, 22 predicted proteins | sample CisSprmetagenome_FD_70977 | JGI IMG/M metagenome (GOLD analysis project Ga0081473, IMG submission 70977) | Hypoxic/sulfidic aquatic microbial communities from Cistern Spring, Yellowstone National Park, USA v2 (version 2) | ecosystem: Environmental > Aquatic > Thermal springs > Hot (42-90C) >...
GTGATATAGACGATCTACACGAAGTATTAAACAGCTAAATAATATGTTAGAACCTAAAAAGGTAGATATCAAATGGATTATAAGATGATCGGATTCGAAGAAGTAATAACTCCAGATGAGATTCATGGAATATCAGCACCAAAAAAGTCTAGATTAACATAGATAGCTCCAAGTTATAAAATAGAACATCCAGCCAAATATAACAGTCACGAGTTTATTGTCCTACTATAAGTCACTATCTATAAGATAAGTCACTATAAGACATCCACCATGGAAAAATGCGAGACTTTACACATTAGATGATGGGAGAATCATTAGAAAGACTTTATCAGAAAAACATGTGAAAATGAGAAGATAAAACGTCTACATATCTTTATAAGAAGTATAAAAGATATTAAGTCTCATATATAGTGAATCAAGAGACTAAGCTTAAGCTCGCAAGATCTGTCGATGTATAACAGAAATATTTTTATTCAGAAGAATCTGGAATAAAGCTTTGAAGATAAAAATTTTATCAGCTTCTTTATTAAAACCCCCGGGCCCTAATCTAAGAGGCTTGTTTTAATCTGTATTGGAATGATCTTATGTAGTCCCGTGCCGAAGAGCTCTCGGAGAGATATAATTATTTTGGAGGCCATATTCTGTCAAAGTATATGTTTTTAGATTTTACTGAGAGAGGTACTCCAAAGACGTAATCTGCATCTATAAGTCCTAATTCTTGTGCTGCTACACCAACGCTGAGCATGATCCTATTGTCAACATTCAGCATAGAAGCAATTTTTACGGCTGATCCTAAGGCTATACCTAGATTGATCAAGCTCATTACAATATCTACATCTAGACTCCATTTCTCAGGTTTGACAAGACCTGTCTCAGCAATTTTACATCCGATAAGAACTACAACATCACTCTCCATTACATTATTTGCGTCTCGAACGAAGTAATCACCATAGATCTTTGAAAGCTCTTTCATCTTGCTCGCCAAAGCCTCAAGATCTTTTTCTCACTCAAAATCTTGACCACGATGTTTCCAATACCACGTGCTTTTGGCGCAGTTATGGCAGAAATAGTCATAAGCTTTGCTACATAAATTATCATATCTCTGATCTCTTCAGCCATTTTATAAACACCTAGTCGTAATAAGACTACAGAAAATATATGAGAAGTTTTATAAAACATTACGAGATAAAATACTATAGAGATGATTCTGGCACTGCCAGATCATACAGATCTAGAAGATCCATATAGAAGATCTATAGTATATCCATCAATAACATTAGAATCGAGGTTGAGATGAAATGAAGAACATCTTTATCGCAAGTAGAGATAAAACCGTTCTATAGAGAAGATTTAAAATGGTTTCTCAATAATAAATCATAAAAGATCCTGAAAAAATTGGTATAAAAATGATCTCTACCGATAAAAAAGTTGAATTAATCAGCAGATCTTCATCAGAGAGACCAAAGATCATTAAATATTCTGACAACATAATCATGTTATCTACAGATAAGAAAGAGACCTAAGTATTAAATATAAAACACTTAGTTTCAAAAACTACTAAGAGGGTCGAATATGAAGAGAAAATTTAATCCTGAAGACGTCAATAATTTCGTCTTCTATGGAAAGATCTCTATCTCATATAATGGTGATATGATTGCTTTTACAACTGTTAAACCAGATAGATCAAATGATCGATATGATGTTCGTGTTAGAGTAGTAGATTTAAAGGGGTATCCAATTTATGTGAGCCCAGGTCCTTATGATGTATCTTTCGTATGGAGACGTGAAGGCTCTATCTTATTATATCAAAGAATTGCTGAAGATAAGAAGACTTCTGAAATTAGGTTAGTAGATATAGATAAAGGTCTGGATTTTGTTGTTGCAAAACTTGAGAATCCTGCCACATCGTTAACATGGCTTGATAATGAGACAGCGGCTCTTATAGTTCCAACTAAACTTTATAAAGAAGAGCCTGGCGTCCATATTATAAGAAGCTGGCCTATATGGTTTGATGGAACAGGGTTTATATATAATGTTAGGTCTCAGATCTATCTTCTTGATATATCTAGTGGCTCTCTTAAAAGACTTACTCAGGATGAATATAATTACACTTTCATAGCAACAGATCCTTATGGGAGATACTTGATATCTTCTGTAGCTAAGGATCCTTCGAAGCCTTATAAGACATCTCTAGCAATTATCAGAAGAAATGGAGACATTGAGGAAATAAGTCTTGGACGAGATATCTGGATAGGACCTTTGGCAATCTCACCAAGTGGAAGATATGTCGCTTTCATGGGAAGAGATAATGAAAAAGGAAAAGGTTTTGCCTCACATGAAGAGATCTGGTTGCTCGACTTAGATAGTTTGAGACTAGAATCATTAACACGTAGCTTAGGCTTAGGAAGCTCTAGAAGAGTTTACTATGATCTTAGAGGTCCTGGAGCCTCTGAGCCAGCTCCCGTGTGGGATGGAGATGAACATATATATTTTCCAGTCTCTAAAGGCGGTAGATACTCATTATATAGATATTCAATGAAAACAGGCTCTATAGAGCCTATTTTAGATGGAGAATATGTGGTGTGGGATTATGATGTTCGTAACAATATTATTGTTTATATAAAAACATCTTCAACAGAACCTCTCGAGATCTGGATGTTAGAGCCGGGCAAAGAGCCTGTCAAGATCACAAGATTCAATGATTTAATAAAAGAGTACAAGGTGTCAGAGCCTAAATATTTTATATTTACTGCTAGCGACGGGGCAGAGATAGAAGGCTGGGTTATCGAGCCTGTGGATCGTGAGGAGGGGAGAAGATATCCTGCGATACTCTGGATCCATGGAGGGCCTAAAAGCAAGTTCGGCTGGAGTTTTATGTTCGAGTTTCAGCTTTATGCATCAAATGGCTACGCAGTCATATATTGTAATCCTAGAGGAAGCGATGGATATTCAGAAGATTTTGCAGATATCAGAGGACATTATGGTGAGAGAGATTATCAGGACATCATTGAATGTCTTGATCATGCTTTGAAGAGATTTGATTTTATAGATCCGGAGAGAATAGGCGTTACAGGAATAAGTTATGGAGGCTTTATGACCAACTGGATAATAACACAGACAGACAGATTCAAAGCTGCTGTCTCACAAAATGGAATATCTATGTGGGAGGCTGAGTATTTGACAACAGATATAGGCGTATATTTTGTCCCAGATCAGTTGAAAGGAGATCCATGGAGAGAATGGGAGAGATTAAGAGCTAAATCACCTTTATATTACGTAGATTCTGTGAAGACCCCTCTAATGATAATTCATAGCATAGATGACTATAGATGCTGGCTAGATCAAGCCATAGCAATGTTCACAGCTTTAAAGACTAAAGGAAAAGAAACAGAATTAATACTTTTCGAAGAAGGTGGACATATATTTGGATGGTCTGGAAGACCTAGATTACGTGAGGCAAGGCTAAATATTATGCTCAGGTGGTTTGATAAGTATCTAAAAAATGAAAAACTTTAATTTATAATCAAAACCAAAAATTCTTAAAAGTTATATGAGAATGCTACTTACTTGATGCATATTAATTAAAAACTTAAATATTGTTTTAATCAATTAATATATTCGAAGGTGTCACAGATGAAAAGATTTATCTTATCTATAGCTGTTATTATATTAATATCCATCTCAATCTTTATTCAGCTATTTATTGGAACGTCACACGAATTAGGCCTAGCCACAGTACAGGCCTCAGAACAAAACAGGCCTTGTCCTAGATATGGCGGCGTATTAGTAATTGGTAGAACTGATGACTCTGCCACTTTGAATCCTCTATTAACAATAGATGACGCGTCTTTCATGGTTGCTAATCAAATATTTAATTCATTGATTGAGAGAGCTTTTGTAGATGGTCAATTAGGTTATAAAGGAGATTTAGCAGAAGAATGGAATATGTCTCCAGATGGTATGACGCTTTATTTCAAGTTAGTGAGAAACGCCACATGGCATGACGGCTATCCTCTTACAGCTGAAGACGTTAAATTTACGTTGGAACTATATCTTAAAGAATCTCTTCCTCAGTCAGCCTTCTTCAGAGTCATTGATCATGTGGAGACGCCTGATAACTATACAGTAATAATAAAACTGAAGCAGCCATCTCCAACTTTTGTGCCTCTGGCCTTGGCCTTCTGGAGAAATCATATGATAATACCTAAACATCTCTATGAAGGCACAAACATAACAACTAATCCTTATAACTTAAAACCTATCGGTTCAGGTCCGTTCAAATTTGTTGAATGGAAGAAAGGAGATTATATACTTCTTGAGAGAAATGAGAACTATTTCAAAGCTGGACTGCCGTGTCTAGACAAGATAATATTTAAAGTGTTTCCAAATACAGAGGCTATGTTAAAGGCTTTATCCACTGGTGAAGTAGGCGCGGTTACTCTTGTTCCAGAACCTAATCTTGAGGAGGTGAAGTCGATGCCTGGAGTAAAATTATTCCCGATATTCACAGGTCTCGGGTTGGTATTATATATAGGGATTAACACACAGAAATATCCGTTGAATATTAAAGAGGTTAGACAAGCTTTAAACTATGCCATTAATAAAGAAGAGATAATAAAACTTGCCCTAGGAAATGTCGGTAGACCTCAGAGAGGAATATTCTCGTCAGAGCTAGGGCCATTCCACGATCCTACTGTTGGTTATGATTATGATCCTGATAAAGCCAATCAGATCCTTGATTCTTTAGGATTCAAACGAGGGCCTGATGGCATCAGAGTCACGCCCAATGGCACCAGATTAAGTTTCAGACTATTTTTCACCGCAGGAGATCTTCCTAGAATGAGAGCATCAGAGATAGTTAAAGAACAATTTAAGAAGATCGGTGTAGAGATAATACCACAGTCATATGACTGGCCTACTTTGAAAGAGATGATCACAGTTAAATACGATTTTGATCTTGTGTGGTTCGGACATGCCACAGGGCCAGATCCTGACCGATTATATGTTTATTATCATGGATCACAGATTTATCCTGGTAGCTGGAACTATATAAGATATAATAATAGTGAAGTAAATAGACTATGGGATCTTTCTAGAACTATTGTAGATCAAAATAAGAGAGCAGAGATCTTTAGACAGATTGAGAGAATAGTGATGGAAGACGCTCCTGTGATACCAGTGCAGGAGAGAGTATTATATGCCGCGTACAGAGAGGAGTTTCAAGGATTCCCGCCAGGGCCTTATTGGTATGCTAATCATTTAGAGACTATCTGGTGGACCAAAGGGAGCATAAGATCTCCTGCAGAGGCTCGTTCATTAATATTAAATGCATCTAATATTCTTACAAAAGTCTCATCTATGATCCCAGGCGACATTTTAGATAAAATAAGATCTTTAATAGAACAAGCCAACCAATCTTATAGAGAAGGCAATTATGACAGAGCATATGAGCTGGCTTCTCAGGCATTATCACAGATAGAGTCAGCAACTAAAACGCCTACTCCAACACCTTTAACAACACCTACTGAGATTATAAAGACTCCAACTCCTACTGAAAAAGTGTCAGAGAAGCCTGGCCCTGACTATACCCTATTGATAGCTATTACCGTCATAGTGATCATTGTTATAGCCTTAACATCTTATGTCATTATGAGAAGAAGGAGATAACAGTTGGGGCTGGCCAGATATTTTGTTAAAAGAATTCTTTTTTCTATACCTTTGATACTTATTATAATAACGATCAATTTTATACTTGTTCATATAGCTCCTGGAGATCCTCTCTCATATATTGTTGGGACAGAATATGTCTCTCCAGAATATCTACAGAAACTAAGAAGTGAGTACGGTCTTGATAGACCATTATGGGAGAGATATTTCATCTATATCTCAAAAGTTTTACAGCTAGATCTAGGGATCTCATATAGATTTAGAGAGCCTGTGATTAATATAATATTAGAGAGGCTTCCAGCAACGCTGTTGCTAATGTTAGTCTCAATAGGATGGTCTTCTGCTGTAGGAATATTAATAGGGGTCAGGGCAGCCAAAGGTTATGGTAGAGCATCAGATAAACTTGCTTCTACTTTAGCATCAATAAGCGTCTCTATACCGACCTTTTGGCTGGGCATCATATTGATCATTGTCTTCGGAGTGATGCTTAGATTAACACCTACTCAAGGAATGCTCTCACCAAATTTCATGGGGGCTAGACAGCTGACGCCTGAGATGATGATAGATATTCTATGGCATCTCATACTGCCTACATTGACTTTAGGAACTGTTTATCTAGGCACATACATAAGATCTGTAAGATCTCTTTTAGTAGACGAGCTAGGTAAAGAATATATATTGTTTGCACATGCTAAGGGGTTAGGCAGCTCTTATATATTATGGAGATATGCTTTCAGAGCTGTAAGTCCTTCTATAATAGCTTTGTTAGGTCTCAATCTAGGAACTATGCTTGCGGGCGCAACTCTCACAGAGACGGTGTTCGCATGGCCTGGGATGGGCAGACTGATATATGAATCAGCTATCGCAAGAGATTATCCAGTGATCTTAGGCATCTTCATATTTATAGCAATATCTGTGGTTCTTACAAATCTGATAGTTGATATGATAAATGCTATTCTTGATCCTAGGGTGAGATATTGAATTTGAAAGCCTCATCTAATAAACGTGTGAGAAATCTCTCTAAGAGTTTTATTAGAGAAGTCGAGAAAATAATCAAATATTTATCAAAAGATCTTTTGACGTTTTTCTCGTTTATATTCTCAGTAATGATAATACTAATGGCTTTACTGCCTCAATATATCTCTCCTTATGATCCTTATAAAATAGATCCTTACGCAACTTTTAAACCACCTTCTTTAGAACATCTTTTCGGAACAGATGATCTTGGTAGAGATATATTAAGTCAGGTTATATATGGAGCAAGAACCTCTATGATCATAGGAGCCTCAGCGGCTTCATTATCAATATTAATAGGAACTTTATTAGGATTGCTAGCAGGATTTTATGGTGGAAGAATCGATCTTGCTATTAGCATGATTATTGATGCGAAACTATCTATACCAACTTTCTTTCTAATCTTAGTAGTCATAGCAATTTTCGGTGGTAGCATGATAAACATGATCATAGTTATTGGAATAACTATATGGCCTCCTATAGCAAGAGTAGTAAGAGCTATGACACATAGTATAAGAGCCATGGATTTTGTAGAAGCAGCAAAAGCGCTGGGAGCAAGCGCGACATGGATCATATTTAGACATATACTGCCTCAGACAATAGGTGTAGTGCTCTCTCTAGGAATACTTCAGATGGGGTCTGCAATAATTATAGAGGCCGGGCTAAGCTTCTTAGGTCTCGGAGACCCTACTCTTATAAGCTGGGGCAAGATGCTTAGTATAGCACAGACATATATAAGTAGAGCATGGTGGATGGGCTTCTTCCCAGGACTATTTCTGTTTCTCACAATATTATCTTTCAACATATTAGGAGATAAACTATACGAATATTATAATCCGAAATTAAGAGAAAAAGTTGTTTACATATAAAAAAGACGCTTAATCTAAAAACAGGATCTTTCTACTTTATGTGAAATCTATTTTATATAAACTGTTTTACTCTGTGATGTGATTCATTCTCTCGAAATTCTTATGTGAACTATTCATGTGAACTCTGATCTTTCACATCTTTTAGAACACGTAGTTTACATTGTAAGTGATTAATTTTCGGTAGCAACTAGTATCATTTTAGAAACCCTGTGGCTTAGACTATATTGAAGCCTTGCTTTATTACTTGCTTTATTACATTCATGGAGCACCTAAGCATTTTTCAATTAATCATTTTTCTAATTAATTTCTACCGAAGTCAGACTTTTCAGCATTTTCAATCGTTCATTAATTGATTCAATTTTAATTTGTGGGCTGGATCCCGATCTCTCCAGCTTTCTAGATGTCTAACGCTTGAGGCTGTTATGGTTTTGAGATGATTTGTGACCCTCGTCGAGGCATGTTTTCAACCTGTCCCTGTCTCAGAACTTTTAGTCTTCCAGAAAAGCCGTGAGCGAATCTTGGGAAACTGCTTGCACAAAAGGTGAACTTAACCTCCACTAAGCAAATTAAATAGAGTTGCCTGTACTCGGTGTACATATAAAATAATTGAGTTGTTTCCGTAAATGAGGTAGGTTAAGGCTGTTTAGATGTTTCGGCCTTTAGGTTCAATGAGATAGATTTTTTCTAATTCTCCAGTTATTAGAGCCGACTTATATTAGTCTAAAACTTCTATAGGCTTCATAATAAAGATGTAGATATACTGAGAAACCGTATTTAGCTATCTTCTCCAGATCTTTAAATATTATATTTTTAAGTTTATATTATTTTATAGGCACTCTTTTATGTCTGCATCTATTAATCTTAAAGATGTTGAAGAAATTATTAATAGCTTAGTTAAAAAAGGAGTTGAATATGCTGTTGCATTATATCCCTTCTTTTTCTCATTTGATGAAGAAAGATATAGAAACGTTGTGGAGACTATTAGATCCGCATTCGGAGAGGAGATTGCCGAGAAAGTTTATCGTGAAATTACTGAAGCCTTTAAAAATATTAATTTTATGACAGAGGTTATAGTTAAAGATGAAAAGATTTATCTAAGAGATTATCTAGAGAGATATATATTAAAAGAGGATATAAAGAGAATCATTCTTAATGAGATTGAGAATAGATTTAATCGTATGTCTGAGGAGGATAGAAAAATTCTTTCTATTGCTAGTGCTGCCATTAATGTACTTAAGAGAAAAAGTTATTCTGGAATATATGTAGATTACCCCTCGCATAGGGTCGGTGGAATAAGGGTTAGTTCAACTGAAATCTTTTCACGACTTGTCTCATCTATCTTAAGATATGAGATTTCAGATGTAAGAAGATTTTTCTATAAATATATTCTAGGTTTTCAAGGAGATTATTCCTCTCGTAGGTATTATACTAATGCTCTTGAGATATATCCATTCGCGATACCATATATAGAAAAACTTGCGTCTAAAATCTCTGATTATATAAAGATCCCTGATAAATCTAAGATCAGATCTATTCTCGAGGAGATGTATCAGAGAGGTGAATATATAAAAATTGCTTTAATTGATCATAGTTTAGAAGCTGGACGCTCAGAATCACAATTTCTCTCATATTTCTCAGGATTAACCTTTAAACAATTATGTAAAGAAGTTGTTATTGAAAATATGTTTAATGATTGTTTTGTGAATCCATTGGTTTATGAAGAGATTAGAGAGGCAACTAAAGATCTATATAATAAAGCTTTAGATGATCTTATAAAGATCTTTAGAGAGATCTTTGAGAGACAAGGTTATCGTGTAGGTTGTGCAAATGATCATTGTGCTTTTGCTAAGCCGGGCGCCAGACCTATACATGTTTTCTTCTATCCATGGCCTAAGTCTCCTCCCTACTATGTATTAGAGGAGATCCCTGGAGCTGTAAAAAGTGTTGTTATGCAAGGTATTCCTACGCAATTAATATTACAGACAGATTCTCTAAGATCTTATGGCGAAAAAGGATATCTATGGCTTTTTATAGAAAGAGATAAGATCCTTATTGTCTCAAATACATATAAACATGAGGATCATTATGAGCTACTGAGAATATTGAAAGATCATTTCTTTATTGAAACTATAGGCTCTGTACCTAAAGAATTAGAGGAGTCTCTAACTTCTCAATTAACAAAGCCTGTAGCTTTCACCCAATCTGTTTCTCCACTACAGATTTCTCCGATTAAAAGATTTGGTGGAAGAGATCTTCTTGAAGATATTGTCGCTTCTGTACTCTACTCATTAGGTTTTACAGTTAAAGTTGATCATAAGATCGTTGGTAAAGCTGGCACAGAGATCGAGGTTGATGTTTGGGGCGAGAAATATGTGGGTGATACAAGATTCATTGTATACGCTTCTTGTAAAAACTGGGATAAGCCTGTTGAAATAAGTATTGTGAGAGAAGAATTCGGTAGAATTCTTCAGCTACCATTGATACCACATGTAAGAGTTATCGTGGCGCCATCATTCACAGAGCCTGCTAAAAAAGAAGCGATAGCAGACGGCTTCGTAGTTATTGAGACAGGTGAGAGAGCTGCTGAAGATAATATGAACAGAATTTATAAAAATGTTTATGACAAGCTTAACAAGCTTTTCATAGGAGTAGCACCTAAATGGATGCAAGAACTTGCAGAGAGAGCTAGAAAAGTTGCTGAAGAGATAAGAAAAATAGGTGAGGAACTAGAAAAAATAGCTGGAACACCCAGCTAATAGATTTAGAGAGAATAATTTCATTTATACGATTCCAACTACTAACATCTAGGGATCTATATCTCTCATACGTCTACCTTGTAAGTTTTGTTTAACAAATATTCCGAGTAGTTTGCTGAGACTCTTCTATTATTTACCTTTATGCCCCTAATAATTCTTAACTCAAACAATATCATTAACAAAGCTCAGAATCTTTTTAACATTCTCGCTTAGTATATATCATATATTTTGTTGTTTTGTGCTCGTGATCATAATTATAAGGATCAACGTCTTCTAGGTCTTCTCATTTGTCTGCTCATCATGTATACAAGTCTATAATCTATAACCTCTTTTTGTAGCATATTTTTTCAATGTGTTTATATCTTCGACAATTTTGTTATAAATAGACTGATCAGTTATCCATATGAAGCACTCGATGTTTGATGTTAGTCCGGCTTCTGTGAAATTTAATGAGCCTAGTCCTATGGCGTTCTCGGTTAGTATAAGTTTTGCATGTAGCTTACTACTAGTCACGAGAAGCTCTTTTAATCTAGAGTAATACAGTTCTTCATAGACAGGTTTATATTTTAGATATAGAAATAGTCCGAAGCTTAAAACAGGTAGACCAATAGGTGGCAATATTAATAGCGGAATTCCTATGACAAATAAGAGAACGCCTAATATAGCAAGTCTCGGTCTACCAGGTTTTTTTAACTCTTTTCTCAACATTTATCAACTTAGACAACCCCTTAACATGAGAAGGCAAAGGATCATTTGTAGTAATTAAACCTACTTCAACACCTAAAGAAGTTAAATCTATAAGTATCTTTGCTGTCTCCTCAGATATCCAAGGAGAAACTATAGTTATTTTTCTAGAGAAAAATTTTAGTAAAGACAAAACTAAACATTAAATAACACAGAGGACAAGACCAAGGGGCTAAGCTCATATTCATAGTAAGAGGCGTAGGGAAACAGAGATAGGCAGTAGACGTAGCATTAGACATAGTTTAAACTTCTTGCATAGATCATAAAAGAATTATAATTCTTAAGGTAATAGAAAGTTTTGTCTCTGAATCTTAAGTATAAATACGAGTACCTGAAGAATTCTATTGACTGAAAATATAAGTAGCGAGAGTATGAAACATATGAGTTCTTTTCTATGTAAGATAAGTCAATTAGGGTAAAGAGAATTGCGTCGGTAAACATTAATATTTTGAACATATTTTGAACAGACTTGAAAGTAAGCATTACGACACTGACGTATAAATTCATTTGTCCTTATATTAGGTATTGTTCTCAATGTCTAAGCTCATGTATGATTTGATCTCTCTTTCAATATCATCCATAATCAGCTTACTGTTATAAACATTTTATCAAAAGTTCCTTGAACACTTTTGATTAAAATTACACCTAGAGATGTGACCATGTTGTTAGAAATTGTTTACATTTATCTGCCGACTACTCTTAAAACCTTTTCGTTATTAATTAATTCTTCATAGGTGCCTTGAAATATGATCTCACCTCTTTCTATAACATATATTCTATCTGCTATACTCATAGTTCGTATATTTGATTCTGCATAAAGTATCGATATTCCTTCCTGTTTAATATCATAAAATGCCTTAAAAAGTCTAGAAACCACTACAGGAGCAAGGCCTTCAAACGGTTCATCAAGCAAAAGTAATTTTGGGTTATATGCTAACGCTCTTCCTAATGCTATCATTTTTCTTTGACCCCCGCTTAATTGGCTTCCTTTTCTATGTAATAGATCCTTTATCTCTGGAAGAATTTTAAAGATCCTTTCATACTCGTGATCTCTATCTTTAATATTTCTAATGATCATTGGTACATCTAAGTTTTCTTTTACAGTAAGGTCTGGAAAAATTTTAATATCCTCAGGCTGATAGCCTATACCTAATATGATCCTTTTTTCAGGTGATAAATTAGTTATATCCTTTCCATCGAAAATTATTTTTCCTTTAATAACTTTTCTTAAGCCTATAATAGCTTTTATTGTAGTTGTTTTTCCTGCACCGTTTCTTCCGAGCAAACCAACTATCTCTCCCTTTTTAACGTAAAGATTGATTTTTCTTAAAATACGAATGGCTCCTACATATACCTCTAAATCTTTAATATCTAATAAAGTATTTGAGGATGTATTCATCGCGATATACCGAAAAGTGTTTTCTTAACTAAGGGATCCTCTAATACTTCATTAGGTTTTCCTCTTGCAAGGATCCTACCTTCATTTAATACGAGAACTGAATCTACATAAGATGATATTATATCCAGATCATGTTCGACTATGACGGCTGACAACTTATTAGCCCTGATTGCATTTATGATTATATCCATGATCCTAAACTTATCTTTTGTAGCAACACCTGATGTAGGCTCGTCCATTAATATTAAACGAGGATTAGTTGCATAGGCGATTGCGATATCCAGAAGTTTTCTCTCACCCTCAGACAGCTCGTCAGGCATGTAATCTTTCTTATGAGATAAACCAAAAATTTCTAGGATCTTTATTGCTTCCTCCTTTACATGAGTATAAAAATCTGCTGGTTTAAGCATATTTCGAGTCATGCCTCTAGATGAAAATATGCTTATAATTACATTATCGATAACAGAAATTCGCTCAAATAAGTTCACGATCTGAAAGCTTCTAGCTATACCCATCTTTAATCTAATATGAGGTGGCAAATATGTTATATCATGGCCTAAATACTCAATCCTACCATCATCAGGTAGTAAAAAGCCGCTAATAAGATTTATGAGAGTAGTTTTTCCAGCTCCATTAGGTCCAACGATTCCAACGACCTCATTACTATCTATCGTAAAACTCACATTATCTACTGCACGAACCTCTTTAAAATATTTTTTTAGATTATATACTTTAAGTATCATATACTTATCTTAACCTCCGATTTTTTTCTCTTATTTCTTTTCTTTCTCTCTTTATTGTTAGGGGAGCTAAAAATTTATATGCTCTCAAGAAAGCGCCGCCTAAACCCTCAGGAAACAATAAGGAAATTATAAGAATTATTATTCCTGATGCTAATAACCAGTACTGAGTAAATATTACAGTATACAGCTTTATTAATGTATATATTATTGCACCTAATACAGGTCCGAGAAATATTGTATATCCACCTAATAACGTCATGTATACTATGTCGCTCGAAAATGACCAGTGAGCTACTTCCGGACTTGTGTACATATTAACTATGCTCCATAAAGATCCTGCAAGCCCCACGTACGTACCCGAGATCACAAATGAATAATATTTATAAAGTTTTACATTTATTCCTATCAGATAAGCTCTGTTCGGATTATCTCTTATAGCCTGTAATGCCTTTCCAAATGGTGAAGAAACTATAAGATACATTATAATTAATGAAACAATAAATATTGATATCAAAATATAGTAATAATATTTCACGATAAAAACATCTTGTGAGATCCCGTGAATGGTTAAACCAATAAATTTAGGGATTGGAACTGGGAGCCCATCTGAACCTCTTGTAATAGTATAAAATTTTAATATGAGAGAATATATAATCATGGAAACAGCCAACATAAGAATGGCAAAATAAGCCTCTGAAACTCTTAAGGCTATGATCCCTATCAATGCCGCAAATAGCGCACTAGAAATTAATGCTATCAGTATAACTATTTCAAAATAATATATATTTGGTAAATATCTAGCAATCAAAGCAACACTATATGCTCCTATAGCAAAGAATACTGCATGTCCAAATGATAATAAACCTGTATATCCAAGCAATAAATTAAACCCCAAAGAAGCTATTGCAAATGATAATGCATAGGATATGAATATTATATAATAGCTAGGAAGAATATGAGGTAATATTAGCAAAATAAATATAAAAATGATAAGTGTCATTAATATTTTCGTTAGTTTTTTTAACTCATATATATAATTTATATATAGCCTCATTATATCTTTCCTAACCTCCTTTTCTCTCTAAGATACCCTCTGGTTTTGTAGCAAGTATTATAAATACTATTAAATAAATTAAGGCCAGCTCAATCTCTGGAAATATCGCTATCATGATAGATCTTGTTTCTCCGATTATTATTGAGGCAATAAGTGATCCCCAGAAATTACCCAGACCTCCGGCAACTGCGACCATGAAAGATAATATTAATGGGTCTAGCTCCATACCTAATGACGCTGAGGTTATAGGTACCATAAGAGACCCTGCTAATCCCCCTAATAAAGCGCTTATAAAGAATGTTAATGTACTTATCTTCTTAACACTAATACCAAGTCCAGAAGCTATTTCTCTATCATACGATACGACTCTAAATAATATTCCAAGATCCGTTTTATATATAAGAAACTGTACAGCAATCCCTATAGAAAAAGCAGTGATAATTATGAGTAGATAATATATGGAATAATGATATCCATCAATGCTTAGTTCTCCCAATAACCGTAGCGGCTGAGGTGCACTAATAATATTTCCCCCCCATATCATTCTCTCTAGATCCATAAATATTAAGAGTAATCCGTATGTAGCTAATAACTGCCTTTCCAGAGATATATTGTAAATATATTTTATTACTGTTTTCTCTATTAAAAGACCTATAAGACCAGTTATTATTACGCCTAGCAAAATACCTGAAAACGATATAAGCAATGCATTTCCTTTCAATATATAAAAAGATAACATAGTACTAATAAACCATGCCGTTATATATGCTCCTAATGAATAAAAAGAGCCTTGAGTTAGATTTATTAGCTTTGATACTCCAAATATCAGATTAAGACCCAATGATAAAAGATATAATATTGAAGCATAATAAAGACCGTTTATAATAATCATTAAAAAATATGTATACAATTTATAAAAACCCTCACCAGGTGTTGATCCAGTCAGCTGGAAATACTCCTGGCGGTGGAGTAACTAGGATTCCTGGTATAAGTTCTACAGTAGTAGGATCTAATGTTACAAATGGATATTTAGGATCTCTTTTTGTAATACCTACTAATGAACCTACTCCTGTGTCATGATCCTTTTTTATATAAACCAATCCTTGAGCTCCCTCAAATGCAAATTCTTCAAGTACTTTTACAAGATCATCCACATCAGGCCATTTTCCAAGCATTTGATAAGCACGTTCAACCGCATACTTATAGGTATATATTGAATCATAAGTATAATAAGAGCTATAGTGTGGATAATCGTTGTATCTAGCTTTATAATTATTAACAAAGGAGGCATTTTTGCTATATATATTAGGTGGAGGATACAAGGGGTATGCAGGACCTGCAGCTTGGATGACAATCCCATCGGGCATTTCTGGCACTAGATGTAATAGCGATTCTGCGTGGGCATATGCCATCTGCACCTTAGATGGCAGGCCTGCAACTATGGCCTGTCTCATAAAGTTTACAGCATCTGAGCCGAATATGCTTGTTTGAAGAAGATCTGGTTTTGCCTGAATAATTTGAGATATATGGGCTGTAAAATCTGATGTGCCCAGAGGAACCCACCATGCGTTCACAACTTCTATGTCAGGCTTTAGTTTTTTCAGCGCGTTTATAAAGAAATTCCATTCGTCTCTTCCGTATGCGTAATCCTGGTTTATTCCGGCAACTCTTTTAATATGAGGGAAGTTTTTATAAACATATAATGCTAATCCTATACCATCTAAGGCCGCATTCGATCCTATGGGTCTAAACACAGTTTTATACTTAGGTATTTTACCTCCTCCCTGCAAAAGCTGATTAGTTGCGCAAGTCACCATGGTTATCACACCCAATTCTTCGACAACAGGTGCTACAGCTAAACAGTCAGATGAAATTCCTAGTCCGACTATTAGATCCGGTTTATATTGTTCAACAACGCTCCTGACAAGCCTCGCTACAGCATCTGGACTTCCTTGATTCTCATCAAAATCTCTCAGCGTTATTTTTCTACCTAATATGCCTCCGCTATTATTTATCTCATCAACAGCCATTTTTATCGCGTTTACCGCTGGTATGCTGAAAGGTGCACCAGGCCCCGATAGAGGATTTATATCAATAAGCTCTATTGGTTTAGAAGGTATGCCAGTTTGAACAGGCATAGTTATCTTAGGTGAAGTAATAGTGATAGTTTTTTCTATGATTTTCTCAGCAGGACTTACACGTGCTAGCCAATAACCTGCGGCCGAACCTATCGCCAAACCTGCGACTCCTGCACCAATCATTCGAATAAAATCTCTTCTATTAACATCGACCATACAAATCACTCTTCCTCTGTTCGTTCTTTATTTATTTTTAGACAGCTTATATCTTAAAATAATTGATCATAAAATACTGTTTGAAAATTTATATAGAAAAAATATTATATGTTTAATCTATGGATTTTTTGGATTGTTATGAGAAAGGAAGATTTAACAATTTTAAAAGACAAAGCATTTAAAACCATAGAAAATGAGATCGATAGAGTAAAAAAATTTCTTATTGATATAATATCTATACCTACTGTATCACCTGAAGGCCAAAATTATTTAGAATTCTCAAAGACTGTTGTAGAGTTTTTAGCATCTTATGGAATTTCTTCTGAAATACATCAGATCCCATTAGAATATACAGATCCTAAGCTTCCTGAAGAAGGCAGAGGCAAACCTCGATATATTATTATTAGTAGAATCGGTAGACCTGAGAATACTCTTATACATTTCAATGGTCATTATGATGTTGTTGCAGGAGGCTCTGGATGGATCGTCACAGATCCTTTCAAACCTAAGATGATCAATGACAAAATCTTCGGTCGCGGTGCTTGTGATATGAAAGGAGGTATAGCATCTATACTACTCTCTATGATAGCTCTCCAGAGATTTGTAGACACCTTAGAGTATGGCATAGAAACCTTTCTGGTTCCTGATGAAGAGATTGGTGGCGAGACAGGAACACAGTATATAGTAGAGAATAATATGATAAGAGGTAAATATGTTATAATAGCAGAACCTACAGGTCTTGATAAAATTTATATTGGCATGAAAGGACGAATAAGAGCACTTGTGATCGTGAGAGGTAAATCAGCTCATGGAGCTTCACCATGGCTAGGAGTTAACGCATTTGAAAAAGCTGCTAGACTTGCTTTAAAAATGTTTGATGAATTAGTGCCTATGATAGAAGCTAAGAAGAGTAGATATAAATATGATTTTCCAGAGGCTTCAAAGGCTACATTAATGATAGGAGGTTTAGTTAAGGGAGGAAATAAAATAAATCAAGTACCAGATGAAGTTATATTCAGCCTTGATAGAAGACTTATAGTAGAAGAAAATGTCAATGAAGCATGGAGTGAGATTGAGAATTATGTGAGGAAAGCGGCTAAAGACATGAATATAAATGTTGATCTAAAATTATTATTGGCACAAGATCCTATTATAGCTAAGGAAAATTCAAAAATATTTGCCATAATAGATGCTTCAGCTGAGGAAATTATAGGAGGAAAACCCGAGAAAATAGTATGCTTCAATGGTTTAGATATGATATATTATCTACAGCGAGGTTATGAAGCCGCTACATATGGTCCCGGATGTCACAATGTACACGCACCTGATGAATATATCGAGATATCAGAGATCGTGAGGACGTCAAAGATATACATAAATTTCATTTTAAATCTATTTCATGAAAAATATAAAGAAGTTTAAATTTTTTCATAAAATTTTTCTAATTTGTTTAAAGAGTTGATAAATAATATAAATTTAGAGTCTGGGTTCATATCTTCCATCAATTGCTGTCCATCCACCATCTACATATATGACTGTGCCTGTCATATATGATGACGCTGGCATTGAGAGAAATACTGCTACGCTAGCAATTTCTCTAGGATCTGCCCATCTTTTTAATATAGTTTTCTCAGTATAAGCTTTATACCAGTCAGGATCTTTTTTAATCTGTTGTGTCAATGGAGTATCCACTACTCCTGGGGCAATCACATTAACTCTTATACCACGTTTACCATATTCTGCTGCTGCTACTCTTGCTAGTTGAACAATAGCCGCTTTGGTTGCGGCATAAACTCCCTGTCCAGGCTCAACGACGAGATGTCTTATTGAAGAAGTGACTACTATACTTCCTCCATCTCTCATATAAGGATATGACTCTTTTAACATTATGAAACATCCTTTAATATTTACATTTATAACCTTCTCAAATTCTTCATAAGTATAATTCTGTATAGTTTTTCTAATATTGATCCCAGGGACGATATATAACGCATCAATCTCTCCATATTCTTTCTGTGTAAATCTCAGAAGATTTCTTACGTCATCTACATTAGTTATATCAGCTTTAAAACTTTTAACTTCAAAACCTTTTTCACCAAGATTTTTGACAACTTCTTTCAACAACTCCTCATTTATATCGCTTGCAACAACTTTACCACCTAATTCAGCGTATAATTCTGCGATTGCTCTTCCTATACCACTTGCAGCACCAGTCACTAAAGCAACTTTATCTTTAACTGAAAACAGATCTTTAGCAGACATAGGAACACACCCAACTATATATACGAAAAAATAAATAATAAAAAATTTTGATTAAGGTGATGTTGTCATCAGCCTATCAAATAATATTTAAGTTCTATAGTAGTCTTTATTAAATCGGTGATTGACTTGAAAGGCTTTAATAAAAAATTTAAAATTGCTGTAATTCCTGGAGATGGGATCGGGCCTGAGGTAATTGCTGAAGGCGTAAAAGTGATAAATGCTGTCTCAGAGGTCTTGAATATTAATATTGAATGGGAATATTTTCCTTTTGGAGCTGACTACTATCTTAAGACTGGCAAATTAATTACAGAAGATGATCTTAAGACTCTTAGAAAATTTGATGCCATATATCTTGGCGCAATAGGAGATCCAAGAGTTCCTCCAGGAACTCTAGAGAGAGGCATTGTCTTAACCTTGAGATTCTATTTTGATCAGTATATTAATTTAAGACCTGTAAGACTATTGCCAGGAGTAGAAACACCATTAAAAGAGAAAAGCCCTGAACATATAAACTTTGATATTATGAGAGAGAATACTGAAGACTTTTACATAGGATTAGGAGGAGTTATTAAAAACTTTAGATCTAAAGAAGAGCTGAGGATCATCAGAGAGATCTATAAAATAAAATTTAATATAGATATAGAGACAGACTCTAAAGAACTAGCTTATGATATAGGTGTAATAACTAAAGAGGGAGCTGAGAGGACCATTGAATACTCATTTGAATATGCATTAAAAAATAACAGAAGTAAAATCACATTTGTTGATAAAGCCAATATAATAACTCATATGTATCATCTGTGGAGAGAGACTATTGAAGAAATAGCCAAAAAATATCCTGAGATAAATTATGAATATGAATATGCTGATGCAATAGCAATGCATCTAGTTAGAGCTCCAGAACGTTATCAAATAATTACAGCTCCAAATCTTTTTGGAGACATATTATCAGATCTCGGCGCAGCATTGATGGGAGGCTTAGGCATGGCTCCTGGAGCAAATATTAATCCAAAAGGTATAAGTATGTTCGAACCTATACACGGGTCTGCACCTAAATATAAAGGAAAATATGTTGCAAATCCTATAGCAACAATATGGGCCGGAGCTCTAATGTTGAGAGAGCTTGGCATTAGAGAAGGACATGATCTTATTCTTAAAGCGATTATAGAAGTTCTCAAGGAAGGTAAGGTAAAAACATATGATCTTGGGGGGAACTCAAAAACTTATGAAGTTGGTGATGAAATAGTTAGAAAAATTAAAATGTTTACAACATAATAATAAGGTATCTATATTAATGTCGAAACTATACTTTAGAGAAGATATAAATTAAAAACAAAATATCATGTAGGTTAATATAAACTCGCCGCATAGAATTTTTAAAGCTCTAAATAAATTGAATCCTTAAAAGGACGTAGTATCTATTTATCCTTTTAAATTCTAAAGTATGAAAGAACAGATCTGACCGTAAGTGTAAATATGATATCAGATAAAAACAAGCCTATATAATATTAATCCAAAAATGTCTTGTTGAAAATGCAATATATTTGGTTTCTACTGCGAAATACAAGAGTATATTTTTAGGATGCTACTAAAAGGTTATGTCTTATTTGAGGATGTATTATCAGTAGATCTTTATAAAAATTTAAATTCTTTCTTAAAGAATTTTTAGTACAGCTTTTTAGTTTTTGTTCTTAAAGTTATTTTTTACCCTAGTATAGCAGTCGTTTGTTGATACTTGTTAAATCTTATAAATTATTTAACGTATATATTATCTGAAGTGATAAGTATGGGTGCCGATGATTCCATTTCTGAAAGGACAGCTGTTAGAGAAGGTTTGGCAACGCCGGAAGAAATTCAAAAAATGACCTTTGCTAAAACGCCGAAGGAGGTTTTGCGTATAAGAACTATTATAGTTGCGGGCGCAGGTTCGGCTCTTCTTACTGCAAGTTCTTTATATATCGCGTTGAGAATGGGTGCTTTGCCTTGGCCTTCTATTTTTGCAGCATTAATTTCTATGGCTATTTTAAAGGCTCTTGGTAATACAAATTTAAATGAGATTAATGTCGCACATACTGGTATGACTGCTGGGGCATTACTTGCAGGAGGTCTTGCATTTACAATTCCTGCATTATGGATGATGGGATATCGCGAAACTCCGTATTTACAGATCCTTGTAGGAGCAGTGGCTGCAACACTCATAGCATGTTTAATTGTTTTATTTATTAGAGATTACATGATTATAAGATTAAAGTTGCCTTATCCTATAGGTACAGCAACCTTTCTCACTCTAAAGACAGGTGATGTAGGTGGAAAGAAGTTTTATACTTTAATTACGTGGATTCTTATTGCCGGAGCGATAGTGGCATTAAGAGATCTGCTCGGAGTTATACCGGCTACAATAGTTTTCGGAGGATTAGTTATGCATAATATATTGTTAGGAATTGGTATATTTCCTATGGCTACTGGAATAGGTTATATCATAGGTCTTTTATATATGGGTACATGGTTTATTGGAGCAATACTCTCATATTTAATAATTATACCTATAAGCACGAATGTTCTAGGATACAGCTTAGATTCAGCCTTAGCTTTTACCAGAAGCTTGGGAATCGGTCTAATAATTGGGGGAGGCGTAGCTATCATTATTAAATCGTTAATAGACTATTTAAAACGTACTAAGATCTCTTTTGTTTTTACTGCAAAAAGTAGTGAAAACAGAGGAGTCCTTAGATTATTATTTATAACTTCTGTAATTATTATACTAATCTTACCTTTGTTTAATGTTATGAATATTTATTTAGCAGCAATAGCAATTCTAGGTGTGATGGTTACATCAATTATGGCGGCTACATTAACAGGACAGACTGGCATAGATCCCATGGAGATATTTGGTATCTTAATCTTACTATTTGCAATGGCCATTATTAAAGGTATTTCGCCAGTTGAGGCTGTCCTTTTAGTAATGTTTATAGCGATAGCCACCGGGATTGTAGGGGATGTTTTTAATGATCTTAGAGCGGGATATTTACTTGAGACACCGGTTAGAAAACAGGTACTTAGTGAGCTTATAGGCGGTCTTGTAGGAGCAGTTGTGGGTCTGCTTACTTTATATATGTTAGTATCAGTATACGGATTAGGAGCGTTTGGTCCAGATAAATTCTTTGTTGCGCCACAGGCATATGCTGTGTCCATAATGATAAAAGGAATCCCTAACTTAACAGGATTCCTATCAGGAGTTATCATAGGTCTTGTTCTTGGTCTATTAGGTGTACCTGCAATGACATTGGGGATAGGTGTTTATCTTCCAATGATAATTAGTGTACCAGCCCTTATCGGAGGTCTTGCCAGAGTATACATAGATAAGAGACATCCAAAGTACTCAGAGTACGGTATAATAGCAGGGTCAGGATTACTTGGAGGGGAAGGAATCACCGGAGTAATAATATCTTTGATATACTTTATAATGGGAAGATAAGAGGTTATTTTTCATGAGACTTACAACTGTCTCAAAACCTATCCAGGCGGGCAATATACTAATAATGCCTTTCACGGAGTTCAGTTATTTCAGAGAGCCAAGAATAATTATTAACGATATAGAAGCTATTCCAGAGCATGTTGTGAAATATGATGCAAGGGTTGATATAATGGATCCGTCTTCTAAAAAAAGATGCTTTCTGGTGGAACATGTGTTAGGACCTCTTAGATTAATAGGAATCACCAATGCAAAAGTTGTCGGAACTGATGTGAACTGGAATTTCATGCGTCCAGAACATAGATTTGCATACTCCATAGGGTTGAGCCCTAGATTTGTTGTAGGAGAAGAAGATGGCACACAGAGACCAGCCCTCATATCCATAATCGATTCCCTAGATCAATACGTTATAAAGAGCGAATGTAGAGTTTATAAAAGTGTTTCAAAAGAGGTGATCTATGAAAATATGGATCCTTTTGGATACAGAGGGAGAATTGTTATATCACCTCGCGATGAAAATGAGGGTATAACACTAACCGTAAGATTATTTAAAAATTATATTGAAGATATACATATAACTGAGAACGGACTTCAAGATAAAACTTTACTTAAAAAAATTCTATCAGCAAGAACTCCTTATTTAATAGGCATTGATAGCGAAGAATCACTTTATCACGCAATAGGTGATGTAACAGCTGATATAATAGGTCTAGGAGGACTTACCGATGCTGATATAAAAGTTGAATTAAATTTCTTCTATCATGCTCTCACGGTAGGAGCTATAAAAAGAGCACAGTTCATTAAAAGGGTGAAAGAATGTTAGAAATTAATAGTTATAAAAAGCCGGAGGATGTTATAAACTCGTATTTAAAACTAGATCCTATTAAATATATAACGAAAAATCATTGGCACATGCTGAGGTATGGCAGGTCACCTTTGGTTGCAATATATATACCAAGATTTCATCTAACATCAGAATTAACGTGTTTTGACTATGAGTATATATACAGGAATCTAGCTGTTATAAAAACTATAGAAAATCTTAAAGCATTAAAAGATCCTGAGGTAGATATATACCTATCAACCGAAAAATCAGATTTACCTGAAGACTTCTATGCTGATTTCCCAAGCATCATAATTGAACCTACAGATTTAAATTTCTCAGTGGTACATAAAGGAGAAGGCGTTGTAGAGATCTTGTTTAAAAGCCAAAAGCCTCATATATTATCTAATATATGGTCACATGAGGATCTTCTTACTCAAATATACGATGTAATATGGGGTATAATAAACATAACTCATAAATATTATCCTGTTTCGAGAGGGAATGACATAATTTTTAGAGACGTATTTATAAGAGGAGCCATTATCATAGGTGTTGAGCATATTAGGATTGAGCCCGAGGGAGATGTAAAACTAGACTTGAGACTTCTAATACCGCCTGAAGCAACTGAAGAAACCATTAAATCAGAGCTTGGCAACAGGTTAAAGTCTTATAAAGATAAGATAGAAATAATAGACATAAAAATAACAGAGCCTGCAGTTCATATACATCCTGATAAGAAAATACATGAGATAGCAACACGGGCATATCTCGAAACTTTTAAGAAAGAACCTGAATACGAGTGGTTCCCATTTCCCACAGTATTTAACAGATTGGCCCGAACAAATACCTCATTGCTTGCTGTAGGTCCTTATTCACCCATTAGCTTAGATATGTGCGACAGAAAGTTATTTGTCGATAGTAATCTTTTGGAGCTTTTCACTCTTTTCTTAACTAAGACAATATTAAATCTCTTGAATAGTTAATTTATTTTTTATTTTTTGTAATTATGTAACATTAATGCACAAAAATTAAATGAACACTAATTTCTTCTCTAAGTCTAATAATTGGCTATGGGTTTTAGAACTTCATTTTTTAACTGATTCACATAATTAAGTATTTGCTGACTCTTTTCTTTTTTAAAGTCCTTTTCTAATGTGCAATCATATGTGACAGCTAAATGTTTTCCAAAGACAAAGAATCCGTCTGGCCGACCTTTTTGCTTAACATATCTATGTATATTATGTATCCCAATTAATTTTAAAAGCTTGAAAACGTATTTCTCAAATTCTTGCCGATCTTTTGTAGCCAGCAAAGAATAAAAGAAAGGCGGATATAAATAATGATCTAGTGAAAATATTCTCCTCAAACTCCAATCAATCATATACCAACCTTCTTTAAGAGAAAAATATTCATGCGGAACCTCTGCGAGAGAGATCTCTCTTTCTATATTCACCTTAAAGCGAATCTTGTCTTTCTCATCTCTAAAATCATAAACATATCCTATCCAAGCTCTCTCCGGGACTTTTGTTTCATCACTAAGTATTTTAATTTTTATAAATAAGGTCGAAGCATTTTCTACGAGATTATTTAATACTTGTTTATCTATCAATCTTTTTGTATAAAAAGTCTCCTGATCAGGTAGATCATCCCAGTGTTTATCCCAATGAGTTATCATAATATACTTTATAGAGCTAATACCAGTTTCTCCCAAATAATTTTAACTAGACTGATCTTTTAAACTTTATCATTTGAGACGAGAGTAAAGTTCTTTACATAATTTACAAGAACGATCTCTAAGGATCTTAAGATTCTGAAAACATCTAAATATTATGGAAACATTATAACAAGGAATTTTTTATGTTCGATTCATGATCTGAAAGAGACCTTAATTTGTCTATAAGATCTTCAAATAAGATCTTAGACCTCTACTTTTATTTCTATAAAAAAGCTTTTAATGATATTGATTCACTCTTTGTGCTCCGAGAATTTATTTGATAAAAACAAATATTTTGTTTACCAAAAATACTGTGAGAGATTAAGACCTTTTAAAATTTTAGAAAAACTCGTCTATAGTGAGCCGTAGCTGTGGAGACATAGACTTCTCCATCATTTCGTCTGTGAGGAGAAGGATCTTTTTAATCTTCTCTGCTTCTTCTGGAGAGATCTTTCTGTTCTCAACTTTTCTAATTCTTCTCACAACATCTATAAGACCTAGATTTAGAAATATTAGAAATGCTGGCATATTATTCTTCTCCTTTGCCTCTCTCATTTTCTCAAGAATCTTCTCGTCAGCTTTAAGCTCTATTAATAATCTGTATATCTCCTCTGCGTTAGTCATGTTACATGATATACATTCTATTTTTGTCTTCAGAAGATTTTCTCCTCTTTGCCACATAAGTTCTTCTTCGGAGGACATGTTCTCCCCCGAAAAAATAGATGATGTTTTTTAGAGAAGAGATATGTTTGTTAATCTTCTTCTGTGTTTTCCATGGTTAGCCTCTTCAGCGTTTTTATATAATCTCTGATCTGATCCACAAATGTTCTCAGGCCGTAGACTGTCTCAGGATCTTTTCTTATCAATCCTGAGAGCACTTCTATAACAATATGTGTTATAAACATGAGAAGATTATGAAGATCTTCGTAAGTCTCTTCGCCATAGACAATCT
>Ga0081473_129489_pt1 | contig 25612 bp, 29 predicted proteins | sample CisSprmetagenome_FD_70977 | JGI IMG/M metagenome (GOLD analysis project Ga0081473, IMG submission 70977) | Hypoxic/sulfidic aquatic microbial communities from Cistern Spring, Yellowstone National Park, USA v2 (version 2) | ecosystem: Environmental > Aquatic > Thermal springs > Hot (42-90C) >...
GGCTTGGGATACGGGATCGAGGTAGATGGAAAGATAGAGGCTATAGGTCTTATAAATCTTATTAAAGAGCTGAGATATGCATGGCTGTTAGGTGCGAGAGTTAGAAGAGAGATGAGAAGAAGAGGTCTCGGAGAGTTTCTCACAAGAAGACTTATAGAAGAGAGCATTGAATTCGGAGCTTATAAAGTTAGAAATTAAGGGAAAAACTCTTGAAGTCATTTTTAAAATATTCTTTTGAGATAGCCTTGGCCCTCTAGTAAATAGCTTTGATACCTATTTTTTCACTATAACAAAATTTTTATCAACATTTATGTGAGAGGTTAAGAATAAGAAAGCTAATAAAATTTTTGATATTACCTATGACGATAACTATCTGACAACTATCTTGCAAGGTCGTCATGATATTTTGTTGTAATATAATCTGGTAGTTTATAGATGTTCGTTACAGGCTTACACTTTCTGTCTCTATTAAGAACAATTTTACCTGCAGATTTACTATATCCTTCAGCACTTCCCCAGTCTTTTTAGACCCTGACTCCGTTGTTTGAATAATCTGATTCTGTAAAAATATTATCAAGTTTTTTCTGTTATTCATTTCAGTAATAGGATTGTTAGCTAAGCGTAGATTTTTTCACGATAATTTCTAGCCTGACTATTTAACATTAAAAGCTTTTTAACCTTGCCTGCAAAATTCTTTCTTGCTTTAGACCCTTTTCTAAAGCTGAAGCTCATTTAGCTGACCAGCTAATGATCGACTAAATTCTCAATTTTTCAGCTCCTCATTCTTATATGTTAAGACGATGCTTAAGCATTGCAGCATCCCCACAATCGGTATACAGTGTTATAAACATGCATATTATGGGACAGGTTGTCTTTAGGTCATTCTTGAAATAAGTTTCACAGCCAAGAAGGCATATAAATCACTGAAATTAACATAACTAGCTACCACTATCATTGCCAAGGCCCAACATGAGGTTATACTTACCAGGTAGCGAAAGATCTACAATTTAAAACTCTCTCAGAATACTCTATATAAATTAAACAATTAAACTAATGAATGATCTTAACATGCATTGGCGCAATGGCAATATCGATAATTAAATACATTTATTAAAAATATTTTTAAGATATAAATGGAAAATGTTTTACAACATTTGATAAAAAGTATAAATTAAAAAATTTAAAAATTTATTTATTCAAATTATTTGTTTATACCATTCTACACTCTCTGTCAATCCTTTGTATAACCCCACTATTTCCCAAGTGTATTTGCCGTCTTTATACACTACAGCCCATATATCATAATCTGCAAGAACTCTGTCGCCGTTTTCATCAAGTTGTATATAGCCTGTTGCACCTATATAATGTTGTAATACTAGTGGCAGAGCGTTTTTGATAGCTTCACCATCATACTTACCAATTAAGTCTATTGTCAATGCCACAGTCCATACAGCATCATACATAAAATAAGCATATGCTATAGGCTCCTGACCTAATGCATCTCTAACCCATTTTCTCACTTTCTCAGTATATGGAGATACTCCTGGGCTCACTAAAGTATTATAAAACTTTACTTTAACTGCAAAATCTGCGACAGCAGGATCTAGTAGAGGTGATATACCAGCGGTACCATCAGATCCTTGCCATGAGACTTCCCTTAAAATAGGATATGCTCTAGCAGCTATAAAGATTCCTTTGACCTCTTCAGTACTTATTAATTCAATACCTACTTTATCTTTACCATATTTATTTACTGCATCCTGAACAATACCTGCTAATCTGCTGACCTCTACTGAGAATTCTACAGCCCTAGGATCATATCTTATTTTCTCAAGTATTCCACAACTTTCACCAGCTGTTTTACATATTTTAATAAAGTTTTCTTCTACAGCTTTCTGAAGAGCATCTCCCCAAGTATCTCCTCTCCACATAAAAATTACATATCTAACTCCTCTCAGCCACAATATTTTTGCTATGGCTTTTGCCTGAATAATATCGTTTGGAGCATATCTAAGGATCATGTCAGGTAAAGCTAATGATATAGCAGTTGATACAGGAGATATCACAAGAAGCTTATTAGCATCAACATATTGTTTAACTTCAGAAATTTCGCCACTATAAAGTCCTAAAAATACTTTTACACCTCTCGCATGTAAAGCCATCACTTTATCTAGTGCCGTCTTAGGATCTGTTGCAGTATCTTCTATAATAAGCTTTATTCTCCAAGGTCTTCCCAGAGAGGCTAGATAAGCATTTATCTCATCAGCAGCTTTCTCAGCAACAACTCTAAATTGAGCACCTAAAGTAGATAAAGCTCCTGTCAATGGAATAGTTATTCCAATAGGAATCTCTCCTGAGAGTGCTGGGGCTGCTCCAGGAGCTGTTATAGTTGCTGGAGGAGCTGTTACTGTTAATGTTGCTGGAGGTGCAGCTCCTGGAGCTACTGTGACAGTTGTTGGAACAGTAAATGTTTTAACAGTCACAGGTGCAGCTGTTAGCCCTCAGAAATATCCTCCTACCAAACCTATTATTAATAAAACTATTGATAATATAACATAGAGTGTTCTATTCATCTAATCACCATCGCTATAAAATATTGTTAGAAGAATATATATTTTTTCTCGGCTTATATAATCAGGTTGTCTTATATATATAAATGTTGTTGAAATCAGATATTGTGAGGCTGATAAAAGTGTTGGATCTTATTGCAAAAACATTGGCCTACTCAAGCGGCATTGCTATTGGTGCAGCATCTATAACACTTATATATAGTACTACAAGAACATTCAATTTTGCTCATGCAACAATGGTTACATGGGGCTTCTATATCGTTTTTACTATGCAAAGCTTCTTAGGAGGATCTCCATATTATTATATATTGTTCGCAGGATTATTCTCAGCATTTCTAGGAGTAATTCTTTATCTAGGCGTCAACAGACCTTTGATCAAGGCTGGAGTTGGTGAGATAACTCTTATGATGTCAACATTAGGTGTAGACCTTATATACTTCGGATTTCTAGGGGCATACATAGATTATCTGTTGACACAATACAAGATATATGCGACACAATTCTATCTCGAGCTATACGATTTTATAATACCTGTGGGAGGAGCTGGATATAGAGGAATAGGTCTAGTTGCTCCTCTGGTTATGATAACAGTCATAATACTTCTACATCTGTTTCTGACAAGAACTAGAATAGGTATTGCTATGAGAGCATCTATAGAGAACCCCAGTCTGGCAGGTCTTTTAGGCATCAACACTGACGTCATATATCTTCTTGCATGGGTGATAGGAGGTTTTCTAGCAGGATTAAGCGGTGGACTGCTCAGTCTCACAATGGCCGGCTATGACAAGGTTGGGATGGATTATATAGTCACATTTTTCACAGGATCTATAGTGGGAGGATTATACTCAATATTTGGAAGCCTATTAGGAGGTCTTTTAATTGGCATGGGAGAGTATATAGGGACATATCTGCTCTCATTATATGTGGGGACTTGGATAACTACTTACAGACCGGCCATACCTCTTGCGATAATGGTTGCAACATTACTTTTGAAGCCAGAAGGGCTGGCGGCAATAAACTGGTCTAGAATATATAGCTCAATAAAATCTTTATTGAGGTGATCTTATGCTAGAGATCCCTCAAGAACTTCTTCTATTAATTCTACAGATCATACTAAACTTTGGCATTGGCGTCATAGTGACTCTAAGTCTGAATCTCGAGGTGGGATATCTAGGCATTCCACAGTTTGGTCGCGTACTCACAGTATTGATAGGAGCTGTGATCGTTGGAGGAGTCATAGGAAGAATAGTTGCTCTGTATCTAGGCTATCCAGCAGGACTAGAGTATGTGGGGTATGAGAACTTCAAGATTGTTTCTGCAATAAACAGCGTGTTAGCCGCCAACCCGCTTCTATCAATATCAATATTGATACTAACACTTGTTTTAGCAGGATTAGTCGGAGGCGTCGTAGGCTATCTAACTGCTTACCCAGCTCTGAGACTTAAAGAAGCTTATCTAGGAATAACATTGTTAGCATTTGGAGATATTGCACAAATAATCTGCTGGAATTATGAGCCTATTGCAGGCGGGACGGTGGGCGTCAACATAATAGATCCATTCAGATTCACCGGAGAATATCGTCAATATATTGCCATAGGCTTCATATTATTCATGGCTCTCTTAATATATATTTATATCGAGAGACTTACAAACTCACCATTTGGAAGAGCTCTCAGAGCCTCTAGAGACTCTGAGACAGCCTCACGTGTCTATGGTAAAGATATTGTCAGGCTGAGAGCACAAACTCTCATAATAGGCGGAGCAATATCCGCTATTGGAGGAGCTTTATGGGCTTTATACTCTTTAAGTTTCAAGGCGATAACATACACAAGACTTTTATGGACATTTTATCCATGGGCATACATGATGTTAGGCGGCACAGGAAACAATCTTGGCATCGTATTAGGAGTATTTCTATTCTCAACATTAAGAACCTTGATAATAATGTATAAAGATTATATCCCAATAACACAATATATACAGCCTGCAAGACTAGAATATATATTGGTTGGTCTCACAATAGTTTTAGTAGTGTTGTTGAGACCTCAAGGGATCTTGCCTGAGAAGCCTGTGAGAACATTGCCCAAGAAGAGGATCGAGAGATTAATAAAAAGATCTTAGTAATGATCATGTTTTATCAATTACTGGAAACAATATATATTTTAAATGTGTGATCTCTAGCTCACCAATTTTTTTCAAAAGCTCTTCGACGCGTGATAATGATCCTCTGACACTTATCATCTCAACACAAAATCTTTTTGTAACATGAATATGTTGTAGTGAGATTATTATGTCTAGAAAATCATGTTGAACATCAATAAGAAGTCTGTCAAGATCTTTCTTAGTATGATCGTAGTATACAGCTATTATCCCTACAACCTCTAGATTTCTCTCATAAGTCATATAATATGACAATATATGTTCTCTAATGATCATTTGAATAAATCTTGATCTATTTCTGATCCCCATTCTATTCATGATCTTATCTATCTCTACATAAAGCTCTTGAGGAATTGATACTCCCATCTTAACATATCTAGACATGATCATTCGCCCTTATAATATGTTTCATTTAATTATTTCTATTATAAATTATTAACATGATGCATATGAGAGACTTTAGGATGATATTATCTTCTTTAAAAAAAGATCTTGAGAGATCTAGTTTCTCAATATATCATATTCTGAAAACACTAGATCTTGTGGAGAGAGAAGGTGCCTTAGGAAGGATCTTGTTGTCAAAATATTTAAGAATTGGAGAAGGTTCTGCAAGAAATATTCTTAAGAGACTTAAAGATAATAATCTTATAACAATAGATCCTGTCGCAGGAGGAGTGTTAACTGAGGAGGGGAGAGAATTTATTGAGAGATGGAGAAGATATATAACAAGCATTTGTGTTGAGAAGACAGATCTTGTGTCTTGGAGATTTGTTGTTATAAACATCTTGTCAGACGATTTGGCTGAGAAAATGATCAAGAGATATGGAGTTGTAAATCTTAGAGATGAGATTGTTAAAAAAGGATGTTCAGGATGTATATTACTAAAGATCCATGAGGGGAGGCCTATGTTATTAAACGCCAGAGGAGAGCCTGACTATGATATATCATCAACAGATCTTGGGAGAAAAATGGCTGAGATATGTAGAGAATATTGTATAGCGACAGGATCTGAGGAGAGCTGTCAGAAGGCTGAGGCCTGTGCATGGGATCTTGTTGTTGAGATATTGATAAGGGATTAGAATTGGACAAGGCGTTGGTTCTCTACACAGGAGGCAAGGACAGCCACACAGCTCTTATTAAATGGGTTGAGAAGAAAGGTTCTAAAAAAGATGTTATTCTGCTTAACATAAGATCTTTACGTGAAGATCTTATGTTGTTTCATACTATAAACAGTAGATGGGTTGATATACATGCTCAGCTTATGAATATGCCTATTTACACTAAAGAGATCTCTGGAGAAGATGAGAAGAGAGAATTTTCAGAAGCTGTTAAAGAGGCGAAGGAAATGTTTGATGCAAAATATCTTGTCTCAGGAGTGGTGGCAAGCAGTTTTCAGAAGAAGATATTAGATGATATAGCATCAAGACATGGACTGATCCATTGCGCACCTCTCTGGCAGATGGATCAGGAGAGTCTTTTGAGAGAAGAAGTTGAGAAACTAAAGATCAGTTTTATCATTGTTGCTGCACAGGCCATGGGGCTTGATGAGAGATGGGTTGGCAGAATAATCTCTTCAAAAGAAGATGTTGATGAACTCATCAGATTATCAAAAAGATATATGTTTTCGCCGGTCGGTGAGGGAGGCGAATATGAGAGTTTTGTAATATCATCTCCACTTTTCGAGGGGAGAAAAATTGATGTGAGAGGAAGAAAAATATGGTTTAAAGCTGGATGGGGCTATTATTATATTGATGAAATAAAGATCTTATGAGATCTATTTTATAGTATATCCTTTTAATCTGCTGAGCCACTCTATATCGCTGAGCTCACAGAATCCTTTTGTAAGCTTTATAGCATTAGCCACATCGTTAAGATCTATCATCTCAACAGGAGAATGAATATATCTTGCTGGGATAGAGACCACGCCCGCTGGAACTCCTTCTCTATTAAGTTGTATGGCAGAGGCGTCTGTGGTTCCTCCAGCGGCAACTTCTATCTGATATGGTATTGAGAGCTGTTGTGCAACCTGGATCAGTTTGTCAACAATCTCTTTATTAGCTATAAGACCTGTAGCTCCTCTTCCATCAGCAATCTTTATAGCAGGTCCTTTGCCAAGTTGTGTATACCACTCGTGTTCTCCTACACCAGGTATGTCGCTTGCAATAGTCACATCTAGAGCTAAAGCGGCGTTAGGTGAGATGCTGAAGGCTGCTGTTCTGGCACCTTTTAAACCAACCTCTTCTTGTACTGTTGCCACCGCATATACATCAGCCTGATTCTTCTCAATAAGCTCGAAAGCCTTGATCATTGTCACAACGCCTACTCTGTCATCAATAGCTTTTCCAGTCACTCTATCCTCATTTAGAAGAACAAGATCTCTGTCATAAACAACTACATCACCTATTCTAATCCCCATCTTAAGAACCTCATCTCTAGATCTCGCTCCTATGTCTACGAACAATTCTCTCAGCTCCGGAACTTGTCTAGCCTCCTCTGGTTTTGCTAGATGAGGAGGTTTTAAACCTATTACTCCTCTGAATATCTTGCCTTCTCTAGTTTTTATAAGAAGTCTCTGAAAGATCAATGCTCTCTCAAATACTCCTCCAATAGGGAGAATTCTTATAAAGCCTTTGTCATCTATATGAGAGACGAAGAATCCTATCTCATCCATGTGTCCTGCAAGCATTATTCTACCAGATCCTCTGGATCCTTTTTTCACAGCAATAACGTTCCCCATAGAATCTATATAAACATTATCTGCAGACATACTCAAAAAATCTTTCACAACTCCTCTCACATCATCTTCATAACCTGATGGCCCCACCAGCTCAGTAATTTTTTTAAGAAGATCATATATATCTTTTTTCGAAACTTCTTTCACAGACATTTTAATCGCCAGAAAAAATTATTTATAAACAAAAAAATTTTTGACAAAAAGATCATTGAGACAAAACTATGATCCCGCCGGGATCCTTTATCAACAAGCTCAGAGACTCTATGAATCTATATTTATAAGCCTCCTCCTCAGGACCTAGATAATCAACATATCCATCAATTGATATCACAAGCTCTGCCACAGAAGGATCTGTAGACATCAAAATAGCCTTGTCGCCTGGGACATATGGAGAGACGATCACATCTTTAACAAGCTCTTTGACCCTCATGATCTCGAGAACACCAGTCTTCTCATATACTCTCAGAAGCTTGACATATCTCTCAGGCCCTATGATGAGGAAATAGGGCTCTGAAACTCTTTTGTTCATAAGGATCTTGACTGCCTCAGCAATCTCTGAAACAGCCGACCCAGGCTCATCCCATGAAGAGATCTTTGTTTTCAAAGTTTTCTCACATCTGAGTATCTCGTTAATAATCATATCATCCTCAAGACCTCCGATTTTGTTTCCAACAACATCTGCAACATAAAGATCAGGCTCTCCACCGTATAAGTTTGAGGCTTCAACACCTCTTCTACTAACCTCAAATGTCGCCCCGATCCTTTTAAGCTCGACAGGATATCTTTTATGAAAAGTTATTCTCTCTCCCTCAGTCTTAAACTCGTCTATATATATGCTCTCGACTCCTCTGGGAACAACTCTTTTATACAAGATCTTTCTCATCTTAACAATTTTATCTCTTGAAGATATTATTCTCTCTCTAATCTTATCAATAAGCTTCTCAGCATCATTCAAAGGATCTTTATTATCATCTTTCTTCTCTTTAGAACCTTTATCTAAGGATTCTGAAGAAGCCTCTGAACCTTTGATTAATCTCTCGACCTCCTGAGACCCTCTGGTTAAAGCCTCTCTCTGCCTAGGATCAATCTTTTGAAGCATTGTAAGAAACTCTCCTATATGAACCTTCTCTTCATCTGCAATATCTTCAAAAACCTTTTTAACACTAGGGTCTTCAGCAGATCTTGCGAACTGTAGATATAGATTCACAGCATCAATCTCAGCCGCGATCGCGATCCTCAGGGCATCTGATATCTCCTCGACGCTAAGTTTCTTCTCTCTGGTTATCTCCACAGGATTTTTTGAGAACATACAAAACACCTGCATTTTAAATTATTCTTGCATCTATTAAAAAGATAAGATCCTATCGATCTTTTGTTGAGCTTAGAAATATGAGAGTCTATCCCATATGAATCTTATCACTTCATCATGAGAAGGTATCTCGTGAGACCCTAGTCTAGTAATTTTTAATGCTGCTGTTGCGTTTGCATATATAACTGCTTTTCTTATATTGTATCCTCTTAACATGCTTACTATAAATCCTGATGCAAAAGCGTCTCCAGCTCCTGTTGTGTCGACAATTTTATCAACTGTGAAAGCCTGTATCTTTCCAGTGAACTCCTCGCTTGACACATAAGATCCTTCCTTTCCAAGTTTTACGATAACAATCTTAGGACCTACAGATCTTATCTTCTCAGACGCCTTTGTATAGTCTTTCTCACCAGTCATGTTATAAGCCTCCTGCTCGTTCAGCATGACAATATCGATCTTTTTCAAAAGATCTTTCAGAACATCCAGTCCTTTCATAGAAAGAACTCTGCCAGGATCCCACGAAACAGTCAATCCATATCTCTTAGCCATCTCAACAGCTTTTAGAGAAGTGTCTATTCTCAAACTAGCTATATGCATGTGTCTGGCTATGCTTACAAGCTCTTCATCAATCTCACCAGGCTCAAGCTCTTCTGCAACACCTTTGTATCCATACATTATTATGTCTCCCAAAGAGTTTATGCCTACTATCGTGAAGCCAGTGTTTCTCCAAGATATTCTTAGACCTCTCATATCAACACCTTCTCTCATAAGCTCATCAACAACTATTCTGCCGAAATTATCAAAACCTATTTTAGCAATGATCCCGCTGGTAGCGCCCAGCCTTCTGACGCCGATAGCCACATTAACAGCAGATCCTCCTGCTCCCCAGCTCTGTTGCAACACAGGACTCTCCTGGTCAGACCCTGGAAAATCTTTAACCATTATTCTTATATCAACCAGAGCGTGACCAACAGTTATGACATCAATTGATTTTGAAGAGTTCATCATGTTCATCCAGCGTCTTTATTCTACTAGATGAGCTACCTCATCAACTTCTTTATCTTCATGAATAATCTTTAGCAAAGCCTTTATCATGTTCCCAGGATCTTTATGTTGAAAAATGTTTCTGCCAACAACAGCACCGTTTGCTCCGGCTCTCATAACAGATTTGACGTCTCTAAGAAAATCCACAGGATCTTCTCTAGTAGCTCCTCCACTCATGAGAATAGGCACTCCAGCTGCTGTCTCAACAACTCTTCTGAAGCTCTCTTCAGAGCCTGTATAATAGGTTTTTATAAGATCAGCTCCGCTCTCAACAGCAGCTCTCACACCATATCTCACAACCTCTGGATCATATATATTTTTTATTGCTGAGCCTCTTGGATAAGCCAGCTGAAGAGCTGGAAGACCATATCTCTCAGCTGTCAATCTAATACTGAACCATCTATCGAGCATGACATCCTCGTATTCACTACCCCAGTATACTGTGGCTGCAACAGCGTCAGCTCCGATTGCCACCGCATCTCTCACATAGCCGAAAACGCTCTGTAGAAGCCTCTCTTTCTCCGGTCTTAAACTGGTTTTTCCTGTGAGTTTTATTATCATAGGGATCTTCCCGCCCCATATATCATATGTTAATGATGCTATTCCAAGCGTTGTCATTATGGCGTCAACACCTGAATCAACTGCTATACTAATGATCTTTCTAGGATCAATTCTGTCCTCAGGAAAATCTTTTGGACCATGTTCAACACCATGATCAAATGCGAATATAAGAGCCTTATCATCTCTAAGAATCTTTTTTAATCTAATTCTCTTCCCAATATCGTTATAGACATGTCTCATATATACACCTCACATATTTTGTTCATTAAATAATTGTTGAAAAGCTTAATATGAAGACTTAGAGAGATATAGAAGGTGACAAAAATTATTACAAAGATCTATTATAGAAAGATCAATATTATCAGAGCAAGTTTTATCACAACACTCTACGCAGGACTGACAATTCTTCTACAGCCAATAAGCTTCGGACCTGTGCAGGTCAGAATAGCTGATGCTCTCAGCATACTCCCCTATTTTCCTCAATACGGAATAAACGCTGTGATAGGTCTCACACTAGGGACTTTAATAGCTAACATAGTGTCTCCATACGGTTTTTATGATGTTTTGATAGGCTCAGCCACAAATCTGATCTACTCTATAATAGCATTATATATTGGAAGAATAATGTATCCTTCGAAGAAAGGATTGATCTTTGTCGCATCTGAGGAGATTATTATCACAACATTCTTCATAGGCTATCTTCTTCTACATATCATATATAATACTCCTGTAGAGGTCTCAGTGCCAGGAGTAGCTTTTGGAAGCATCATATCACAAGGCTTATTAGGGATCTCTCTAGGGATCATGATTCTTAGGAGAGAAGGCTTGAGAAAATGATCATAAAAACAAAAGATCTAAACGTCTCATTAGGAGGAAGATATGTTCTGAAAAAGATAAACCTCGAGATTGATAAAGGAGTATATCTTCTCATAGGAAGAAACGGGTCTGGAAAAACAACTCTTTTAAAAACATTGGCAGGATTAATAAGAGAATACGAGGGATCTATAGAGGTGATGGGGAGAGAGATCAGAGAGATGAAAAGAAGAGAGATCTCAAGTTTAATAGGCTATGTATGGCAGAACCCTTACTACGGCTTTATAGAGCCCAGTGTGAGAGAAGAGATCATGCTTATAATAAAGATCCTTAGGAAGAGATATTATGATGAAAAGATCCTTAGGACGTTGGTATCTGAAGAGATCTTTAGCAGAGATCCTTTGACACTAAGCGGTGGAGAAGCTAAGAGAGTCTCATTGGCAAGCGTGTTGATAGCTGATCAGCTGGTATGGCTTTTAGATGAGCCTTTCGACTTTTTAGATCTTTGGGGGATAAAAGATCTTTTGAAAATAATTTTTATGAAAAGATACGAGAAGACTATAATCGTCTCCTCAGTAAATACTTATCTAATAAATCTTCTAAATCCTGACAAAGTGATTTTATTGTCAGATGGAGAAATAAAATTCTTTGGAGAACCAGAATCTTTAGATGAAGATCTTTTGGAGACAAATGGAGTGCCTCCTAGAAGAGTGATCTGTAGATGAGCTTCGTTTATGAGCTGATCACCTGGCAAAACAAAAATACTTTTCTACATAAAAAGAATATGTTTATACCAAAGATCATTTATATGATATTTGTCGTATCGACAATATTGATCAGAGAGGTCTATCTAGAGATCATCCTAATAATTGTTAATATTCTCATGATGACATTAATATTAAGAGCATTAAAAACTGTCGCCACAATAACATTTATATGGGCCACGTTTTTTGCAACGATATCATCAATAGACTTTTTGTTAGAAACATATGATATAAACGTGTTGTTTAATCTTCTATACAGTTTTTCAACAATGAGTTGTGGAGCTTTATTCTATCTATCGACGCCGCCTAGTCATCTAAGAGATTTTATGGGGACAAACATATTAACACTCTCATATTCATTGATAAGAAGTTTTCTAACAGATCTTTTGGAGACGCTTGATTCTTATAAGGCGAGAGGTCTTGAGACAAGATTCAATGTTTTGAGATATATAGGCTTTTTATATACATCAATAAATATTGTCATGACAAGATCAGAGCTTTTAGAAGACTCTTTGAAAGCCAGAGGATTCGAGGTTGACTAGAGGATTCTCCTATTTATTTTCACAAGATCTTTCTTAGGCTGATATCTATATAGTCTCTCTTCATAATAATCTTTATATCTATAAAGCTTCTCCAGAGGCATTATGCCAGGGTCTATCTCACTTCTTTTATCAATTAAAAGCTCTAAAGATGATGCAAAGACTATTGCTGTGAATCTTGTTGTGGCAGGATCCTCGTGATCACCATACATGACGACAGTCTCTTCATATACTCTCTCATCTCTCGAGACTGCTCTTATGAATAGTATCGCCATATCATCAGTCTTTATCTTAAGATTCTTCTCAAATACTGATGCCAAGATTCTTATCATATCAATCTGATTATTATCAATAACAATTTTCTCTCTAGATAAAAGCCCAAGATCTTTTAAAATTCTCATTTTCTCAAGATGACCTCTCCATCTTAATGTGGCCTCAAACATGTTTCTAGCTTTTATATTTCTGAGAAGAGTTCTGAGACCATCACTATAAAACCATTGAAAAACTCCTATCCCAGGGATCTCTATCTCACCAATATGTTCCAAAGGATCTTTATATACGATCTTTTGATCAAATATCACTCTGGCAGGTCTCAAATACTCCTCCAAAAGATCCTCAGCACTCCAAGTGACTACATAGCCGATCGGAGGAATATTCTCACGAGGGATCCCTCCGACATATATCTCCAGCCTCTCAATATCTTTGAAAAGATCCTGTGCATAACCTGCCAAAAGATTGCTATAGCCAGGGGCGAAGCCTGCGTCAGGAATATAAGTTCTTCCACATTTCATAAAGATCTTCTCTAGAACATAAGGATCCTCATATATATACGATACATCTACTATATCAACACATTTCTCAGCAAGTCTCATAATAATTTTGAAAGCATCTCTAGATGGCAGAGCTGTCATAAAAAGATCTATGTCGTTCATATGTCTCTCAATGTCTTCAAAAGATCTTGTCTCAACAAACTCTATATTCTCATATTCTGAGACAAGACTCTTTTTAAAAGGATCTTTCTCAAAAATTTTTATAAAAAACTCTTTTCTGTTAATAAGGATCTTAAGAGCTCTGAAGCCTACTCTACCGAGACCTATCAGACCTATTACAGTCATGAGACATCTCCTATCTAAAGATCATTTCAAACATTATTATTTAATATCCTCTAGTCTCAACAGATCAGCCTTGTTTTCGTCTGGATATATAATTGCCAATCTACCATTTTTAAGCGGGCCAGGATTAATAACTAATGTTCTGCCTAAAAAATCGATCCCTGGAGACTCGTGAACATGACCATGTAAAAAGATTTTAGGCTGAAATCTCTCGACAAAATCTCTCAGCCTCTGAGAGCCTATATGTCTTCTATTCCACGCAATATCTGTCTTAGTGTTATAAGGTGGATAGTGAGACAACACTATTGTTTTAGAAAAATCGATCCTTAAGATTTTCTCATTAATCTTTCTAAGAGACAGATCTAGATCTAATCCTCCCAAACCTATGAATATATAGTCTTTTATCTCACGGATCTCACCATCAATATTATAACCTTTCTCACTATATAATCTGGCGACATATTCATCATCCATATTGCCTGGGACAAACAATATCTCTCCCCCGATCTCCTCCACAAGATTCAAAAGATCCTCACCACACTCAACATCTCCATGAACAGCCAAAAGATCATGTCTCAACCTCTCTTTTAAAGATGCCAGCCTCTTAAGATTCTTCTTGTCACAATGTATATCTCCGATTTGGAGAACAATCATTTTTATCCTCTACAGATTTTCATCACAAAAATAATATAATCCTAGGAGGACATCATATAATCTAAAGAATAATCTAGGGACAGCTTTACATCACATTTATTTTGTATATATCATGAAGCTATGTCCTCTAGTGATAAAAATGGTTCTTGCGTATTGTTTAAAAATATATTTTTGCTGATATCTATATTTCAATGGATAATTTTATGATTGATGTGTTAGCAACTGTTATAACAGTTATTGCAAGCGTCTCAGCCTCAACAGCTTCTCTAGGTTATTGGCTTAGGAAAAAATTTAGTTATATAGATGCTAAGTTTAGTGAGATTAATAAGAGATTTGAGCTTATTGATAAAAGGTTTGAGCTTATAGACAAGAGATTTGAGGAGATAGACAAAAGATTCCAAGAGATAGACAGGAGATTTGAGCTTATGGAGAAGAGATTTGATGAGTTAAGTCAGAGGATCGGGAGACTTGAGAATGCTTTTACACAGTTTTCAGAGACTCTTATAATGCTCTTAGAGTCTAAAGAGATCTTTACTTCTGGAGAGGCTTTAAGTCTTAGAAAACTTGTGAGAGCAATACTACCTTATTCATCCTCTAAATATTATACTAAGGAGGTTTATGAGAGACTTAAACAGCTTCTTGATAAAGATGCTTATGAATATACTCTGGATGATATAGAGCAAATGTATGAGATTGCTGATCTTATTGAGAAAGAGGGTATAGAGAGTAAGAGAAAAGATCTGATAGAATATTCTCATAAGCTGAGATTTTTCGCATTAGTTGCCAAAGTAATATTCGTATATCCAAAGATCCTTGGGAGAACACCTGCACAACCTAAACAGCAACAACAGGCTCAAGAAAAGAAAGAAGAGAGATCGTGTTGATCAATAATTTTTATCTATAGGTTTACTCATTAGGATCTTATCGAGGATCCTTAGATCTATTGTTTCTTTGTTTTGTCTCATACTTAATTATAATTCAATTATAATATATTTTACAGGGCCTTTTATGAGAAAGGTCTTAGGAATTGATCCTGGGTCGAGATCTATTGATCTATGTCTATTATGTGATGGAGAAGTATGTGGAGAGGCTTCTATAGATACCTCAGAGGCTTCTAAAGATCCTTATAAAGTTGTTGATATTGTTGAGAGTATTGGAGGATCAGATCTTGTCGTTCTGCCTTCTGGATATGGTGTAGAAATCACTTATCTTGATGAGATCCCTGAGGACGTCTTTATAGACTGGTTTTTCATGTTTATTTTAATATCTGATCAAGAGGAGATCAGGAGATTGGCTTCTCAAGGTGTTGAAGGAGCCTTCATATATGATGCCATGGCTAAGATTGTTTATGAGTTTAAAAAGAGGAGAGTCAAAGGAGTTTTCATACCTGGAGTAATAAATCTGCCGACGATACCTGTCTATAAAAAGATTAACAAGATTGATATGGGCACCGCGGATAAACTTGCTGTGACAGTTTTAGGTGTTCACGAGGTCTCTGAGAAACATGATGTTGATTATGAAGATGTAAATTATATTCATGTTGAGATGGGCTATGGATATAATGCTGTGATCGCTGTTAGAAATGGTAGAATTGTTGATGGAGTAGGCGGAAGTCTCATGCCAGGTCCGGCGTTTCTAACCTCAGGATCATTAGATCTAGAGATTGTTCAATTTATCAAAAGATTTGATAAATCAGACGTCTTTTCATCAGGATGCTCCTCTATTACAAAGATCTTCTCGTTAGAAGAATGGTTTAGAAAGATCCTTGATAATGATCTTGCGAAAATATGTTTTGAATCTATGATAGACTCTGTTGTTAAGACTGTTTATTCAATGACTTCTGTTGTCAAAGATCCTATGGAGATCCTTGTTTCTGGGAGAGTTGGTAGAAGAGATGAGGTTTTTAACATATTGAGAGATAGATTAAAAGATGTTGCGCCAGTAGATCTTATGAGAGGCTTAGAAGGATCTAAAGTTGTTAAAGAGACTGCACAAGGTTATGCAGTTGTTGGCGACGGACTCTTGGGAGGAAGATTTGAGAGACTAATTAGACATATGAAGATTAATGAGGCGACAGGTTCTTCATTAGATTATGTTGTTCTTCCAAGATTTTTCTCAACAGATCTTGGGAGAAGATATCTTAGACTTAGAAGATTTCTCAAGTCTCAGGCTTATAACATCAACATGTTAAAAGGATTATTACTATAAAATAATTTATGATATTAATAATTGATGAAGAGGTGTCAGAGAAGACGTCTAGAAAAATAATGATCAAGACAGGCTCGAGACTTCATTTCGGCGTAATAAATCCTTTCAACAAGAATATGAGGCTGTATGTCTCAGCCGGCGTCTATGTGGATAAGCCTTCTAATTTTGTTGTGATATCTGAGTCTTCTGAGAAACTTGTTGTCAGAGGATGCAGATCTGAAGAGGTTCTTGAAAAAATCAGAGCTCTCGAAGAATTTCTAGGAGAAAGATTATATGGAGAGGTTGAGATCAGAGAGTGCGTCCCGAGACATGTTGGACTAGGATCTACTACACAGCTTCTTCTAGCTGTGGCCAGAGGCCTTATGGAGCTTAATAATGTGAGAAAAGATCTTTTGGAGATCGCGTGGAGACTAGGTCTGGGAAGAATATCTGGCGTAGGGACACATCTATTTATTCACGGAGGCTTTGTGATTGACGCTGGTAAAAAGGATCCTTATGAGACAAAGATCCCTAGCCTCATGTTTAGAACTGATTTTCCTGATGAATGGATCTTCATAATAGTCATGCCGAGAGGAGAAGGTCTTGACGAGACTGCTGAGACAAAAGTATTTTCATCAGAATATAAAGTTGATGAGAAGCTTGTGTGGAGAGCATCTCATCTATTGTTCACAGAGATGACTCCATCATTATTAGAGAGAGATTTCATAAGATTTTCAGAAGCTTTATATGAGCTTCAGAAGACGGTGGGAGAGATGTTCAGTGTCTTTCAGGGAGGGATCTACACAAGATATTCATCAGAGGCTGTAGAGATCTTGAGAAGAGAAGGGGTTATAGGAGTTGGACAAAGCTCTTGGGGACCTACGATATATGGTCTCATAGAATCTTATGATAAAGCCGTCAAGATCATGAGAAGAATAGAGGACAAGATAGATGCAAAGATCTTGTTGGCTAAACCTTTAAACAGAGGTGCCGAAGTCTCGTATATCTAGATCATCAGCATCTAATGACACTGAGTCTCTTCTATATGATCAAGTATCTTCTCAACTTCTTCTCTGCCTACAAATTTTAATAATATAGATCTATCTGTCTCGTCGCAATAAAAGAATATGTTTATTACTCTAAAAGTCCTGCCGAGCCTCTTCTCCTCGCCGATATATATCTCAGCATTATGTCCATTAATATTTTTATAGATATTTGTCTTGAAGCTCTTCTTAAGATCTTTGATCTTCAAAGGATCTTTTCTTCCAGGCCAGATCTCTATTTTCAAACCTATGAGCTCTTTATCTCCATAGACGTTATACTCGGCAACACCTCTGCTAACCCATCTAATATTTTTTATTGTGACGTGATGAAGTATATCCGAAGAAAATGTTGATGGATTTATTCTCCATCCATCTGGATGTCCTAACACTATGAAATTATATACTCCCAGTATTATATTGCTTAATGCAATGACGCTTCTACCCACCTTCTATCTCACCAAGAAGATCTGTAAGATCTTTATCTTTCAACATCTCTTTTTTAAACTCCTCAAGATCTTTTATTAAATAAGGTAGTATTCTAAGAGAATAATAATTAGATAATAAAGGTATGCCTAACATCTCTCCTAGTAAAAGAAGATAGATGCTCTCTCTATAGTCTCTAGCAATCTTCTTAGTCTCTCTATAAAGATCATAGACTGTAGCTCCATAAATAAATTCTCTAAAGATCCTTCCTAAAGATCTTATTTTATCTCTTAAATCTCCTCTAATCATCTCTTCAGCACATCTATAATCATTTTAAGAGCTTCTATGCCTATCACATCTGTTGGAAACATCGGCACATATCCTAGAACATTTTCACCAAACAACTCTTTGATTAATCTTATATTTCTCTCCTGCTCCTCCCATTTAGATCTTAAGAATCCTGTGAGATCTTTCTCAGCCTCTTCACGAGGTATCACCATGTTCACTACGACTCCTCCTATAGGTATGTCATGCGCCGTGACCATGTCAGAGAATCTTTTCACTACTGAGATTGCTAATATTGTTGGTATTGTGACAAATACAAAAGTTGTTATATTAGGATTCGTAAGGATCTTTTTAACCTCATTATATCTCTCATTAAGACTCAAAAGATCTAGGAGCAAAGGATCTTTTTTAATCTCCTCAAGAACTTTATCTTTTCTAAAGCTAAGTTGATATCTTAATGATAAAGCCTCTTCACGAGATTTGATCACTCTTCCAAGCCATAGACCATATATTTTTGACAAACCGATTAATCTAATAGCGTTTGCCACAGCCGCTGTATCAAAAACAATGTTATCATAATTCTGACCTTCATTAAGAACTATATCCATCATTTTATCAAACATCGCCGACTCTTGAAATGCTGGGTTTGTTGTTGCAATATCAATAAACCCCTTAGGATCTATAGGTATCTCAGCCCATTTAAGAAACTCTCTTATTATTCTAGAGATCTTTTCTTTATATCTATTGACTATATCATCAATCTCCACCTCAACAGCATATAAACTCTCGACTTCTTTTATCTTTTTAACAACTCCTCCCGAAAGATCTTGTTGAAATAATGTTGATAACGAATGTACAGGATTAAAACTTGCTAACAAAACTTTTTTACCTCTCTCAGCAAGATCTAATGCTATCGCAGATGCTATTACAGTCTTTCCAACTCCTCCTTTTCCTCCTACAAAGATGTATTTATAATCTCTCTTTAGAATAGGCATATGATCACCTCTTAATAATCTCTTCTATGACGCCAAGATCTATTGAAGACTCCCATAGCTCGTCGCCTATTCTAGAGATCATTTCAAGACCTTTAGGCTCTCTATTAAACATTGGGATCGTAGCTATTATAAGATCTGAGAATTTCTCATAGATCTCTCTGAGATAAGGTTTCTGAGACAAAACTCTTTTCTTAAGATAATCAGATGCCCCAGGATCTTCTAAAAGCTTCGGCGGATAAATCTGATTTATGACGATGCCTCTCAATTTTAATCCAAGCTCTTCAAACATCTCTACAGCTCTCTCAGTATCTAAAATAGCCATTTTCTCAGGGATCAAGACCATTACAAATGCTGTTCTTCTCTCATCTGTAAGCAGCCTGCTGAAATATACAATTCTATTTCTAATATCATTTAATTCTTTCATTATCTGATCCTCGTATTCTAAAAGTTTCTCACCTTTTAATCTTGCTGCTGCAACATCTAATTCTAAAGCTTCTTTTCTAGCCTCATATATCTTGTCAACCCATTTTGCAAGAATATCAGCCATAGCAATCATACGTATGCCATGACCAAATGGAGGCATGTCAAAGATATAATAGTCATGTCTGCCTTGACTTATCACATCAATCATAGCGTCATATACAGCCGACTCATACATTGCAGGCTCTGATTTTGAAGACTCTATATAATCCTCTATCTCTCTAGGTATCTCTTCAATCTTATACATGTCACGAATCTTCTGTCTAATAGATTCTATATATTCATTAACTCTTTTATCAGCATCAATCTCTAGAACATAAAGATTCTTTTTCACCTCAATCTCTCCTTTACCAAATAAATCTCTCTCAAAAACATCACTTAGAGAAGCCTGAGGATCTGTTGAGAAACATAATACTTTTTTGTTTAGATCAGACAGTTTATATGATAATCCTGCGCTTGACGTGGTTTTTCCAAGACCTCCTTTGCCGGCAAATATTATATATCTAAGATCAGGATTTCTCTCAAAAACATATTTAAAACCTATTTTACTACTCAGAAGAATCACCCGACGATCATGTCAGTAACATCTCTTTCTCTTAACATTCTAAGTTTCCAACCTTTAATATTAGGAACCATATACGGCAGTAATCTTAATGTGTAATATGGAGGAATAATTGGTATACCCATCATATCTCCCAGAGTCATTAACATGAATAAATATTCTGTATACATCTTAGCTCTTTTAATAGTAGAGACCTGTCCATGTAAAGCTATACCATATAATGCGTCAGCCACTATACTCTTGATCTTTGAGAAAATATTCTGAGACTTTATATTCTCTGAAGATTTGCTCATCTTCTCACCATAATAAAAGTATTTTACGGAATTTATAAATAAAACAACAAAATAAGAATATAAATTTTTTCATATCTCAAATTTTTAAATTTTGAAAAACATATATATATCGATGATATATATGATATTTGATACTCCAGCAATTTATATATTAATAGGAATTATTGTATATGTATTAGCATATTACTATTATGTCGGCTATATAGAAAAAAAGATCTGGAGGCCTGATCCTTCTAAACCTACTCCAGCAAAAATGTATTTTGATGGTGTAGAATACTTTCCTATCAGCAAATACGTCTTATTCGGATATCAGTTTAAAAGTATAGCAGCTTTAGGACCTATAGTAGGTCCTATGGTTGCAACACATTTCTATGGATGGCTACCAGCTTTTCTATGGATCTTGTTTGGAAACTTTTTCATAGGATGGGTGCAAGATTATTCTACATTATTAATGTCTCTTAGAAAAGACGGAAGATCTTTAGGCCCCATAACTTATGAGCTGATCGGGGGGAGGCCGCGAATAATTCTTTTAACATATCTAGTGTTTTATCTGATAATACTTTTGGCAGTATTTGCATGGACAATAGTCACATTATTAAACGGTGTCCCAGGATCTTTTATTCCAACATTATTTGTTCTTGTAATGGGCTATATATTTGGTTTATTAGTGTTTAAAGCTAGGATGAATATATTTATATCATCTTTAATAGCTATAATCATAGTTTTCATTGGAATAGCTCTTGTGCCAATATTTCCATCACTTAAGATCCCATCGACAAACTTTTTAGATCCAGGGCTTAAAGGCACTCAGCCAGGTAGTTTAACAGCATTGTTCTGGCTCATAGTCTTAGGAGTAATCTATTATTTAGCAGCTGTGACACCAATGATCAGATGGCTTTTACCAACTGTCTATGTGGCTTATCTCCCAGCTATAATAGCTTTAGTAGTGATCATATTAGGAGGTCTTGCAACATTTTTCACAGGCGTTAAAATAGATCCTTCGAGACCTCCTGTTGTTGGATGGGCATATTTTGATCCTATTGAATATCCTACTATAGGACCTCTCTGGCCGATGTTGTTTGTGACAATAGCTTGTGGAGCAATCTCTGGATGGCATTCTCTAATATCAAGCGGATTATCATCTAAACAACTTGAGTTTGAGACTGACGCCAAACCAGTTGCAGCAGGCGCAATGTTCACCGAGGGCGTGCTGGCTTTGTCAAGTGTTGCAGCTTTAATGGTTATAGCTACGCCTGCGGCACCGACAGCACTTGATTATCCAACTGGTGCTTCTAAAATTGTTTATGCATTATTCCCATTTATATCTCGTGAGGCGTGGCTATACTTCTACACTATATTTGTAATCATAATGGGTCTTATAACAAGTATGTTGTTTATCAGAGTATTTAGATTAGTGGCTGCAGAGATATTTCCAAGACCATTCAGTCATTATCTGATCTCACCGATCATAGGAATATTAATAACGATATTCCTGGCCTGGCCGGGGAGCTGGACAAATCTCTGGCTATTCTTTGGAGGAACAAATCAGTTGTTAGCAGGATTAGCACTCATGTTGGTGGCGATATATCTGGTGAGTATCAAAAAGCCTAGCTGGTACGCATTCTGGCCAGGAGTATTTATGTTAATAACAACTTTAGCAGCTGTCGCATGGGAGACATATGTGTATTTAGCTCATGTGCTTCTAGGAAAATATCTGTCGCCACAAGCAACAGTTGTACAGTTATACGGCTTCGGATTTGTCAATGCATCAAATATTGTATCAGCAGTGTTTGGAGCAATATTATTTATATTAGGACTTATAATGGCCTATTATCTATTCAAAGGATACTTTATGTATAGAAGAAAAACATAAATGATTTTTAATCAAATCTCAAGATCAATTTTTTAATTAAATAATCTATCTCTTTTAAAATCTCTTCACATTCTCTATCTATATACAATGTGACAGCCACGCTAGGTCTCTCACCGAGAGAGAAAATCCTAAGATCAAGACTTGAGCTTTTTATGAGAGCTATCATCTCGCCAATATCTTCCAGAGAGAGATTAGACTCAGCAATATATATGTTGTCAGGATGATCTTTGTCAAAATAAAGATCTATTCTTCTGCCAAGTCTTTTTCTAATTTGTATTCTCAAAACTCCTAAAGGTCTTCTTCTAACAAAATATCTTATCGGAAAATCAAAGATGTTATTAAAAGGAAGCCATTCAATATAAAAACCGATATAATCATAGACTTCATCAAAATATTTTTTATCATCTTCTCTTCTATATTCTAACAGTACTGAGCCCGGGCTCAAAAGTCTGATCCTAAGATCTTTATTTAAACAAGTTTTAGAGATATTTCTCATAATTCTTCTACCAAAATAAGATCCTATGAAATACCATGATGAGTATAATATGATTAGAAACAATATTATAAACAAAGGCTCTATATATATCAAAATCTCACCAAAAACTATACAATAGATCTTTAGTTTTCACAGACTTAACCAATATTAAATAACTGAAAAAACTAAAAACAAGGTCGTATTTTAATATTTTCATATGACCCCTATTTGAGTGTTATGATCTTTAACACTCTTAAAATCTTTATCATATCTAATACTCTTCTCAGCATCTTTTCGTCAACATTTTTATATTCTACTACAAAACTCTCTAAAAATTCTCTGACTCTTCTTCCTCTCATAATCATGAGATAATTAAGCATAGAGCCTATAGATAGAGGATCAGAGTCTTCAACTAATTTTCTTATCTCATCAATTCTCTCCAAACCAGCTCTTCTATAGATCTCTCTCACATACAAGATCCCTATGATCTTGAAATTTAGAGTAAGCCTCGTTCTTTAGGGCCAATGTCGTTTATATTTTTGATGAGACGTTTGGTTTTTGAGGACTTGGAGGTTGATGTCTCGAATGGATGTCCGGTCGGAGAGTCTTGATGACCCTGGGAGAGACCTCGAAACATGCCTCAAGTCCGATGATCTTGGAGATGAAAGCATTGATCCATTAACAGATGGCTAACACCCGAGGCCCTGGCGTTGAAAAGATGATCTATTATAGAATTGAAGGAAAGTTATAAAATTTTTCAAAGACTTCTCTGAAAATCATCTTTTTTCATCAATAACTTCTTACAGTCTTCTCAAGATATATGTGTTCAACAATATACACAGCGATTTTGATCACTATTATGAATAGAAGTATTCTTATGAAAAATATTATCGGTCCTTCGGAGACGTTGTATTCTGGAAAAGTTATTATTCCTGCTGTAGTTGATGTATTATAGATCTGTGGTATTCTTGATAACTCTCTGTAAGCCACATTCAATGATCCGTATGATACTCCGTAATAGATCACTGATATCAACAATGTTCCTAACAAAAGATCTTTATATATAGGCTCTTTTCTAAGAAGAATCATTATAAAAACAATGATCTGTGCGATTATGTTTGCTATTGATGATGTCTCCATGATGATGTTTATAGTGTCGAGAACACCGCTTCTAACTTCTTCTTCTAAGAAAAATATTTTATAGTCTGTGAATGAGTAGTATCCTTCTACTCCTCCAGAGTATCTTCTTATAGGCGTTATAAGGATCATGATTATCATAATTATCTCTATGATTATAAGTATGAGAATGATTATTCTTGCAACATATATGAGCCTGCTGATCTCTCTCTCATCCTCTGACATATAATCTCTCATAAAACTCTGCACCCAGCCATCTATATCTTATTTCTACATAGACGAATCTTGCCTGAGGAGAATTAAACACAAAAGATCCTTTGTCAAGAACATATGTTGAGCTTTCAAATCTCCAAGGCTCACCGGCAATGCTGAACATCCATGTGATATTAAACTCCAGTGGATAACAATTTGGATTCTCGATATATAGAGATTCATTTATGATCTTGATCAGAGGCTTCTGTAGTGAGACAGGTATCTGATAAAATCCTTTTAAAAATCCTTTTCTACTCAGATCAGCCTCTACAGAGATGTTTAATCTAGATCCTGTTGACGCAGAATATAACGCAAGATCTTTTGGGAGAACAAATGATATAGAATTTCCTGTGTAATTAAAAGAATCTATAGATCTGTTGAACACATAGATTTTATCTATAGACAAGATCTTTATCCCGACCACATAATAACTTATGTTTACGACGCATGACCCGTTGACATCATATATGTCATGTCTCGACAAATAGATCTCTGGATAAACAATTTGAATACTAGATTGCTGTGCAAATAATGTTATAACGATCCCTACAACAAGCGAATAAATGATCATGGGGGCTACAAAAGGTGCAAAAACTATTGCCGTCTCGGAAACTCTTCTTCTATAATAGAATATGAGGATCCCTATTAAGAGTGATGTAAGAAGTATCCATATCTCTCTAGGGATCACAAGAACAACTCTTCCTCTAACAAGATCTTTTGAGACAGGAGGGTCTGACATAGGATTTGCATCGCCTTTCGTTATTATATAGTTCTCAGAGATGTTAACAACTCTATGAAGAACACAATAGAAAGGACTTGAACACCATACTACGACATCTCCAATCTTATAATCTCTCCCGAAGATAATCGCAAGATCTAAAGGTCTTATGCTGGGCTCCATAGATCCTGATGCCACAGTGAATAACCCAAATGGGATCGGGATGAATCTTGTGAGAACAAGAATAATTATGAGAAGAAGAGATAACAAATAGATCATAAGATCTATTATTCTCATGATTTTATCACCATCTGAATAGGATAAAAGACACAGACACCATTCTCATTAGAGAGAGAACAATACTCTAAATAGAGATTCAGCGTAGAGCTCTGTCCAGAAGACGTGTAGTATCCTGTTACATAGATATATGCATAAGATCCTCCTGAAAGACTTATCCAGCCTGAGGATCCTGCCACAACACTTCCACCGACAATTCTTATAGGATCAGCCGTGACAGACGGAGACGTTGTTATAGTGATGTTGAGAGTGAGATATGAAGATATTGATGAGGATGTGTCAAGGATCAGTCTTATATAATATGGCTTGACATCATTATTATATATCTTTAG
>Ga0081473_130214_pt1 | contig 25575 bp, 24 predicted proteins | sample CisSprmetagenome_FD_70977 | JGI IMG/M metagenome (GOLD analysis project Ga0081473, IMG submission 70977) | Hypoxic/sulfidic aquatic microbial communities from Cistern Spring, Yellowstone National Park, USA v2 (version 2) | ecosystem: Environmental > Aquatic > Thermal springs > Hot (42-90C) >...
TGTGGTCTTCGCAAATAGGGTTCATAATCAGGAACATTAAGGTTCCAACTACAATAAAGCTGGATATATTCAATAAAATGTTTACTATAAATAGTGAAAATGATAAAATTACTATGTTAGAGTATCTGGTTAATATATTGCCTAAGTTAGATGTTAATGAGATAAGCACATTAATAAACGAATTAGTAGAGAACACTGATGAGTCGATTAATCACGCATTACAAGGGTTATATGATGAGGTAATGATGAATGAAGAGCAACTTAGGGAATTAGTTGAACTTGGTTTTGAGATTGGCGGACATGGTTATTGGCACGTAGGATTAACTAATATTTCACATGAAAGACTTTATCAAGAGGTGGAGGGTTCGCTGGCTTTTGTTAACGAGTTTATGGGTAAATCTGCATGTAAATTCAGGACGTTTGCATATCCCTACGGTTTATACAATAATGAAGTTATAAATGCATTAAAAGAGGTAGGATTTCACGCCGCGGTCACAACGAAGCCTATAATAAACAGGATGACCGGTTTTAATATATATGAAATTGGTAGAGTGCGTCCTTATAGGTTCAACCTCCCAACATTGGTTTCATTTAAGGCTCAATTAGCCATAATTAAGTAAGTGAAAGTAGGCAATACAATTACATCCAGAGCTAAAACATGGTATCAATGACATGCTTAAAAGGCTTGAAAAAGACACCGAAATAGAAAAATAATGCAATGGAGACTTTAAGGGTTTTAGTTACTGGTGGTGTGGGTTTTATCGGTAGTCATTTGGTTGGAGTTCTTATTAGGACTGGGCACCAGGTTAGGGTTCTTGATAACCTATCCACGGGCTCTATTGAAAACCTAGCCGATGTATTGGACGCCATAGAGTTTGTTAGGGGTGATGTTAGGGATTACGGGGTTGTCGAAAGTGCCGTTAGGGATGTTGATGCCGTGGTTCATCTGGCAGCCCTCATAGATGTTGCTGAGTCCGTGGAGAAGCCTGACCTATACTTCGACGTCAATGTTATAGGCACGTACAACGTGACCAAGGCATCGAGGAGCATTAATACGTTCGTCTTTGCATCATCAAGTGCCGTCTATGGTGAGCCCATTAGGGTGCCAATACCTGAGGACCACCCACTAATGCCCAAGTCGCCATATGCAGCCAGCAAGGTATCTGGCGAAGCCTTCGTACAAGCCTTCGCTAATCAATACGGCTTCAGGCCCGTGATACTCAGGCTATTCAACGTCTACGGCCCCAAGCAGTCCAGGGCCTATGCCGGTGTTATTATTGAGTTTATTAGGAGGGTTTCTAGGGGTGAGCCGCCGGTCATATTTGGTGATGGTGAGCAGACTAGGGACTTCATTCATGTGAGCGATGTTGTTGAGGCGATAATGCTTTCGCTTAGGAATGAGGGAGTTAGGGGCGTGTTTAACATTGGTAGTGGTGAGGGCGTAACAATAAATCGCTTGGCAAATCTAATACTTAAGTTAATGGGTAGGGAGGATTTGAGACCCATCTACGCGCCACCAAGGCCAGGCGATATAAGATACTCGATAGCTGACATAACAAGAGCACGGAAAGAGCTGGGATTTAAACCGAAAGTAGGGCTTGAGGTGGGTATTAAGGAATTGATTAGACACAACGTTATATGAACAGAGAGCAAGAGTATTGATTGTTCAGGAGCTATGGTGGCCTAGGGTGCTAGGGTTTTGGATGTTGGTTGTTCGGAGGGTGTGCTTGGTCACGTGCTCCTTTACATGGGTTATGGGGTGTGGGGTTTGGACATCAATGACTATCCGTACAAGCCGAGGTGGATGGTCTTTGCTAAGTGTGATGTGCGTGGCACGGGATTACCGAGTAATTTCTTTGATGCCGTTGTGGTTGTCTCGACGATGGGGCACATAGGTTTGCCTGTTTATGGGCAGGTTGGCTTTGATGCTGATGGTGATGTTAAGGCTATTGGGGAATTACGTAGGATTCTGAAGCCTGGGGGTTACCTAATAATAACAACGCCGTTTGCAGGTAGGGAGTTTAGGATCGTCCCTGGTGAGGGGCAGTATGACATCGAGAGGCTTAAATTGCTTAAGAGGGGTTTCGAGGTTATTGTTGAGGAATTCTTCATATCGTATAAATTGGGTAGGAGGGTTGTGTGGGTCAGGATAAGCAGGGACTTTGCTGGGAAAGCCCTTACGAGACCTAAGACCCCAGGATTGGCCTGCCTCATGCTGAGGAAGCCCCTGAGTTAGATATGGCTGGGTCTGGTAGGGTTGGTGTTAGGGCTGTTGGTGGTGGTTTTGTGTTGTTTGTGGGTAGGCTCGCCTATAATGCTGTCTCTGCCGTGGGTAGTATAGTCATTGCTAGGTTGCTTGGCCCTGCCAATTACGGCGTCGTAAGTATAGCCCTCATTTACCCACTGATGTTCAGTGGGTTGGGCGACCTAGGTCTATCAACGGCTATTATGAGGTACGCGTCGATCGGCGATTTTAGGAGGGCATTCACCGCCCTGTGGCTCCGTGTATTAATTACTATGGCCTTCGGCGTAGCCCTCATACCCCTGGCCCCATACCTGGCGTTTACTCTACATAGGCCTTATTTAACGCCCATGATTGATGTCTTGGCAATATATGCCTTCACTTACAACGCCGTTACCTCCATCACGGCATTCCTAGTGGGTGTCAATAGGTACTGGGATTACGTGGTCGTAGACTTGGTTAGGAATTCCGTGAGGGTTTCGTCGTCGATAGCCCTTGTGCTTGCTGGCTATGGGGTTTATGGCGCTGTGTGGGGTTTCTCGATAGGGTATGCGGTAGCTACAGTATACGCCTTCGTTAGGCTCGTTAGGGTGATGGACCCGGTATTGAGTCTTGCGGGGAATGATATTGCCGAGGTTTTGAATTACTCAATACCACTCTACATACCTGGGCTCCTCGGCATCCCCATTGGCCAGTTCTACAACATATTAATGGCTATCTATGTGACGAATGCTGAAATGGGTAATTATCAAGTGGCTGGTAACCTATTGATGCTGATTGGCTTAATAACGGGTTCGTTATCAACCGCGTTATTCACGACGTTACCGCAGTTGGTTAATGAGGATTATAAGTTCAGAGATGCGTTAAATAGGGCCGCTAGGTACACCGCCATAGTTGTATCGCCAATCGCCATAGCCCTGGCACTGTTCTCTAATCAAGCAGTTTACATAGTCTATGGCCCGCAATACAGCCTAACACCGCTTTACCTCTCGATAATGGCGATATCAAACCTACTGGCACCATTCGGCGTCGTCATGATGTACCTGAACATCATTGGAGCCACCAGGACCACCATGGCTCTGAACATAGTAGGCATGCTAATTGGGTTGCCAATAACCTGGGCCCTACTGGTGCACTACGGGATGCTCGGCGCGGTGATTGCCTCGTTGATAAATGGCGTACTGGTTACAGCAATTTCATTAATTGTTGTGAGGAGGATGTACGGCATTGTCATTGACGTAATGCAGGTAGTTAAGTACTGGGCGCCATCACTCATAGCAGGCACCTTAACATACCTCGCAATGCGCATAATGAGTAACATGTGGCTAGCCCTAGGCGTTGGGTCTGTGATTTACCTGGCATTGCTGATTGTTCTTACTGCATTACTGACGAATATGGAGGATTTGAAGAACATCGCCGACATAAGTAGGGGCATTAATTACGTAGGTCCTTTAATCAATCATGTGATTAATTACATAATTATGGTTAAGACACTATTTTTAGAAAATAGCATCAATTAATCAAAGATATTGTTAATGAGTAAACCAAAGGTATTGATTGTTCAGGAGCTTTGGTGGCCTAAGGGCGGAGGCGGCATATTTGCTACTCACTTGATAACTAAGGTTTTGGTTAGGCATGGGTTTAAAGTTAGGGTTGTGACGGGCGTTGAGGACCATGAGGTCATAGACAATGTTGTGTTCATTCATGAGCCGAGGCTTAGGGCTAGTAATAAGTTGGAGCTTTGGTTTAATGCTTACATGGTGAGTAGGGAGGGTTGGTTTAGAAGGCTTGTTGAGTGGGCCGACGTTGTTTACATACCTCGCTATGCATACCCAGTGATTCCTAGGGTTAAGGAGTTGGGGAGGAGGGTTATTGTTCATTTGCATGATTACCAACCAATATCCTACACATCCGTCATATTCCATGGTGATAATTTTAAGAGCGACTTTACGCGTACGTTCTATTACGAGTTGCATCAACACGGTTTAATGAGGGCGCTAGTTACATCACCGTTAACGCCGATTAACAGGCTTGCCAGGGAGTGGGTGTCTCGGGCTGATGCTGTTGTTTGCGTATCGAATAGGCAGTGCGAGATCATGAGGGAGAGGATGCCGGAGATCAGGGGCAAGTCCGTGGTTATTTACAACCCATTACCCAATGTTTCCCCCGTAAGGAAGGAGTTGGGTGATGAGAAGGTTCTGCTTTACCTAGGCGGTCCCAGCTTCGTGAAGGGATTCCACCTTGTTCTCAGGGTTGCCAATGAGCTCTTAAGGAGGCATAGGGACTTGAGGATATTGATGACTAAGGTTGAGGGATATAGGTCATTACCCTCGAATTGCGTGGCACCTGGGGAGTTACCTTATCAGGATGTAGCTAAGTTGCACTCTAGGGCTTATGCCCTGCTTTTCCCATCGATTTGGGAGGAGCCTATGCCCTACGTGGTCGTTGAGTCTATGCTTATGGGTACAATCCCAATAGCCGCGAGGACGGGAGGCGTGCCTGAGGTTGTTGTTGGGTCACCAGCCGAGGACTACTTATTCACGCCTGGGGATGTGAATGAGTTTATGGATAAGATAGAGGCGGTTCTAACGCAATCCAGGGATTACCTATTGGATGTTAGTGCTAAGTTGAGGGGGCACGTGCTTAAATTATTCAATACCGAATATATTGAAAATAGAATTGTGAGTTTGTTCGAATCCGTGCTTAACCAGGGCGATGCTTAAGTACTATTAAGGCAGGGTGTTTGCTGTGAGGGTTGCGTTTATTGTTAGTGAGTCTTTTACGGAGAAGAGGCATGGTGGTTTTGGGTGGTTGGTTAGGGTTGTTGGGCGTGAGCTTGTTAGGCGTGGTTTTGAGGTCACGGTCCTGGCTTGGAGGGATCCTGGTTATCCGGAGAGGTACTTTGTTGATGGTATTGAGGTTGTTACTTACCCGTATGCCTTCGAGACTAGGTCTGTGTTTAGGCACTTGCGTGATTACTACGGTTTTGTTAGGGTTGTGAGGAGTGTGAACGCTGATGCTTTTGTTTCGATTGAGGCCATGGTCGAGACGTTAATTGCCAAGACCGTTAAGCGTGGTGCTAGGCACGTTGTTTAGGCCCAGGACCATTTTGACTGGGTTGATTACCAACTGCTTGGCTCCGTGGATCCTCATTATAGGATCTCGAGGGCTAGGTTTGTGATTAACAGGTTGGTCTTTGGTTTGGCGTATAAAAGGGCTGACTTAATACTGACCCAGGCCAGGTACTATGTCGATAAGTTGAGGCGTTTATATGGGGTTGATTCAGGTAGGGTCTTTTACCTCCCGAATCCGGTTGATTACATACCTGAGGAGGGAAGTATTGTAAAGGCTGGGGAGCCTACTGTTTGTTACCTGGCTAGGATGGATCCTCAGAAGAGGTATTGGCTCTTCTTCGAGTTGGCATGATTCTCCCATAACTTATGACAAGGTTAGAAATCTAGGGTTGAGTGTCATTTACTGGGATCAAAATGATCCTAGGTGGGTCAAAGTGTTGGAGTATTGCTAGAAGTTAAGACTGATCTATGCTATATTGCATAATGACTCGGCTCATTTGAGTAATGGCATTATGATAGTGGGTATCATCAATGGTTCATTCATCATGTTTAACGGTCAAGTGGTAAACCTTGATTGTAAACCATGTATGGTTGCCCCTAGTATCCTAAGTGCAGGTTCAATTCTATTTAAATATGATTCAGGGCTTGTTTTAATACATTCTTAAATCCCAACTCGTACATTAATTTGAGCTCTTTATACGTGCCCTCACTACAATCATTAATTAAGCACTTTAGGTAACCGATTAGGTAATCAGGATCGAATCTCGAGACCGCCCTGTACAATGCCCAAGCCATGGGTAAACCGTGCATAGCATCGATAACGCCCTTGTAAAAACCTTTAAATGGTCTATCAGGTCTTGTATAAGCTACAGCATCGTTAATCTTAGCAATTCTCCAACCAAGTAATGTAATCAAGACTGCGTGGTCTGTGTCCCAGGCAGGCAGTCTCAAAATGCTAAACCTGGTATTGAGCTCACGCCAACACTCACCTCCATATACCCTAGCTGAGCCGGGTAACCCAACGTAATTCCTCGGTAATGGAAATGGGTCAAGGATTATTTCATGACCACTAAATGTCATTATACGTCCTGAAGCCATCCCCAACCTTCCATCCTTATCAAATGCATCAATCAACTTCTTGAAATAATGCCTCTCGAGTACGGTATCCGACTCTATTATGGCTACATAATCAGCCCCATACCTCATGGATTGGTTGGCACATGCGTGGTAAACAATATTTATATTGTACTTACCAAGCTCTGGGTACCTACGAACACCTAATACCAGGTAATTAATGCCCGATTCATTAAGCACCTTCTTCGCAATTTCAGGGGTACCGTCAGAACTACCATTATCGCAAACAATGATTAAGGATGGCTTAATGCTTTGATTAATAATTGAACGTAAACTGTAAGTAATGATCCTAGCCTCGTTAAAGGCGGGCATTAGGACAACGATCTCAGGCATTACTAGCGTAATGTATAATCATTAACTCTTAAATCTTTATTACAATGCCACTTCATCCTCATTCTACCATGAGTCTCTAATTCATTCCTAAGGATTACGCAGATTATTTAAAACCGAAAGCATTGCCTCAGCAACGACAACACCCGAATCAGCCTCGAAAGGCAATAGGCCATAGAACCTTGGTGCTATCTCGGCTTCGTACTTACTATACCTAAACTCATCCTTGCTAAGTATATAACCTATTAACCCGTTGGTATAACTCGCAATCATCGTGTACCTAAACGGCGACCTATCCCTAATCAACAAACCCAACGAACTAGATAACTCGCATGGACATGATACTATAGCCACGTCTCTAGATAATCTCAAACCCGTGATCTCCACAGTAATCTCTGATTGGACATTACCTAATATTTTCCTTGAGAAAAGTTCCTTTGCCCAATCATACATTGCATCAATATATAAGTCATTAGCTCGTATCTTTCGTAACATAGCATAGAACACTAGTTTTGATAACAATGATACCACGCCAATACTCTTAAGTTTAACCTCTATAGTGCGCCTATTGATTTTAATGTCGGAATTAATACTTACGTAATTACCATCCCCATCTAAGAACTTTACTATGGAAATACCTAATTCCTGAGCGCCCTGAAACCCCGAAATCCTTGGGTTCACATCTCCAGCGGCCCCATTTATAAACATGGCCTCAACACCCTTTTTACTGTAATACTCATAGATGTAGTAAGGAAAATCGGCAGACACATAACTATTTTCGGGACCTAGGGTTGTTGGGTGGCATTGAAAGTTGATGAGGACGACTTGTACGTTATCTGCTCTAAATCTAACGGAGATTATCCTATCATCGATTGGTAACCTTGGGTTCACCCTGTTAATGCACATACCCGACACCCACGTCTGGGTTACCGATAGTGCGGCTGGTGATAAATTACCTAGGGCTTCCTTGATAGATTCAACCAATTTTTCCTCTACGAATTTGAGGTAATCCGCACTCACATTACCTGACCGTCTAAGGAATATCGTTGCTGGTGCCGAATGCGTATGCGTTGTCGATATCATGATGTTACCTGGATCTTCAATGAATGAAGATAACCTTTCCTTAACCCTATTAATGAATTCCTGAGAAAGTCCAAATAGGTCACAGGAAGCTATTATTACCGTTGTTCCATTTTGGGAAAGTGCTAATGATCTACAGTATATTCTATCATGCACACCTCTACTAAGCCTATTTCTACGGCTAACATAGCCAACAAGCTCCATTGGATGCTCCGGCGTTATATCCACCCTAGAGTAACCAACGTATAATCCATCCCTATTCATAACAACGGCCAGGGATTATTAATAAGGATATTAAAGCATAAATGAATAGCGTTCATCATGAATGCGATCACAAATAAGTACATCCTATATGTTCTAACCCCCACCAATACTAATGGGTAAATAATTCTATACCTAATCGGGAAGATCCTGTAATACCCCTTAACAAAGCTATGAAGAACAATAACCAATAAAATCAGCCCCAGGTATGCCAAGCTCCATACCCAATTTATTATCGTGAGTACTATGAAGATTATTGGATTCATGAAATAAAACGCATATTCAAGTAATTGCTCAAGGGGGCTTGACTTGAATACCTGCAGCATGCTCCACCAATTCTTACCAATGTATGATTTTGCATAATTAATCATATTATTAAGTGGATTATGCTTCTTCCTGATACGTTTATCGTTATCTTTGGCTTTTCTCAATGTCTTGCCGCCTAGATCCTTCATTACTAATTTACCGTCAACAATGACCTTATACCCACTCCTCCTAATCCTCGATCCCAGTTCCCAATCTTCGTGTATTGTGTATGGAGGACCCATATCCTCTCTATAAAGACCTGCCCTCTCAAATACCTCCCTCTTAAATACGTTAACTACCATTATTGTATTTGCCGTGGATGTAATACCAATATACTTACATTGATGTAACTTCTCTGTTAAAGATGAGCACTCTCCAACGGCAGGAAATGTAACGACACCAACCCTTGGATCTTTTAAGTAATTGAGCGCATCCCTAAGCGTGGTTGGATCGATTACAACATCGTCCGGTGTAACTAATATTATACTGCTATTATTATCATTATTAATACATACGTGAAGACCATAATTCACCTTAACACTTATATTAGGGGATTCAACCTGTAAATACACAATGTTTGTTCCATATTCATTATTTATTGATTCAACGTATTTCCTATCCTCCTCATCCTCAATGTATGAAACAACGTATATCCTAAGCTTATCCCTGGGATAATCAAGCATCACTATTGACTTAAGTACCTCGTAAAGCACGATCCTTATGCGTATGGGTATGTGAAGCTATTTCAATACCTAATTTAAACAATTCTCTTAATTTGTTTATGTATGAGCTTAAAAGTAATTCACCTGTATGTGGATCATGTAGTAATCCTGTTATTATAAATATTGTAGCCGGTAACTTAAAAAATATCCTATAATTTAATAAGTATATATTGTATTATTGTTCCATCATCAAATGTTAATACTATTATTGGTCTATATTTATTCATTGCATTTATCCATATGTCCAATATAAAATAAAGGGAGCCATAATGTTAAAGCAAAGGCTCTTATATTTCTTGAGATAATGACTATAAATGTATATAGTAAAGAATCTTTAAATTTAGTAAATCCAAAATCATGTAAATAATAAATGAACCATCCAATAAAATACGATATAGTAAATACGGCAAAATAATGTAAAGCGTGTGTGAATAGTAACAATAAGATCATCCATGAACTTAAAGCGTACAGACTATATTCAAGTTTCAATTTTAAATCGCCTGCCTTTAAAACCCTAAATAATGCTTCAGCTCTTCTTCTTGAAATGTAATCCCTTAATCTTGAAAGAATAATGTTTAAATTGTTACCAGGGTTATTATTGTTATTATTTATTTTATTTATTAACGAAATCTTACGAAGATGCGTTAAGATTATTGTTCCATCAATTAATGTTTTAAATCCTGCCTTGTTAATTCTTACTCCGTATTCCCAATCTTCATAAACTTGATGCGGATAACCTAGGCATTCATTAAAATAACCTACCTTATCTATAACATTTTTCGGGATCATAACAGCGCCCGTTGCTAAGGGGCCTTTTTTAACCTTACCAATATACCGTGAAGCATTTACTTTCTCTAAGAAGTCAGGTTTCTCATGAAGATATAACAACGAAATAGCACCAATATTAGGATCAGATGCAATTAATTTAAGGGCACGCGATATAGCGTCTTTCCTCAAAAGAACATCAGCGTCTAATAGAAAAACATAATCACCACTAGCTAATTTTAATCCAATATTTCTAGCTCTAGAAACACCCAACCTTCTCTCAAAATGAACGTATCTCACGAAATTAGCATTCTTATGAACCTCAAGCCATCCTCTTATTAAAGCATCTGTTATACCATCATCTGAATCATCAATAATAATTACTTCTATATTTTTATAATCAAGATCCAATATGGAATTTAAGACTTTAATAATATTTATATTTTCATTATGAACTGGAATGATGATACTTATCTTAGTCATAGTCATAAGCCATATAGATAATAACTTGCAAATAGCTAGCCCTTCTAATTATATATAAATAAGGTAAAATAGTAGCTTGAGTTAATTTACAATGATTAAATGCAGTTATAACAAATGTTATAAAATCTATAAAATTACTATAAATATTTTTCAAATGATATCTAGAAATAGCATTTTCATAATTTTCTGGATTAAAACCGTTATACTTAATGAGCATTCGTTGTCCATATCCCCATATTATTGCTTGTCTAACCCATGAAGTTATACTTCTTTTAGTTATATAATAAAGTACAGCATCGAAAGATTTAAGTTCGAAGTTTGCACCAATAAGCCGCATAAATATATCAATATCCTCACCAGCAATTAAGAGTGAGTTAAAACCCCCAATAGAACGCAATGTAGAAGTTCTCGTAAAGGGCCCTGCAAAATGTGTCGGTACAATAACGCATACTGAGGGCAATTCCTCACCTTGCTCATTCACGGTACTTTCCGTGGTCATTAATACCCCTCAGGTATATGCATTACCTCTACGTGTGAAGTTTTTAAGTTCGTTCAGTAGGTCGTTAATTATTTCCCTGCGGTCACTTATGTCAATGTCTTTACCGTTGTATGAGAACTCCTCGATTTTATTGAGCGTGTAGTTCATGACGAGTTTGTAACCACCCTTATACACAGCCCTCCTCTCACAATCAATGAGACCCCTCTTCGCATTAAGGTCTGGTCTATTGATGTACTTACTGAGCACAATCCTTAAGTCGTGACTTATACCATATGCCTCAGAGAAGGCCGTATCCGTAGTAACTACGTCTTCGTAACTACCCTCAATAACATTAATGATGAGATCCCATATCCTAGTGAGACTTTGATAACCACCCCTTACTCCAATTTTTCTACCGCCGGGAAACTTTACTATCAATGGTACCTCGATTATTTCATTGTGAAGGTAAATGGCATGCCCATAATAACCCCTTTCCTTCAATTCTTGACCATGATCACCAACCACGATTATTAACGAATTATCGTAATACCCCCTGGTCTTGAGATAGGCTATTACTCGCCATAAGTACCTATTTAGGATACCAACCTCCTTATAATAATCCCTCCTAATTCTCCTCATTACACTATTTGGGATTTTCTTATAACCGAATAGGTCGGGAAAAATCAATGGACTGTACATCACAAGTCTCCATTTCGGCATGTCCGTCCTATATGGTTGGTGAGCCTCCATGAAGTTTATGAATAGGAAGAATGGGTCATTAAGTGACGAGCTCTCGAGGAGCCTAATTATCTCATTACCACCCTTATCCTCGGGATAACCTAGGGAGGTTACGATCCTATAGGCCTTCATATAAAGCCTATACAGTTTAAGCAATTCGTGGAATCGACCCTTCTTTATGAGTTGTTTAGCGGCGGTGAATGGGTCATTGGTTGGGTCGTTGAGTATACCCTTACTTCTTAATCTCTTCGTTATCGTATTTATTTCATCAAATATTGGTTTTACCGAATCGAAGGCATGAACATGCAGTAATAAGTCAAACCCCCTCTCAAAACCTGTACCTGGCGCTATCCAGTCATTTGCGGATACACCTATCGTGTTATACCCAAGGGATCTCAATCTCTCAGGCAATGTTTCATATGGAACGTTCCTCATTAGGTATTTTAATTTCTCCTCCTTAAGCTCATACGTCTCGTGAACGCCATGTTCGATTAGGTACTTACCCGTGAATATCGATGCATGCGATGGCAAGGACCAAGGGGCTGGCGCTATGGGGTTTGGAAACACGACACCTTCCTTACCAAGCCACTCAAGGCTACTCACCCTCACAGGTCCACCGTATGCGCTGAGTATATCCTTCCTTAACGTATCAAGTACTACGAGTACTATGTTTGGTTGCCTCATCACCTCAGCTTGATTAAGAATGGGTATGCGCTTTGCTTAAGCATTTCCCGCGTCACAGTGAGCCTAGTTATCCGATCCTCAATCTCCCAAACATACCTAACAAATGCCCATCTCTTTACGGCACCAGGCATCCCCATGATAATGGATTCCCACAATTTAAGGATTAAAATTAATGGGTAAAAGGATCCCTGCCTTATCAGCATGGGCATCCTAAAGCCATCAACCACGGCCCTAGTGAATAGTGAACCTTTCTTACCCTGGAGTGGTCTATAGGGTATTGCAAGGACATGAGTTGAAAATGAAGGGGCTAAATATATATTAAGCGGCTTGCTTAGGAACTCCCTGTACATCCACAGCTCATTCCTAATTTTTAAGTAGGCCCTTAATTCCGAGAATGACCTAAAGGTCGAGCTTGACCTATGCTCACCAACGAGTACGGGATAAAACATGCTTTTATAACCAAGACTCCACATGCTAAGCCCGAGCTCTGCAACCTCGTTATAACCAAAATAACTCGGTATTAGCACGTACGGTCTATGCTTAAGGACTGCCTTAACCCTAATTATTATGCATGAACCATGTGGATGCGAGATGTATGATGGAATCTCGGGCAGCTCGTTTAACTTTAATCCAATACCCCTTGGGTAATCCCTTAAGTTTGTTATGAATTGGCCAGCTGAAGCTATTATGTCTTTATTAAATGATAGGTTAATGCCCTGGGATAAGGCAACGTCTTTATCCCGCTCCATAAGTCTCACGATATCCCTGAGAAAGTCAGGGTTCTTTATCCTGTAGTCATTGTTTATTAAAATCACGTAATCAGGTACCCCATTATGGGCAAGATAAAGTCTCAACCCGAACTCATTACCACCAGCATACCCATAATTATTGCCCAACCTAATTACTAATGCATCACCTCCATAACGCTCTTTAAGTACCTCATAACTACCATCGCTCGATGAGTTATCAACTATAACGACCTCATAATTGGGGTAATTCACTGTAAATACACTATCAATAAATTTTAATAAATCACTGCCCAGGCTTCGTAACCCATTGTAATTCAATACGAAGAATACGACCTTAGGATTCACCTAACTCTCGACCTACGAATAATACTTAGCAAAACCCCGAGGATGCCCGCCTTAAAATGACCGGGTAGGTATTTACGTTTCACAAGTTCCCTCATATTCTCCCTAACAACCTCAGTAATGCCGGAATTTAGTACATCCTTTAATTCGCCGGGTTCTGCCTCATTAAGTGGTATGTAGTGTATCCACTCCATGGCATCACTATGGAGTATACCTGCCCTAGTTGATATCATGGGTATACCACAATACCCCGCCTCCAACACCTTATTCCTAATCCCACCACAAACAGCATTGTTAGGGTATGGAAGTAGTAAGGCTCGTGAATTTAGGACTAGGGCTACATAATTGATGAGTATATAACCAACACTTACTATGCTATCTTCATGCGGCACCTTATTACGTAACCCAGTAACCACCACAATGGCATTCTCACGGTCCAGTACAGTCCTAATCATTTGCCTTAACCTCTCATAAGCCAATAGGTTACTTACGAACACGCTAGGTAATGGAGCAAGCAATAAATTACAAATCTTATCACGCCCTAAAATGGGCTTAACCAGAGTTTCCCATACCAAGTCCTTTCTGATTCCCATAAGAGAATCGGCGATCTTAATAAATAACCTAGTAATTGCATTATTAATAATGTATGCATTCTCTAAATTAATTCTAAAATACCTGGATAATACCAAACCAAGCGTCTTTGACGCTAGGATTAGGTAATTACTGAGTCTATATGTTAAGTACTCAGTGACGTATAACAATGCCCTATACGTAAGACCAGCCCTACCACCAAGCGTCTCTTCATAATAAGGTGAACCATGCACGTCAGCAATAACGATCTTATTTAATAATCTTGCGATTGACGAGGTAAGTGCTGATATCCATGGTGGGACACCGCTAATAATTATGATATCTGCCTTACTGATTAACCTAAGGTTCAATAGCACGTCCAGTGGAAACCTAATTGGTAAATAAATAATCAACGCGGACCTCAGACCCCTAAGTGAGTCCCAGATATTGTATGCCCTAAGTACTGAGCCGTTTATTAGACGTACTGATGGTCCAATAATTAGTATTACGTGATCATGCATATTTAGTGAGGATTTCCCGATAAATCTCCAGCTCACGTTTAGCCACATTAACCCAGTTAAACCTATCAATGCAACCAACGGCCTTCCTTCTCAATTCTGAATACTCTTCATCACTAAGATTAAGGAGCTTAAATAATGTATCCTTAAGCGATTGTAAATCTCCTCTCTTGGTTGTGATGATGGCATCACAATTACCATAAATACTCCTTAATTCAGGTATGTCGTAAATGATTGAGGGTAAACCGCATGATAATGCTTCGGCGAGGGTTATTGGGAATGAGTCATGGTATGAGGGGAGTATGAAGATGCCTGAGGAACACATTAATCGCCACTTATCAAATTCCGAAACGACACCAAACGCCCTAGTATTCCTAAACTTGACATTGCCAGGCCCAATCAGGACAAAATTAACGTCCTGCCTCTCGCTCAATACCATAGGTATCAACTTCAGAATGTCCATAAGACCCTTCCTTTCATCCCTACCAATATAGATAACCCGCTTCCTATCAAATCCCTCCATAATCGCAGGTTTAGAAATGCCGTTCCATGATAAGTAGGCATTTACATTGAACTTTTCACGTAATAAGTCATATTCATAACGATTCAGAGCTATTGCATGTGCCCTCTTAATAACGTTAACATAAATCCAAACAATCAATGAGTAAGCAATAGCACGAATAAGCCCGTACCTCTTAATGTTGAGATAATTATGAAGCAAGCTCCTAAATAAGCCGTAATTACCATAGTACGTAAACTCCTTTAAGTACCTCGGCACTAACTGAAATGTAATTACGAGATTTTGCCCAATTAACTTAGAGACAAAGTACCCAAACAACACCCACTCAACAGCGGAGTCAGGTACGTGAACCAAGTCAACTCTTAACAAAGTTTTTCTTAATCTTATAAACTTGAAGAATAGTAACGCCATAAGCCATAGCCTAATTGTATAATTCTGTATTTTCGACTTACCACTAAGTACGTAATCATGCACATGAATATCCACCGTAGGCTTAACATCATCCCCATCGATATTGAAAAGAAGCTTCAATACATTACTATATTTAGAGTATGGTGTAATCTCGAGAACGTATATATCAATTCCCGATAACCTTAGATACTTAATGAGGTGAAGTATCCTACGTGAATTCCCCGTTCTCATCTTTAAGTTAAACCAGGGTATTACAAACAAGATCCTCATTGCCGCATTAAGATGGACTTGAACATTTCTAAATACGTATTTGTTAACTTTTTCATTGAAAAATTTTCAGCTAAAGATCTTAAATGCTTAATTAAATTCTGGTATTTACCTTCATTATTATACCAATAATTCAAGAGCTCAACAATCCTATCAATCAATAATTTGGTGTTCCCAAAATCCACAACGTATTTACTAAGTAAAACATCTCTCTTTAGTACGTCCCTAACGAAGCCTCTCACATCAAATGAAACAACGGGAGTGCCGGCGGCTAGCGAGTCAAGGGGTAGTTGGGCAAATGATTCATACCTACTGGTGAACAATAATGCGTGGGATTTACTGAGTAATTGCGCATACTCATTAGCTGGTAGGTAATCAAGGATCTCGACATCCCCATAACCCATTAGTTGCCTATATAGGTGAGTCAATGGTCCATAGGACACAATCTTTACCTGCAACTTATCATTAAATTTTTTAACTAATGTCTTCAACACCTTTACTGCAATATCAGTACCCTTTTGCCAAGACGCCCTTGCTGAGTACATTACAGTGAAGATGCCAAACTTGCTTAATGGTTTAAAGAGTTCGGTGTCCGTGCCAAGTGGCAGGTAAAACGCAACCTTCCTATCCACAATAATCCTCGTTAGGTAATGTTCATCATCCTTATTCAATACGTGTATGTACGCGTTCAACCTCCTTAAGTAAAACATGACTTGTAATGGCATGATGATGTTCTGCACAACATGATGTGGCCTATTAACATGTTCTATCTTTATCGGCACATGCATACCAACCACCAGCCGGGATTTCGTCTTAATACCTCGTGTAAAGTCAATAAGTGGTGGTACGTATTTAGCGAAGTAAATTATATCATAATAATCCCCAGAGGCCTTGGTGAGCATGTCCTTTAACCTCCTCGTTTGTACATAATCAACATTGGCGTAATCACCAAGTAGCCTAACTATTTTTGTGGTATTCGTCAAGACCCTCATGTTGACTAAATAAACCTATTTACTAGGGATATGAGTGATCTACAAAACACGTCATAACTCATGGATTTAGAAATTACACCAACTAGGTAGCTTTGAGTTCTCCTGTACTTATTGTAATCACTCTCGAGATCCAGCACGTGATCTAACGCCTCATCAACGCTACTAAAGCCGCACTCACTATCGCATAACTTAGCTATGTCAGTCCAACTACCATTAAATATGGACCTATAAACTATGGGGATTGCGCCATTAACCACAGCCTCTGCCGTAGTTATACCCAAACCCTCAAACCATTTGAAGTGAAGGTAATACTTACTTAGCCGTAATAACTCATTCCACGTACTACCAGATAACCAGGGTGTGGCGAATACTGATTTATTGCGTAGGGAAATTCCCGAAATCCTCCTCGACTTATTCCTATTAATTATAAACAATGCGTTCGGAAGAACCTTATTCACGCCCTCTATTAACCTCACCAACTCATTCTCAAGAAATGTCTTATCCTGCCTAGCCGCATGCAGGAAAATGGGTCTATGTTTGTTGACTATTTCAACCTCATTATGCCTAAGTGGTGGGTATATGTTAATTATGTTGTTTCTAATCCCATGAGCAAAGCTGATGATATTCCTGACCCCCTGGGAATTCGTAATTACATAATCAACCTCACTTAAATCGTTAAATAACTTATTAATATTGGCGTAGTTAATTACTGACTCAATTGGCGACCACTCGGTTGTCTTATACATGAAACCAAGACCAAGTACGCGCCTAGTTATGTATGGGAAATGCACATACAATATCCTTGGCGCACCCATGCTTCGCACAACCTTATCTATGCGTCTTGGTACATTATCATTGTATATTATTAGCGACGGCTTTAACTCCCTAATTAAACCTTCAAATCTATTCACAAGCCTTGCCGCCACCACGTATGGTAGCTTAGCACGACCATACCTAACCAGGTAATGCGTGTATACGTTACCACCTAGCGATATACCGTGAATCTTCATTAACTCCCTAACCTCAAGACCAACCGTAGATATTAGGTGTACGTTGAAACCATTGCTAGATAAACACTTAGCCATTGCAGTGACTACATAGGCGCCGCCACCATACGCTATGTCCGTACCGCCATTACATCCGAGAATTACGACATTATCGCTCACCATAAACGTGATGCATCACTATTTTTATGAGCTCGGTATTCACCTCGCGAAGATCCATGCTTGTCGTGTCCATATAGAACGTAGAATTATCCTCATCCTTCACGAACTCAAATATCTTCTTACTGACGGCCCTGAAGAACTCTACTCTCCACCTAGGCTCTATTATCGTACTTCTCCTGATGTAATACCGTTTATGTAGAACCTCGTACTCGGCATCCAGATAAACCACGCAATCAATACCAAACCTCAACCTGAGCATTACATAAGTGAGTAGACTAGGTATCCTCAATGGCGCATTAACCCTCCTCGCTATCGAGTACATGTCAGTCAAGAAGTCTATAACAAACCTGGTGAGTATTACGTCGCACCCAAAAATTAACGGTGGCAATACCTTAATGAAATAGGCCAGCAAGAAATTAACCACTTCTATAAAAATCCATAACTTGTAAATCCTCCTCATGAATACTGTGTCTACCTTACGAACCCACTGTCCCTCAGGCCTAACCTCATACTCAATCCTACCAATCCTCATGAGAAAGCGCGCGAGAACGTCAGCGAACAAGTTCCTACTCCTAATCTCAGGCATAGGAATGACAACACACCTACCGAGGTACCCTTCGAGGTATCGCTTAAGTAGCCTCGCATTTGTCGATTTCCCAGCACCCTCGGGACCAACGAGGTATACAATCCTTGACATAAAATCCTCACCCACACATCAAACGAACCTACTGGGCATATAGCCTACCGTAAACGACACTATTTATTCTTAAAATGATTGTGAGGGGCTTAATAAGCACGAGGCTTAATACTTTATCTGTGGCAGAAACCCTAATCAACTCCGTAAGCTCATCCTTCCTTAATAGCAATGCCATAAAGAACATGTACAACAATGTGTATGGCACAATTAGCAGCAAGGCGGGCTTGGGCGTCAACAAATTAACGAACGGATAAACAACAGCACCAGCAATTAAGCTAGGTATTAACGCCCTAACATTCGACTTAAAATCAGGTAACACCTTATGGATCTTATACGTTAATAACAGTGTGACTATACCACTAAGGTAGGAGCTAACAATAGCTGCGTAGATAAAGCCCCAAGCGCCACCATATATCAATATAAGACTAATGGCTGAGGTACTCCATATCAAGCTACCTAAAATGCCCGTTATACTCATTAACCTAGTATCACCAACAGCCCATAGATAGGCACCGTATTGACCAAACACTACGCCAAAAAGTTCAAAGGCCTGCAGCATAAGCATTAGGCCACCGTAGGGATACTTATTTCCATAGAGTACAGCCATTGCGGGATTTGAAAAAACCACGGCACCTGTAGCGAGAAAACCAATTAATAATGAGGAGTACATTGATCCTTTAACAAAGGCCTTATTAATAACGTCCCTATCCTTAGATGCCGTAATCCCAAAGGTCAAACCACCACCAACCACACCAGCCAATCCCTCTAATAAAGACATGACATTTGTAGACGCATTCCAATTACCAAGCAATACATTATCTGCGTATCTAATCTGGAACGTGGTAACTACCGGAGATAATACGGACCCAACAACTACATTGATAATTAAGGGTGCAATCATCAAGAGGGCTTCACGGGCACCATTAACGAAAGCTTCTAAATTCCTCAGGAAATCAACTATATAATTCCTAAGTTTATACACAGCAATTACCGTGAGAATTACCGTCTCTAAGCCGTAACCGATAGCCAAGCCCCAGACAACGCTTATCGCACCAAATCCAAGCAGAGCAAGTATTATCGCTGCCGTAACTCTAACGGCATTCCTAATGATTAATGTGGTATTACCGATATTGAAGAGACCGAGGGCACCAACCACCGCGCTGACCAACATGTCTAGGGAGTATAATACGAAGTATAGTGTAACTATGGGCATGAACTTAACAATGTATGGTCTACCAAAGGCATAAGCAATATCTCTAGACAATAGAAGTAGCACAGCGGCCATACTCATGATCAGGATAATCCTTAGTATAACGGCGGATAGTGCAGTATTCCACTCATTCCTTGAGCCATACCTAACGATAACCCCGTTAAGCCCAACATCAACCAAACCAACTAATGCCTGCGGCAACGCCACCAATGCATAGGCCAGACCGTAGTAGCCTGGATCAAGTATTCGTGCAAGCGCAATACTACCGCCAAAGGCTATTAGCGAGGATACTACCTTACCAATCATCCCGTAGAAGATACTTGCGGCTGTTCTCTTACCGACTACGCCCATGATTTAGATGTTCAGATCATTATCATTAATTAAGTATTTCCATCCAGGTTAACTATGTACTCATAATCAGTGATGTTACCTCCATAACCGTAGTAGATCGTTACCATAATCGATGTAACGTTTATTGGTATTGTTGAGTTGAAGATAAGTAGCTCCTCATTAAAATAGTCATTTAATGATGTTACTTCGCCTATTTTCGTGCCTGGGAATAACGTGATCAAAACATCGTCAGTGGCATTATAACCATACTGAACATTAACTGTTGCATTACTTACCACAGCATCACCATCACCATTAATGAACATTGTCACGTTGTAAAGCTCAACCGTGCCATTAAGGTCATTGTGTATCGTGATTATTATGAAGTACGTACTTAGGTTTGAAACCTCATAAACAAAGTAGTTCGGATAAAGCAGGAGGAAACCTTGTTGGTTTGTGGTAGCATTATTTCCAACGGTACTTTCAGTGCCTCCTGACTTACCACTAATGGCGTAGTTACCCGACGTACCTGTTGGTGTTATGTATGTTATGTTGATGCTCGTTTGAGGAGGGCAATATACCGAGTTATTCCTGCTTAATTCTGCGAGCAGCGTCTCGTAATTGTTCCTTAATTGCTCATACCTATGGAGCAGAGCTGTATAGTTAGCCTTCAATGTAGTATAATTGTTGTATAATGATTCATACAGTAAAAGCCAATTAGGACCCTTCGTGGTATTACCCAGTAATCCGAATACGAAGGATGCTATGGCCACGACGAGCGCTATGGCTATAGCAACCATGATTATAGTAACAACAACATTACTAATGCCAGCACTCATGAATTCCTCACCATAACACTACCTATTACAGCATTGACTGTTTTGATGCTTATCCACCACTGCCATGGCAGCTTCACAGTTATTGTGTCTGTGCCAATGGCTGAGTAGCTCCTCTGAACCACAAGCGTCATCTGGGACTGGCTCGGGCCAATGAAGACCTGCACATTGGCCGGTGTCTCGGTCACGTTTATCTGGATCTCGAGGTCGAGGTCGTATGGGTATGGGTTCTGGGTCGGCGTGCCCGGCGTTAGCGATAGCTTGAGCATGCTTGGTTGTGTTAGGTAGAGGTTGCCGTAATTATACTGTCCGCCTGTTGCGTATGCAATGTTGTCGTGTATGTAATTATCTGGATTCGCCACTTGTATTGGTAACCAGACGGAACCAGCGGCTGATGTGAATCCACCACACATGCATGGGTCCACTTGATTCGCCAGTGGGTAAGCGCACTTGGCGTTTATTATCGTGTTCCCGAATATGTTGTTGCCCTGGCTGCTTGAGTGATTGGTCAGCCTTATTCCGTAGGGCATGTAGATGTCATCACAGCCCAGGTTACCAGACAGTGGTGGGCCTACTATGACGTTGTTGCTTATGACCGTGTCGTATATCGGCCCCCTGAAGTCAAATATGCCACCGCCCATCGGGCCCGCTGGGCCGTACATGTATACGTAGTTATTCGAAACCACGCCCGTACAGCCGTGCACGTTGTACAGCCCACCGCACCTGATGCCGAAACTTGAGCCGTTTATTATGTTGCCGACTACGTACCAGTAGTCCGATGGGCCGCCTGGGAATGTCCCTATGCCCCCAACGTTCTCCAGGTAGTTCCCAACGATTATCCTACCTATAATGCCCGGGCTATTGTAGAGCCTGTTGCCTATTATCAATGGGTACGTGTAGTTCTGCGCCTCATAGCCGGCGGTTATGCCGTTCTCGGCGCCGGCGTACTGCTTGATTGTGTTGAAGGCTATGAGCATGTTGCTTGTCGCGAACGCGAGTATTGCGTTGCCCGCTGTCTCTATGTAGTTGTTCACAATCTCGCCGTTTATTATAGAGCCCGGCGCGTAGCCCGTGCCGCATGACTGTGGCGCCAGGTCTATCGCCGTGTCCCCGGCGAACAGGAATACGTTGTTCCTGATGTGGACGTTGTAGCTCGGTGGGCACTCGGTAGTGTAGCCTGGCGCCAATATTATGTGGTCGCCGTGGCTGTACCTGAATGTGTTGTTCTCAACAACCACGTCCTTGGTGTACCTGAGGTTCAATTGTGCATGACTCAATTCGATGATGTTGTTCCTAAACACCAGGTTACTACTTGGTGGCGTGAACGAGTTAGTCAACCCGCCTGAGCAGCCGTTGCTTGGGCAGGCCACGCATGGAAACGGTGTGCCGTCAGCCGCAGTACAGGTTGTCAGTATGCCGTTGCCCTTGTAGTGCACGTTCTCGACTACTAAGCCGTTTGTGTTTGATAGGAATATGCCTTGACCTGGATTATTATTTTGGTCGTAGGGTAGGAGGGTCAGGTCCTTAATGGTTATGTTGCTCGCGTTGTATAGGTCGAGGAGGTACGAACCCCATTTCGGTAAGTTATTAAGCATAATTGTTGTTTTATCCATGCCGGCACCGACGAAGGCTATGTTGCTTAAGCCCTCAAGCACTAACGCTGTATTGTTTCCGATTGTCGTGCTGTAGACCCACGAGACGGCATACGTGCCTGGTGCAAGACAAACAACACCCCCTTGACTGCCCTTCGTATTAATAATGTAATTAATAGCCTCCTGAATACCCGAGGTGATGGTCTTGCCGCCGGGGCATGAGTATGGGTAATAACTACCTTGGGCATACTTCGTGTATACATCCCAACAGCCTAGGTTACTCACGATTGTACCGTCGGAATCAACAATTATCGTGCCACCAGAGGCAACAACCATGGGCTGAGCCTGCCCAGTGGGGCTCTGCCCGGGCTGGACAATTACGTCACATGTAAGTGGACTTGCTTGAGTATTTGTTATCGGTCTTGGATCAACAATTACATTATTTACATTACTATATGCCTTAACAACACTAGGCAAAGCACCCAGCAATACTGAGGTTGATCCAGTAACCAGTAATAACTCCAGTAGTTTTCTACGCTCAACATCAACCATAAATATCACCAATCACGTTCAGTTTCACAAGATTGAAACTTGGAGAAACTGAAATAAAAACCCTTACTCATAAGCAAATTGAAAGAGAAACGTAGGAAAACTATCGCGAAATTTCACGGTAAACCTCCAAAATCTTCATTACGTATGACCTCAGGTTCAGTTTTTCAACGAAAGATCTACCTCTAATCCCCATCTCCTTAACAATCTCTTCATTATTTACCAAGTACCTGATCTTACTAATGAAGTCGTCAATATCAAAGGGTTTAGCTAAAAAGCCAGCCCCCGAATCTTCAATCAACTCCTTAGGACCACCAAGACCAAAGGCCACAACAGGCTTACCCAATGCAAAGGATTCAAGTACTGTATATGGAAATGTTTCCGTCCAATTGATTGGCATTATAACAAATGAGGAATTACAAACGATCCTAACCTTCTCCTCATTACTGACGAAGCCATGATAAATAATGTTTCCATAATCCCTAGACGCCTTAACGATAAAGTCCTTTAAGTAACCGTCACCCATCACGTGAATAATAGTATTCGGTAATCTCTTAGCCAATTCAGGAATTAGGTGGGCACCCTTTTCGTGAGTAAGTCTTGCAAAGAATGTGATGGATCCATCACCACCATAGTTAGGCTTTAGTTGCAGTAATTCGTCAGGTACGGGATTGGGTATTGCGTATACATAATCAATCTTGATAATTCTTTTAACGGCATCAGCCAATAGCCTCGATGGCGATATAACAGCATCAGCACTCCTAAGTAACCCCTGCAGGGCTAAAGTCCTATTAAAACCATCCATGGTAAACCATACCGAGTTAGCACCATAGTACTTACCAACATTCCACAAGCATCTAATGCATCTAAACCCAAGGCGTGGCTCTGCATGTACTTCATTACCCGGCACCTTAACGACCCAACCAGTCGGGCATAGGTAAGCCCAGGAGTGCATTGTAACCACGAGGGGCTTACCCAACCTCTTAACAACCCTAACTATGTGCCTTGGGTACCTGGCATTAAGAACATTAACATGAACTATATCGAAACCCTGCAAAAGCTCCTTAAGCTTATGCTCAAGATCTAGATCAAGGAAGGCTCTAACGATAGGAATGCTTGTACCACTCACAGTAATGACTCCCTCCTTACCATTAGGAGAACTGCTAAGGAGTATCCTAGCAACGTCAATGTTTAGGCTTTCCAATCCCTTAGCCAGTAATTCGACATAAAGCTCCTTACCAAATAACCCAGGCCTTCCCCAACCGAAGCCTGCATCATTAATAATCGCAACCCTCATATAAACACGGCAACCAGATTTTCAGGTAACTATTTTACCTTACCTTTTACTTTAATTTCTTGCTCAATCTCGAGCAATTTTCTCCTTACTTCTCTCGGTTCATAACCATTCTCTATCGCTTCTAAGGCAAGGCCTAACCCTAATGCGTAAGCTCTTGATAAGAGACTTCTCCTAAACGTGTCGTGAAGCCCAATTAATCTTTTATAAAGTCTTAATCTATTCATGTTAATCTTAAATCCGTAATAATGTACACCATAAGGAGACAAATTGTTTTCGACAGCCGTCATAAATCTGGTTACATCACTTTTTGGTCTTGATAATGAATCCCTCTCAAGATGCTCAACAAAACCACCATTAAACGTCGCCGAATAAAGACCTCGCCTTATATAATGAAGAGCTAAGAAATTCTCGTAAGACAATCCCCTCTTTGTATACCCTGGAAGTGCAAATCCATCAATTAACTGACCAGACTTAAAGCTCATATTAACACCACAATAGCTACCGTATATGCATAACCGTACTTTTTAACCATGCTTATCAACTTAGGATCACACGCAATGAGTCCCATGTCATTTATTATCACTTTATAATTATATAATTCCTTTATCAACGGTTTATGATAACCTATTAGCTGTCTTATAAACCTCAAGTACTCATAGCATGTATTCTGTTGAGGAATTACTAAGCCAGTTGTTATTCCTATTTTTTCGTGGTTTTTGTGGAATTGTATGTGCTCTTGTATCCATGTTTTTGTTGGTATTGCGTCGTCGTCTGTTGTTAGTGTTATGTCGTAGTCGGTTGCTGCCTTGAATATTTCGTTCATAGCCTCCTCAAAATACCCATCACCCTGAATCCTAACCTCGATATCCAGCCTATCCCTAAACTCATCAACAACATCGAGAGTCCCATCACCAGAACTAGGCTTGTAAACAACGAGAACCCTAAAATCACGGAATGATTGATTGACCAAGGCCTCGAGAGTCCCACGAATAGTATAACCAAAGGCACCATTATTAAAACTAGGCAAACCAACCAAAACCCTCATATAATTATCCTTAAAAGCTAGTTATTTTTAACTATTTTTCATGACCCATAAGATCTTTGTATATCTATTATAGTGTAATAAACTTGTAGGGCTTACGAATACAAAGTACCTCTTATAATCCATGCAAGCCGCCTCAATGAACCTGTTATATCGCCTTGTTAATTTACATATTGTGTGGTTAATTATG
>Ga0081473_127408_pt1 | contig 25280 bp, 26 predicted proteins | sample CisSprmetagenome_FD_70977 | JGI IMG/M metagenome (GOLD analysis project Ga0081473, IMG submission 70977) | Hypoxic/sulfidic aquatic microbial communities from Cistern Spring, Yellowstone National Park, USA v2 (version 2) | ecosystem: Environmental > Aquatic > Thermal springs > Hot (42-90C) >...
GAACCTCTACCTATCCACATGTAGGGCTTTAGGCTCAGCTTTACACTGTTTGTTATGTCCAGCTCTATGTTAGCCCTGAGCTGTTGGTTGGTGTAGGGATTTTTGTAAAACTTGTAGTAATTTACGTTTTGACTTAGGTTAGCTCCTGTGTTTGGGAAGAGCAGTCTGTCTGTATAGTCTCTCCTTCTGAATATGCTATCGTTGCTCAGTTCACTAAAGCTAAACCCTCTATAAAAGTAGTTTAGCTGGACGTTCTTGTCGTAGTAAAACTCCCAAAAGAGCCTGCCTACTTTGTGGGATATGCCTACTGTGTAGTGGTCTCTATAGTCAGGATATTTGCCCGGACCCTTCCACTTGTCCGCCTCGGTGTGAGAGTAAGATACAAACAACTTGGGTAAATCTTTATTTCCTAAAAGGTATCCCGTGTCAATTCTTATAAAGTGTTTCTTAAAGCTAAAGGAACCGTACTTTTCGCTGAGAGTGATCCCAAACTTGTTGGCGGGCGGTCTTGTTCTGACCCTTATGGCACCTCCTATTTCCACGTAGAAGGGGCTTCTCTTGCTCACCGCACCCCTTTCCACCGTGATGCTCTCTAAATTTTCCACGTCTGCGTATTCGTGGGGATAGAGGGCAAAGTTTCCCGAGTCGTTTAGTGGCATGTCATCAATAGTGACGCCTATCTGGGTGTTATCAAAGCCTCTCAGTCTTACGGTTCCACCGCCAAGACCATAGGCATCATCCGTCTGGACGTTCAGAGAGGGCGTGAGTTCTATGGCTTTGAAGATATTTACACCCCCAGCACCAGACCTGACTTTTAGCTCCTCCTCCTTTACAGTGGTCTCCGTCTTTGGAGTTCTTCTTTTGACTTCCACCGGCAGGATGGCTTCCTTTCCACCCTCTTCTTCTACTCTAACTTTTATTATTGTCTCCTGAGAAAAAGCCAAGCTACCAAACAGTGCAGAAAGTAGAACAGCAGTTCTTCTCATGCTAAGCCTCCTTGGGAGTGTAGTTTAGCAGGGAATTGTTAAGTTTTTGTTAAGCTGACTGTCCGCTGACGTTCTCAAAAATTTCTCTGGGAAAGGCTTGAGATATACTCTATAAAAGGCTGTCCTAAAAATACAAACTCATTAACACACCAATGCCACAACTTGGATGGGTGAAAGAAGCTTTGGTTCAGAGTTTTGGAGTGTTATCAATTTCTTGTAGTATGAGTTCAAGTTCTTTCTTAAGGGTAGGGAGGTGCTTGCAAATAATATTCCAAACTATTTTGTAATCAATTTCAAAGTAATCGTGAGCTATAACATTTCTCGTAGCTATTATCTCAGCCCATGGTATGTGGTTATATTTAGCTTGGATTTCCTTAGGGATATTTCTTGCTGCTTCTCCTATAACTTCAATGTTCCTTACCACCGCATCTTTTATCATATTGTTCCTCAAAAATTCTTCATAACCAATATCCTCGGCATACACTTCTATTCTTCTGATGCTTTCCAACATATCCATAAGGTAAAGCGTCCAGTATCTTTTCTTTTTAGACATACACCAAATCCTCCTCTATACTTTCCCAAAGCAAAGGCTTTTGTTTCACTGCGTTTATAGATACCAAATCAACCTTCATGCCAAGCAACCGCTCCAGTTCTAACATGGCGGAAATAAACTCCAAGCCAACAGAGTCCTCTATATCAACCAAAATATCCACATCACTCTCTTTCGTTTGCTCTCCTCTTGCGTAAGAACCAAAAATGCCAATGATTTTAACTCCATATTTTTGCAGTATTTCTTGTTTATGCTCCGCCAAAATTTTCTTCACTTCCTCAAGGCTTTTCATAATTCAATTAATTTATTCCCTGAGGCTGTACTAAAAAATCCCTTGTTGGGATTTCCTTCCAGCTTATAAGATATACTCCAGTATGCCCTATGGTTCGTTGGTTTTGTCCTTACTGTTGGGGTGAGGTGGATGAAAGGGACGAAATCTGTCCTCATTGCGGTGCGGACCTCAAGGGTTTTAGTTCCTTGGATTACGACCAAAAGCTAATTCTTGCCCTTGACTGTCCTATAACGCAGAGCAGAATGTTCGTTATTGAGGTGCTCGGCAGGAGAAAAACACAAGATGCGGTGCCTAAGCTCTGCAGAATGCTATTTGAAGACAGAGACACCTTTGAGCTTATTGAAATTGCAAAAGCCCTTTTGAACATAGGAACCGCAGACGCCCTTGAGTGCCTGCAGAGGAGAATGAAAACCGAGGACAACTTAATACTTAAAAGATTCTTAGAAGAGCACCTTTAATGTAAAATTCTTTTCTTATGGATTGGCGCACTTTGGAGCAGTGGGATAAGGAATACTTCTGGCATCCCTTCACCCAGATGAAGGTCTATAGGGAGGAAGAAAACCTGATCTTTGAGAGGGGAGAGGGTGTTTATCTTTACGACGTAAAGGGTAGGAAATTTATAGATGCCATCTCTTCTCTTTGGTGCAATGTGCATGGACACAATCATCCAAAGCTAAACCAAGCCCTAATAGACCAGCTTAAAAAGGTTGCCCACACCACCACACTGGGCAGTTCCAACGTGCCCGCTATTCTGTTAGCCAAAAGGTTGGTGGAGATCTCTCCCAAATGCCTAACCAAGGTTTTTTACTCCGAAGACGGTGCAGAGGCGGTGGAAATTGCCATAAAGCTTGCCTACCAGTATTGGAGAAACAAGGGAGAGAGGAGAAAGACCTTTATCACCCTCTCTGAGGCTTATCACGGAGATACCCTCGGTGCGGTTAGCTTGGGCGGAATTGACCTCTTCCATGGCACCTACAAAGACATACTCTTTGAAACCATAAAACTTCCTTCTCCTTATATCTTTTGCAAAAAGAACTACGGAGGACTCTCCGAAGAATGCAAGGATGCCCTTTTGGAAATCTTGGAGGAAATCCTAAGAAGCAGGGACGATATAGTGGCGGTTAGCTTGGAGGCGGGCATTCAGGGTGCAGCGGGCATGTTGCCCTTTCCGAAGGGCTTTCTTAAGGGCGTCAGAGACCTGACTAAAAAGTATGGAGTTTTAATGATCGTGGATGAGGTTGCCACGGGCTTTGGAAGGACGGGAACTATGTTTTACTGCGAGCAGGAGGATGTATGCCCAGACTTTATGTGCTTGGGGAAGGGCATAACGGGTGGCTATCTTCCTTTGGCGGCAACCTTGACCACCGACGAAGTCTTCAATGCATTCCTTGGTGAGTTTGGAGAGATGAAACACTTTTACCATGGACACACCTACACGGGCAACAACTTGGCATGTGCAGTAGCCTTGGCAAACCTTGAGGTCTTTGAGGAGGAGAAAACCCTAGAAAGGCTCCAACCAAAGATTGAATACCTGAGCCAAAGGCTTAAAGAGTTTTGGGAGTTGGACTTTGTGGGAGATGTCAGACAGCTTGGCTTTATGGCAGGCATAGAGCTGGTAAAGGACAAGGAAAAGGGAATACCCTTTCCCTATGGAGAAAGGACGGGCTTTAAGGTAGCTTACAAGTGCAGGGAAAAAGGCGTATTCCTCAGACCATTAGGGGATGTGATGGTTTTGATGCCACCCTTGGTAGTAGAAAAGGAACACATAGACCAGGTGGTGGATGCCTTAAAATGGGCAATTGAGAGCTTGAAAACATGAAACCACTCCTTATAAAGGGAAGCCGACTAATAGACCCAAGCCAAGATCTGGACACAGTGGGAGACTTATTCATAGAGGATGGAAAGATAAAGGCGGTGGGCAACAACTTAAACTTTCCCTATGCGGAAATAATAGATGGGAGTGGTTTGATCCTCTGTCCATCCTTTGTTGATGTGCATGTGCATCTTAGGGATCCTGGACAAACTTACAAAGAAGACATAGAAAGCGGTAGCAAGTGTGCGGTAGCGGGGGGATTTACCACGGTGGTATGTATGCCCAACACACAGCCAGCCATAGATAGCCCGGAGGTTGCCCAGTATGTGATCCAAAGGGCGAAGGAGGTGGGATTGTGCGAAGTTCTGCCCGCCGGCGCCTTAACTAAGAGAAGGCAAGGAAAGGAACTTACGGACTTTTTCGCCCTAAAGAACGCAGGCTGTGTGGCACTGACTGATGACGGCTCTCCTCTGATGGACTCAAGGCTCATGGAGAAAGCCCTGAGGTCGGCAAGACAGCTTGGGCTTTTGGTGATGAACCACTGCGAGGACGATGGCTTGGCAAGAGGGCACATAAATGAAGGGTATGTTAGCTCTTTGCTTGGCATTGCCCACAGAAGCCCAAGCGCTGAGGATGTTTTGGTGGCAAGGGATTGTATCCTTTCCTATCACACCAAAGGAAGAATACACATCCAACACCTATCTTCCAAGCTCTCTGTGGAGATAATAAGGTTCTTTAAGGAAAAATCCGCACCCATATCCTGCGAAGTGAACCCTTACCATCTGCTCTTTGAGGAGGATGAGCTCTTAAAAAGTGGTGCCAACGCTAAGGTTAATCCACCTTTGAGAAAAGAAGAGGACATACAGGCCCTTTTGGAGGGCATAAAGGACCGCACTATAGATTGCATAGCCACAGACCACGCACCACACGCCAAAAAAGAAAAGGGTTTGTTGGAAAGTGCTATGTCCGGTATGATAGGTCTGCAGACTGCACTACCTATGGCTTTAGAGTTGGTAAGAAGGGGGATCATAAACCTAAAAAGAATGGTGGAATTGCTTTCCATAAACCCTGCCAAGCTGTTGGGATTGGAAAGAGGCATAAGGGTAGGTGCGCCGGCTAACCTTGTGCTTTTTGACCCGGACCAGGAGTGGGTCCTCAACGAGGAAACGAACCTCTCCAAATCCCAAAACACACCCCTCTGGGGAAAAACCCTCAAAGGCCGGGTAGTTATAACCATTAAGGATGGTAAAATAGTCTATAAAAGTGGTGCGTAAAATTGGATTAATTCTGGCTATCTTTTTTGGTGTTCCCTTTCTTGTGCTTTTCGTCATCCTGTTAGCCTTATACAACAGCTTGCCTTCACCTAAGGCATTAAAAGACTGGAAACCCCCAGAGGCAACGGTCATATACGACTACAAAGGAAGACCCTTTGGAGATATAGCCCTCCAGAGAAGGTACTACGTTACTCTTGATAAAATACCCGCCCACACAAGGTACGCCTTTATAGCCGCAGAAGACAAAAACTTTTACAAACACTTTGGCGTAGACCCCATAGCCATTCTAAGGGCACTCATTATAAACATTCACAGCAAAGACATAAAACAGGGCGCTTCTACCATTACCCAACAGCTGGCAAGAAACCTCTTCTTAACGCCCGAGAGAAGCCTAACGAGGAAGATAAAAGAAGCCCTCTTGGCGATAAAAATAGAGAGGGAGTTTTCAAAGGACAAAATTTTGGAGCTTTACCTTAATTACATATACCTTGGGCAGGGAGCCTACGGGGTGGAAGCAGCATCCCGCATATACTTTGGTAAATCGGTAAAGGACTTAACGGTGGATGAGTCCGCAGTATTGGCGAGCCTGCCAAAGGCACCCACCAAGTATAATCCCTTCAGAAATCCAGAGAGGATCTTAGAAAGGCGCAACTATGTGCTCTTGAGAATGTTAGAAGATGGCTACATAACCCAAGAGGAGTATGAAACCTACTCAAAGAAACCGCTAAGACTAAGGCTTGAAAACAAATATTACGGCATGGATTACTTCTTGGATTATGTAAAGGATTACGTAGTGGAAAAATACGGCGAAGCCATTTTAGCAGGGGGCTATGCTATATATACCACCATAGACAAGGACCTTCAGGAGCATGCAAGACAAGTATTAGAAAAAGGAATATACCGGGTGGCAAGGGCAAACGGCATACCAGCCCTCCCTGCAGATTACTCCACCGCAGAAAAACTCTACAAAGAGCAAAAGGTGGATATAAAACCGGGTAAGGTGCTCATAGGAAAGATAAAGGACGTGCAGGGTGATAAGTATGTGGTGGAAATAGGGGACAAAGAGTTTAAAGCAGAAAAGGGTGATCTTACCTTTGAAAAGGGAGACTATGTTTTTGTTAGGTTTTATCAGGTAAAAAAGGAGCTAAGGTGGGAAGTTCTGCCGGACCTTCAGGGTGCCTTGGTAGCTTTGGATGCAAAGACGGGTGCCATAAGGGCAATGGTTGGGGGATATTCTTACATGAGGAGCCCTTACAACAGGGCAGTGTACGCCAAAAGACAGCCGGGCTCTGCTATAAAACCGATTATATATCTCTCCGCCCTTATGAAGGGCTACACACAGGCCAGTTTAATAGACGCTACACCCAGAAGTTTTTACGACCCATCCACAGGCAAAGAATGGACGCCGAAAAACTACGATGGAGCTGAGTATGGATACGTGTCCTTGAGAACTGCTTTAGCTAAAAGTATAAACACCGCCACTGTAAATCTGTTGGCAGACATAGGCTTTGATTTGCCAATACAGGTGGGAAAAAGTTTGGGATTGGAACTAAAACCCTATTACTCTATGGCTCTTGGTAGCATAGAAACAACACCTTTACAGCTAACCTCCGCCTACCAAGCCTTTGCAAACCTTGGTGTTTGGTGTAAGCCTTACTTTATAGTCAAGATAGTCTCTTCAGACGGGCGGGTTTTGGAGGAGCACAGCCCCCAATGTGAACAAGTTTTGCCACCACAAGAAACAAGGGTGCTTGTTGATATGCTCAGGGCTGTAGTTTTGGAAGGAACCGCAGTGTCCGCCTCTTCCATAGACAGGTTTGTGGCAGGAAAAACGGGCACAACCAACGATTACATGGATGCGTGGTTTGTAGGTTTTACTCCTCAAATAGTCGCTGGTGTTTGGGTGGGCTTTGACATAAAGAGAAGCATGGGCAAAGGTATGGCTGGTGCCCGGGTAGCCCTGCCTATTTGGATTGATTTTATGTCTGTGGCCGCATACATGTTTCCAAAAGAGGACTTCCCAGTACCGGAGGGTGTTGTCTTTGTAAATTGTCCCACTCCAATGGCTTTCGTAGCTGGCACAGAGGGAATATGTTCTCAAAAGCAGGAACAACAAGAGCAGGAAAAACCCAAGGATGAGCTTGAGGGCATAGTGGAACCCAAGTTTTTACCAGAACAACCAAAGGTAAAGGAGGTGCCCTAATGGCTATTATAAAACCTTACAAGGGTAAGTTTCCCAAAATTCATCCCTCCGTTTATATGTCCGAGAATGTGGTGGTAGTGGGGGATGTAGAAATAGGTGAAGACTCAAGCCTGTGGTTTGGCACCGTAGTTAGGGGAGACGTCAATTACATTCGTATAGGAAAGGGAACAAACATCCAAGACAACTCGGTGATCCATGTTACTCACGATACCCACCCCACCATTATAGGAGACTACACAACGGTGGGACACAGGGTTATATTGCACGGATGCAAAGTGGGAAACTATGTGTTGATAGGTATGGGGGCGGTGGTTATGGACGGTGTGGAGATAGAAGACTATGTTCTGGTGGGTGCTGGTGCCCTGCTGACCCCTAACAAAAAATTCCCTTCCGGCGTCTTAGTGGCTGGCTTTCCCGCTAAAGTGGTAAGAGACCTAAAACCCGAAGAGATAGAATACATAAAACAGTCCGCCCAAAACTACATAGCATACAAAAATAGCTACCTAAATGGGTCTGAATGAGCTTTTAGACAGGCTCAGAGAGCTTTCAAAGACAGCGGTGGTAGTGGTGGAGGGTAAAAGGGACAAAGAAGCCCTAAAAAAGCTTGGAATAGAAAACGTGATAACCATTGCGGGCAAAAGGCTAACAGACCTGGCGGACATACTTGAGGGCACCCCGCAGGTCATCCCCCTTTTTGACCTGGATGAGCACGGAGAGAGAATCCATAAAAAGGTAGTGGCAATTTTGTCCTCTCAGGGTTATATTTTGATAGATGAGTTTAGGGAAAAGCTCAAAAATTACGGAGTAGTATACGTGGAGGATTTGTATGAGAAAGTTAGAGGTGCTAAAAAGCCTGCTGGTTCAGGATAGGCTGATTAAGTTTAACTTGGACCTTCTGGAGGGGCTTCTCAGAGAAATAAGGGCAGACATAGAGGAGATAAAGATCCTTGTGGAATCCTGCCTTGAGGGAGAAGAAAAGGAAAGCCTATTAAGAACTTTGGCGGACTTTGAGGCTAACTTTAAAAATCTGATAACCCAATCTTTAGAATATATATACGACCTTTACGAGATTTTCAACTTTGACATCACCTTTCTTTCAAACATACCCGAAGAGCTGGGCAGAGAAATAGAGAGATTGGACGCAGTAAACAGCATAAACAAGAACTTAGAGACTCTTGCCAAAGCATTAGAAGACATAGTAAGCCTGGCAGATCGGGATGAGAAAATAAAAGTTATACTCACGCCCCTTCTGGTCTATAGAGAGGTTTTGGAACATGGTATGGCCTTTAATCAAAAGTTGGCAGGTGGAGCTTACGTATTCTGAAGCATTTCATAGACCTTTTTAGCAGCCTCTTGCTGGGCTTCTTTTTTGTTCCTTCCCCTTCCTATTGCTCTGTATTCCCTTATCTGGCACTCCACCTCAAAGATTTTTTCATGCTCTTTACCGCTCACACTTACCAACCTGTAAATGGGTCTATCTTTCCATCTGCCTTGGGTTAGCTCCTGTAGTAATGTTTTGTAATCCTTTTTGTATGCCTCCTTTTCTACGACTTCCTTTATTTTTTCTCCATACCTTTCAAGGAATAGCTTTTTTAAGCTATTCATATCTCCCCCCGAATCCATGTATATGGCACCCAAGAGGGCTTCAAAGAGGTCCGATAGTACCGAACTGCTAACAGGTCTTCTCTTGCCAGATATTCTGACGTACTTATCCAGTTCAAGCTCTTCTGCCATGGAAGCCAAAAACTCTTCGCTAACCAGATAAGCCTTAATGCTTGCCAAAACCCCCTCTTTGTAATGAGGGTAGTTTTCCACCAAAAAGCTAACCACTAAAAAATTTACTATGGAGTCTCCTAAAAATTCCAAAAGCTCGTAGTTTTCTCTGCTGTTTTGGTAAGACCTATGGGTAAGGGCTGTTTGCAGATAATGTGGGTTTTTGAAGTGATAGCCTATTTTATCTTCAAGTTCCTTATAGTTTTCTGAAGACAAGGCATGCATTGGTGCCTCCAAAGCCAAAGGAGTTAGAAATCGCCACTACCACCTCTTTTTTGACTGCCACATTGGGAGTGTAGTCTAAGTCGCACTCTGGGTCTGGATGTTCCAAGTTTATGGTAGGTGGAATAATTCCCTCTTGAATGGTCTTTACCGTTGCCACCGCCTCCAAGGCACCCGCCGCACCCAGAAGGTGCCCCACCATAGATTTGTTGGAGCTGACCTTTAGCCTGTAGGCATGCTCTCCAAAGAGCCTTTTTATTGCCAGTGTTTCAGATTTATCGTTTAACGGAGTAGATGTTCCGTGGGCGTTTATGTAATCTACCTCCGTGGGTGGAATGCCCGCATCCTCCAAAGCCAACTTCATGCACATGTATGCCCCCTCACCATCCGCACAAGGTGCAGTTATGTGATAGGCGTCGTCGGTGGCACCATAGCCCACAAGCTCTGCGTATATCTTTGCCCCTCTGGCCTTTGCCCTTTCGTACTCCTCCAATACGAGCACCGCCGCGCCCTCTCCCATAACAAAGCCATCCCTTTCCAAGTCAAAGGGTCTTGAGGCCTTTTGAGGCTCGTGGTTTCTGGTGGATAGTGCCCTCATGGATGCAAAGCCAGCCACTCCCAAGGGTGTGATGGCGCTTTCGCACCCACCCACTATGGCTACATCTATATCTCCCCTTTGAATAAGCCTAAAGGCATCCCCTATGGAGTGGTTGCCCGTGGCACAGGCAGAAACTACGCAGTAGTTGGGACCCTTAAACCCAAAGCGAATGGCTATGAGCCCACTTGCCATGTTGGATATGCCATAGGGAATAAAGAAAGGAGACACCCTTCTGGGACCCTTCTCCATAAGGACCTTTTGCTGTTCTTCAATATCCCTGAGCCCACCTATACCCGTGCCAATTATCACACCCACCCTGTAAGGGTCAAACTTGTCCTCCAAAAGCCCACTGTCCTTTATAGCTTCCTCCGCCGATGCCACCGCAAACTTTATAAAGTCGGAGACCTTTTGGGCTTCCTTTTTGTCAAAGTACAGCTCTGGGTTAAAATCCTTTACTTCTGCCGCTATATGAACGCTTAGACCTATCTCTACTGGATCAAACCTTTTTATTATATCTACTCCACTTACACCAGCTACTAAATTCTTCCAAAATTTTTCAACTCCGGTGCCTATGGGGCTTACTACCCCAAGGCCCGTAACAACAACTCTTCTTTTCAACTCTGCACTCTCTCTTTTAGATAGTTGATAACATCCCCCACCGTTCTTATCTTTTCTGCATCTTCGTCGGGTATTTCTATACCGAACTCCTCCTCAAAAGCCATTACAAGCTCCACCACATCCAGAGAGTCCGCCCCAAGGTCCTGCACAAAATTTGCATCATCTCTAAGTTTTTCAATCTCCACACCAAGCTGGTCTGCGATTATTTCCTTAACTCTAGTTTCTAGGTCCATAATCAAACCTCCTTACTTATGGTGTTTGTATTATTATATCACAAACCAAAAGCCCAGAGGTGTGTTATAATAAATATTAAAGCCGGAGTGGCGGAATTGGCAGACGCGCTGTCTTGAGGGGGCAGTGCCCGAAAGGGCGTGCGGGTTCGAATCCCGCCTCCGGCACCAAGAACAATGAAGCTCATAAAACACAGCCTTTCCTTCTCCTTCGCAACCCTTCTGAGCAGGGTTTTGGGTTACATTAGAGACGCCCTCATAGCATACCACTTTGGCGTCTCCCAGATAACAGATGCCTTTTTTGTTGCCTTTAGGCTACCCAACACCTTCAGAAGGCTCTTTGGGGAGGGTGGGTTCAACGCCGCCTTTGTGCCAATATACGCTAAGCAGGTAAAGGAGGGCAAGGAAAAGGAGTTTTTGAGCTCTGCCCTGGGCTACTATTTACTCATAAACCTATCGGTAGTTCTTTTGGGGGTGTTGTTTGCTGAATATCTCATAAGTATTATTGCACCGGGCTTGAGGGCTAAGCCTTACTTTGATCTGGCAGTTTTTATGGGTAGATGGGTGTTTATATACCTTCTGTTTGTAGGTCTATCTGCCTTTTTTATGGCCCTTTTGAATACCCGCGGTGTGTTTTTTGTGCCTGCCTTTGCTCAGGCAATTTTTAACATAGGTTTTTCCTTGGTTATTGCCCTTTTTGCCCAGAGCCTTGGCTATTATGCACTGATAGGTGGTGTTTTAGTTGGAGGCTTTTTACAGTTTGCCTTTCATATACCCTTTTTAAGGAGAATTCCCTTAGGTTTCAGCCTTAGGTTCCATACTGAGGTTAAGCTTTTGTTCAAAAGGCTGATACCCGCCCTTATGGGCTTTGGCGTTGCCCAGCTCTCTTTTTTTATAGACACCTTTCTGGCCTCCTTTTTGACTTTGGGTGCTATATCTTACCTTTATTACGCCAACAGGATATTCCAACTACCTTTGGGCGCCATATCGGTGGGCGTGGCAAACTCTCTGCTTTCTGCCCTCTCTTTGGGTGAAGACAGAAGCAAAAACATAACCTTGGCTATGCGTTTTCTGTTTTTGCTGTCCTTTCCTGCGGTGGTAGGTCTTCTTGTCTTCTCGGAGCCAATTGTAAGGCTTTTATACGGTAGAGGAAACTTCTCTGGAACTGATGTTTTGATGGTCTCTTATGTGCTAAAGGCTTACAGCTTGGGGCTTGTCTTCTTTTCCCTCCAAAAAGTCCTCAGCAGTGTATTTTTTGCCAAAGGGGACACCCTTACACCCATGAAAGCGAGCCTGTTGGCTATTTTGTCTGAGGGCACGAGTGCCCTTATTTATGCCTTTGTGCTAAAGCTTGGTGCGGTAGGTTTGGCTTTGGGCACCGCCACCTCCTCCGTCTTCTCCTTTGGATACCTTTTGAGAAAAACCCACCGATTGGTAGATTGGAAGACTTTAATGGAAAGTTCGGTAAAGGTAGCCCTTGCCAGCCTTCTGATGGGACTGTTTGGTCTATTTTTGAAAGACAAAATACACCTGCTTTTAGCAATACCTATGTGTATTATCCTTTACTTTAGCCTTTTGGTTCTTTTTAGGGAGGAACTATTGGTTGCTTTCCTGAGCCTTGGCAAGGGCTTTGTTAAGAAGCTTTTGAACCCTTGAGCACCTTCTGCTTGCCTCGTTCTTGTGGATCACGCCCTTTGAGGCGGTATGCTGTATTACAGATATTACCTTTGGAAGATACTCTTTTGCCTCCTCCAGCCTACCTTCCGCTATAAGCTTTTTAAAGTTCCTTATGTAGGTCTTCATACGCGAAAGGTGATATCTGTTTCTCAACCTTCTCTTGGCGTCCCTTCTCATACGCTTTTTAGCCTGTCTCGTGTTCGGCATACAGCACCTCCGTCAAGGATTTTAATCTAATTTTCATAAAAATTATACCACAATAATCCTTTATAATAATCCTTTATAATACACTTTAAGGAGGTGTGCCATGAAGAAGACGCTGCTTTTGGGACTTTTCACCCTGGGCTTTTTGGCAGTATCCTGCCAGCAAAAGCCTGCAGAACAGCCTGCAGGGGAGCAAAAGCCCGCTGAACAGCAACAACAGCCCGCCCAGCAACAACAGCAGCAACAACAACAGCCTGCTGGCGAGCAACAGCAGCAACAGCCTGCTCAGCAACCCGCAGGGGAACAAAAACCCGCCGAGCAACCAAAGTCTGAGGCAAAGCCAGCCCAGACTACTGCAGCGGCAGATGCGGAAGCTTTAGCTAAGTCTAAGGGCTGTTTTGCCTGCCACGAGGTAAACGCCAAGAAGGTGGGACCAGCCTATAAGGATGTGGCAAAGAAGTATGCGGGCAAGCCTGATGCAGTGGATTACCTGGCTAACAAGATCAAGAAGGGTGGTGCTGGTGTATGGGGTAATGTACCAATGCCTCCTCAGAATGTAACCGACGAAGAAGCCAAGAAGCTTGCAGAGTGGATCCTTTCTCTTAAGTAATTTTTAAAAAGGGGGCATTGCCCCCTTCTTTTAACACGCACTACCGGGTGCTCCTGAACAATCTGAACAGAGAACAACTCCCTTTGTGCCAAACAACAGCTTGAGCCCTTCCTCTTCAAAGAATGGAGCAATGTTTCCGCTCTTTATCTTCCACATGAAATACTTTTCAAAAGCAGATTTTATGTAGTGTGCCCACATGCCTTTGCCAGACCTTACCTCAGCCCTTGGTGGTATAACTGGACGTGCATAGAAGAAGGCAGCATCCTTTCCCATGTCTGCAATGCATATGGCAGAGAGCTCCGGCGCATACCTGTCTGTAGAGTTCCTTATGTCATTGATTATGTTCTTTGCCACCGCCATAGCCATCTGTTCTATCATCATACCCGTCTTGGGACCACCAGTAGGTATGGGCGTTTGCTCCACAGGGGGTATGGCAGTTACAACGCCCACACCGTAGATGTTCTTGTAAGTGGGGTTTTGGAAACACTTATTGACGATCACCATCTTGTTGGCAGGGTTTGCCACCTTGTCTCCAGCGGACGCAACTACCTCGGGGCCCATGAACCTTGGCATCAGCATGGATAGCTTACAAGGCACCTCGTAGGTGTTGCCGTTTAGGTCTTCGTAAATTACCTTGTCTGGTTCCACCTTGGTGATCTTTACGTTGGCGATCCATTTTATGCTTCTCTCTGCAAAAAGGTCTTCCATCATTCTTCTTGAAGGTCCCACACCACCAAGCCCCATATGACCCACGTAAGGCTCCGAAGTGATAAAGGTTATGGGCACTTTATGTCTTATTCCTCTCCTTTTAAGCTCATAATGTAGCATAAAGGCAAATTCGTAAGCTGGTCCGAAACAGCTGACGCCGGGTATTGCACCAACCACAACAGGTCCTGGGTTCTTATAAAATTCCTCAAGCTTTTTCTGAAGTTCCAGGGCGTGCTCTGCGGTGCATACAGAGGTGGAGTTTTGCTCTTGTCCTTCTGCACCAAAGACCAGCTTTGGACCAGTAGCAATTACCAAGTAATCGTACTCAATCTCTTTACCGGATGTGGTCCAGAGTTTGTTGGCATCTGGGTCTATTCTCTCTCCGTTCTCCGGCACATATTCAATACCGTGCTTTGGCAGTAAGCTTCCCAAGGGAATGCTTATGTCTTCAAACTTTCTCCAGCCCAACGCTAAGTGCGGCCAAGAGGGCGTAAAACCAAAGTAGGGCCTGCCTGAGACTACTGTGATCCTCAGGCTTTTGTCCATCTTCCTTAGGTTGTAGGCGGTTGCTAAACCACCTATACCACCACCTAGTATAACTACATGCTTGCTCATGGCACACCTCCAAAAATTAGATTAGCTTATAAAATTAAAATTATAAGCATATTTTAAAGAATAGACTACTCTGTTATAATCTTTGATTGGCATGATCCCCTTAAAGGATATGAACCCAAGCAGAAGCTTTCCAATTGCCAATTTAGCCATCATCCTCGCTTGTTCTGTGGTATGGCTGTATGAAGTAAATTTGGGGGAGTACGAGTTTAACGACTTTATCTATAACTTTGGTTTGGTGCCGGCGGAAGTTTTTTCCAAACCTTACCAGCTGTTTACTCACATGTTTTTACACGGAAGCTGGCTTCATATCATTGGCAATATGTGGTTTTTGTGGGTTTTTGGAGATAATGTGGAGGATCGTTTGGGAAAGTTTAAGTATCTGCTGTTTTATTTACTATCTGGTTTGGGTGCTGCGTTCATTCAATCCCTTGTTAGTTTTTTAACGGGTGCTGTGCATGTGCCTATGGTAGGTGCCAGCGGAGCTATAAGCGGAGTGTTGGGGGCATACCTTTATCTTTTCCCCCATGCCCGTATTCTTGCCCTTGTGCCCATTTTCTTTTTCCTAACCTTTATGGAACTACCGGCAGTGTTTTTTATAGGCATGTGGGTGTTTATTCAGATTATAAACGGGCTGATTACACTGCCCTTTGCGGGCATGGGTGGAGTGGCTTGGTTTGCCCACATAGGGGGATTTTTTGTAGGCTACAAACTCGTTAGAGTGTTTTACAGGAGGAGGTTGTATTGGTAAGGCATGGGCTTTTGTTAAGCGGTTTGATATTCTTGGGATCACTGTTAGTTTTGTTGTTCGTTAGAAGGCTGTTTTTGGGCTTCATTAAAAAATCTTCCCACGACTATGCTTTAATGCTTCTTCGGGTGCTCCGCCTACCTTCTCTGTTTTGGGCAATTGTTATTAGCCTTTACCTTACGGTAGAGCTCAGCCCTAGGCAACTTTTGGGGTACTCTTCGGTAGTAGAAAAGGTTTTAATATCCCTATTGATCCTTTCCATAACTTCTTTCTTTTCTAATCTGCTTCCTGAACTTTTACAGGTTTATATCTCAAAGACAAACTTAAAATTCCCCAGGACTGGTATTGTGTTTGTGATAATTAAATTGTTCGTCTTTATTTTGGGTATTATAACCATCCTATCTTATCTTGGCATTCAGGTAGCCCATTTTATAACTACCTTAGGTATTGCTGGACTTGCGGTCTCCCTTGCCCTTCAGGGTACGCTTTCCAATGTTTTTTCCGGGCTTAACCTAATTGCCAGCAGACAGATTGAAGTGGGAGATTTCGTTAGGTTAGAAAACGGTGAAGAAGGTTATGTAGAAGACATAACATGGATGAACACAGTCATTAGGAGGAGAGACAATAACATTGTGGTGGTGCCAAACTCCCGGTTGGTTAACTCCATAGTAATAAACTACAAAAAACCAACGCCCTCAATGAACATTACAGTTTCCGTTGTGATCCCTTATTCTTCGGACCTTGAAAAAGCAGAAAAGCTCGCCTTAGAGGTTGCAAGGGAGGTGCAAAAAACTGTTGAGGGTGCGGACCCAAGCTTTGAGCCCTCCGTGCGCTACAGCACATTTACAGAGCTTGGGATCACCTTAAACATCACTCTTAGAGTTCTTAACCCAGACAGTCAATTTCTTATCCGCCACGAGTTCATAAAAAGGCTCAAAAAGACCTACGAGAGGGAGGGAATAGCCTTCATTCAACCTTCAGCACAACCTTTCCGAAATGCTTAGAGCTTTCCAAATATCTGTGGGCTTCCTGGGCATCCTTCAGGTCAAAAACCTTATCCACCACTGGCTTTAAAAGCCCCCTCTCAAAGAGTTCGGTGATCTTAAAGAGGTCTGCCCTCGGTCCCATATAAACACCCAAAAGTTCAATTTCCCTAACAAAAATATACCTTATATCTATCTCCGCCTTTGAGCCTGTGGTAGTGCCAAAGAAAACAAGCCTTCCACCCTTTTTAAGACATTCCACGCTTCTCCAAAAGGTTGCCTCTCCCACATGGTCCATAACAATATCCACTCCCTCTTTAAACATTTCTCTAACCTTTTTTACCACATCCTCCTCATAGTGGTTTATGACCACATCTGCACCCAGGTCTTTGCACATCTTCGCCTTCCTTTCGTCCCCCGCAGTGGCTATCACAAAAGCACCAAAAAGCTTGGCTATTTGAATACCTGCAACACCCACACCCGAGGAGCCAGCCCATATTAAAACCTTGCTGTGGGGCTTTATACCTCCCTTTCTAACCAGGGCATTCCAAACGGTTAAAAAGGTAAGGGGATAGCTGGCGGACTCTTCAAAGCTCAAGCTTTTTGGCTTTGGCAGAACATTCCTTGCGGGTACCTTTACAAACTCCGCATAACCACCCTTGCTTTTTAGCCCAAGTATATCGTAATCTTTACAGAGGTTGTCCCTTCCAGACTGACACTCATAACACACACCACAGGACAGACCGGGAGCAACTATCACCTCATCTCCCACCTTTACATTCTTCACCAAGGAACCAACTTTTTCCACAACACCGCTAACATCTGAACCAAGGATGTGAGGAAGTTCTGGCTTGACCGCCAAAGCACCCATTCTGACCCATATATCCAGATGATTAAGGGCAACCGCCTTTACCCTAACAAGGACTTCATCCTCCCTTATATCCGGGATGGGAAAATCCTCTACATACTTTAGGTTCTTTTCGTCTCCAAAGTTCTCTAAAATAACCGCTTTCATAGAAGGATATTATAGGGCTTTTTTCTTTTTATTTTTATCCTCATACATAAGCCTATCTGCTTCTTTAATCATATCCAACCAGCTTTGAAAGTTTTCTCCACATTGTACAACACCCGCGCTTATAGATACCTTAAACCTCCTACCTTCTGCAAGTATTTCCATTTTCTCTAGTTGGGACTTTATCCTTTCAACGACCTTTTTTGCATTTTCCAAATCCGTGTTGGGCATTATAACTACAAACTCATCACCACCCCAACGACCCACTATATCCTTTGCACGCATGTTCGTTCTTAAAACCTTTGCCACTTTTGCTAACACAAGGTCTCCCACATGATGCCCATAGTTGTCATTCACATACTTAAAATCATCAAGGTCTATAAGAATCAAACTAAAAGTCATCTTAGAGTACTTGCACAAGCTAAAAAACTCTTCAAGAGCTCTCTCCAAAGAACGTCTGTTAAACAGATCAGTTAATGGATCAAGATTTGCCTCCGCCTCGACCGTTTCAAGCTTGGACTTCAACTCGTCTATAACCTTCTGCTGAGCCTCCACCTTTTTCAAAAAGATCTCGTTCTGACGCTTTAAGTCTCTTACAAGCATTAACAACTCCAAAAGAAGAGAGGTTATGAAATCCTCTCCAGCTTCTTCTTTTTTTTGTAGTTCAGTGATCCTTTGTTCTTTTATAGATGCTTGCTCGTAGCTCTCTTTTAAGGATTTTTGAAGCTCAGCAAGTATATCGCTTAAAACCTGAGCAGTGTGCTTTAGGTCTATTTTAATGTTTACAAGCTCGCTTTCTTCCTTATAAATGCTATTATAAAGCTCCATTAAAACACTGTCTTCAAGCTTTTGCCCCCTTGCAACAAGATTACAAAATATATAAAACCATCTTTCATAGTTTCTGGGTGTGGGCAGTATTTGATTTCTCAGTAAGAATTTTATTTCCTCCCTCACTATATCCGCCAAAAGTTTTTTCTCAGATTGGCTAAGGGGCTCTCCTCTACTTAGCTTTTCGTAAAGAGGACAGTTTTTTGTATCAAACATTCAGACTTCCCCTACTTTATAAATTATACCATACGCTTTTATAACGCAATCCTACCTATTATGCAAAAGGTATAAATCTCTCTTAAACCCAAAAAGTCTGAATCAAGCAGAAAACCCGAACTTCCGGATGTTCAAACCGCTAACCTCTTTATAATCTTTTACTTAACAATTGTCCTAACATTAAGCCCTACCACATTTTCAGAAAGGTTAAGAATAAAGGTGGTATGCAAGCCACTCAGAACCCATACACAGTTAAAAGCCATAGCCATAGTGGCGTTAAAACTCCTAAGAAACATGCTGTGGAGTGCTAGTGATGGTAATGTGTGATACAGGAGTGACAGTAGTACGAATTATTATATCACCCAGCAACGTATCATGAGGTGAAATCGTTGAAAAAGCAGGCAGATAATTGATGGTATGCTTTATTGATTCAAAAGGTTTGACTTTAGAAATATCAAACTCAGCTACCTGCTTGATCTCTCACTCAGCTTATCCGACAAAACTATACATAAAACGCTATAATTTGAAAAACATGTTATGGAGGGATTTCTTCAGAAAAAAGTGTTATGCTGTAGATGAAGGGAGGTTTCCCAGAAAGCTAGGCCTCTTTGATTTAACTTTCTTAGGCATAGGTGCTATAATAGGTGCTGGTATATTTGTGATAACTGGACAAGCATCTGCTCTCTATGCTGGTCCGGGTATAGTGCTTTCCTTTCTTTTGGGTGCTGTAGCTATAGGTATTAGTGCGTTAGTTTATGCGGAACTTAGCTCAGCCTATCCCATATCTGGAAGTGCTTACAGTTATACATATGCAACAATAGGTGAGATAGTTGCATGGCTTGTAGGTTGGAACTTATTGGTGGAGTATGGAGTTGCTACGGCTGCGGTTGCTACGGGATGGTCTGGCTACCTTCGTACTTTCCTTGAACAAAACTTTGGCTTTACTCTGCCCGTATTTCTCACGGGTGCATATGATCCTGCAAAAGGTACCATTGTAGATGTTTTTGCATTACTCGGTGTAGTAGCGGTATTTTTCCTTCTAACTATAGGCATTAAAGAAAGCGCTACGGTGAATAGTCTAATAGTAGTCCTGAAAATGGCAACTCTTCTTACTTTTCTCCTTTTTGGTATAAAATATGTGGACTTTAAGAATCTTGAGAACTTTCTTCCCTACGGATGGGCAGGCGTTTGGCATGCAGCTTCTCTTATCATATTCGCTTACCTTGGTTTTGATGCTGTATCCACCGTTGCGGAAGAAACAAAAAACCCTACGAGAAATGTCCCTCTAGGTCTTATTTTGTCTTTAAGTGTGAGCACTCTGCTTTATATGTCTGTTAGCTTTGTTCTTGTAGGTATGGTTGATTACAGAGAGCTCAACGTACCAGATGCCTTAGCTTATGCTATGCTCAAGGTGGGAAATAAAGAGATAGCTAACCTGATAGCTATGGGAGCGGTTATAACAATAACAAGCGTGATGCTCGTTATGGGGCTTGGTTTTACTCGCATAATCTACGCTCTATCTAGAGATGGGCTACTTCCCCAAAAACTCTCTGCTGTTCACAGTAAGTTTAAGACCCCTTACGTATCTACGTTAACAGGTGGTATCATACTGTCATTACTTGCTGGTTTTGTACCTCTCAAAGTACTAGCAGAACTAGTTAATATAGGTACATTATTTGCGTACTTTATGGTAGGCGTAGGCGTTATACTTCTTAGAAGAAGCGGTAATGCTGCACCCACTTTCAGAGTACCCTATGCAAAACTCTTACTCCCTATAAATCTTTTCCTTCTGATTTTTATCATGTGGGGTCTTCCTAAGGAAACTTGGATAAGGTTTTTCCTGTGGAACGCCCTTGGAATATTCATCTACCTTGTATACGGTTACAGAAACAGTAGAGCTCAAGAGAGGTCTTACAAGCTATGAAAAAAATTTCTTGGTTCTGTTTTTGTTGACTACTTCTATCAAACTTCAGCTACGTGTTTGATCTCTCACTCAGCGTTTACTCTATAATTAATTACCCAATCATGAAGTTGGAAAAAAATCTTTCGCTTTCCAAGTATACCACTATAGGTATAGGGGGAATAGCCAAGTACATGGCTTTTCCAGAAAACGCAAAGCAGGTAAAGGAATGCCTCAAAATAGCCCAGTGGGAAGATATTCCTCTCTTTGTTTTGGGTAGGGGTGCAAACACCATCTTTGGGGATTTTGAAGGCATAGTAATCAATACAAAGATGTTGAAAGATTTGAAAATAAAGGAGCAAGATGGAGGTTTGGAGATTACAGCCCAGGCAGGCGTTCCTTTAAACACTTTGGTAGAGCTCGGGGTCAAGGAAAACTTGGAGGGTATATACAGACTGGTGGGTTTTCCTGCTACCGTAGGTGGAGCAGTGGCTATGAACGCAGGAGCCTTCGGCTATGAAATTTCCCAGCATTTAAAAGCGGTGAAATTTCTCTCCTATGAAGGTGAAGAAATTCTTTTAGAAAGAGAAGATCTCAACTTTTCCTACAGAAGCTCTCCTTTCCCTTCTATGGGTATAATCTTGGAAGCAGTCTTTTTCTTTCCCAAACTAAATTACGGTGTTTACGAAGAATATGAGAGGATAAAAAGCAAAAGGAAGGAGAGCCAACCCATTCAAATGCCCACTGCGGGTTCTACCTTTAAAAATCCACCCACTGACAGTGCAGGACGACTTTTGGAAAAGGTAGGAATGAAGGGCTACAGAGTTGGGCAAGTTGCCTTTTCGGAAAAGCATGCAAACTTTTTAATAAACTTAGGTGGAGCGGTCTTTGAGGATGTTGTTAAAATTATCAATCACGCAAAGAAAAGGGTTTTTGAAGAGTTTGGCATTGAGCTTGAAGAGGAGGTAAGGCTAATTGAAAGTAGTAGTGCTTATGGGTGGAAGGTCAGCGGAGCGTGAAATATCTTTGAGAACTGGTGAAGCCGTCTTAAAAGCCCTAAAAGAGTTAGGTTGTGAGGCTATAGCTCTAGATTTAGATGAAAACCTCTGTGAAAGGTTGAAAGAAATAAAGCCTGACAAGGTTTTTATAGCGTTGCATGGTCCTTACGGGGAGGATGGGAGGGTACAAGGACTTTTGGACATTCTGGGCATTCCCTACGTGGGTTCTGGTGTGCTGGGTAGCGCCTTAGCTATGGACAAGGACTTTACAAAGAAAATTCTCAGGTTTCATCAAATTCCTACGCCCGATTGGGTAGCAGTAAGGAGAGGAGAAGAGATATATTGGGACCGCTTTCCTGCGGTGGTAAAACCCGCCGACCAAGGCTCAAGCGTCGGGTTGTTTGTGGTAAATGATAAAAAAGAGTTAGAAACTGCTATAGAAAAACTCTGGAGTATAACTCAAAAGGTTCTGGTGGAAGAGTTCATAAAAGGTAGAGATATCACCGTAGCTATATTAAAAGATGAAGCGTTACCCCCCATAGAGATAAAGCCCAAAAAGGGTATATACGACTATGAAAGTAAATACACAAAGGGAATGAGCCAGTATGAATTCTTGGAAGACGAAACACTGGCAAAAGAATTGCAAGAGTTGGCACTGCGTTCCCATAAAGCCCTGGAGCTCAAGGACCTATCCCGGGTTGATTTTAGGGTGTCTGATGAAGGTAAACCCTTTGTTTTAGAAATCAACACCATACCAGGTATGACAGAGCTTAGCCTTTTCCCTATGGCTTGCAGAAAGAAAGGCATTGACTTTAAAAGAATGATATCTATGTTAATATTTTAACCTGTGGCTATGAAAAAGGAGGGGAAGAAAAGATGGGTAGCCACCCTTGAGATCACATTAGCTTTAGTATGGCTAATTGCTATGGCACTTGCCGGTTTTTTCTTCCCTGGTTTTTTGACCGCCCTTCCAACGTTCAGAATAAAGGAAATTCATATATACGGCGCTAGCAGCATTTCTCCTTCTGCCATCTCCTCAAGCGTTTATCAGGTTTCAAAAAACAACTGGCTTTTTTTGGACTCCAAGAGGCTTTTGGCAAAAGCCAACGAATTAACAAACAATTCTCTGGAGAGTGTAAAAATAGAAAGAATACCTTCTTTGGATGGTGCCCGTGTGAATGTTTATGTTAAGGAAAGGGTTCCCATAGCCTATGTAGTGCATGACAATAGTCTTATGATGATAGACAAGCACGGGGAGCTCTTTTACAACCCAGCTATGGAAAGCAAGCTACCCACCATATACACATTTTCCTTTGACTATGTAAAGAAACATTACACCAATTTAAACAATTTAGTAGAGTCAATTAAAAACATGGGTTTTAGCATTAATGAAGTATATGTTACCGATAGGAATACCATTATTTATGTATCGGGCGGGAGAATGGTCCTGCCCCCACTTAGCCAGATATCTCCGTTAGTTCTTGATAGGATGAAAAAAATTTATAATAAACTTGGGATGGAGAAAATGGATGTTCTTATGACTTCTGAAAATATGGCGGTGATAAAGGAGGAGAAATAGAGGTATGAAGGTTTTAGCTTCCTTAGACCTTGGCACCAGTAAAACCGTGGCCCTCCTTGCAGAGATAGATAGCTACGGAGATATGCACATTATAGGCGTAGGAGAGGTGCCAAGCAAGGGCATAGAGAAGGGACAAATAACACGGTTGGACCTGGCGGTTGCCTCTATACTAAAGGCTATGAAAGAAGCCCAAGAAATGGCTGGTGTCAAGTTAACCTCCGTAAATCTTGGAATATCCTCCCCTGTCCTTAAAAGTCAAAACGAAAGGGACACAATAAACGTATCGCCACAGCCGGTAGAAATAGACGAAAGTCAAATAGAAAGGCTTTTAGAAAGGGCTACCACAAGGGCAAAGGAAGAAGGCTATGAAATAGTAAGTGCTATTCCAAGAAAGTTTATATTGGATGACCAAGAGGGAGTTCTAAACCCCGTAGGGCTCTTAGGCTCAAAGCTAACTGCAGAGGTACACCTTATAAAGGTAGGCACAAGCCTTCTAAAAAACGTTGAAAAAGCTGTCCTCTCTAGTGGTTTGACCATAGAGGGTAGATATCCTTCCATTCTTGCCAGTGCAGAGGCAGTTTTATCACAGGAAGAGAAGGAAGAGGGAGTGTTGCTCTTAGACATGGGGGCAGGACTTACGGACTTTATACTATTTGTGGAAGGTTCCCCAGTTCTAACGGGTACAGTACCTATGGGTGGGAACAGTATAACCAAGGACATAGCCCACTTTATGAAAATAAACATAGAACAGGCGGAGAGGATAAAAATAGAACACGGTTTTGCCTTAGCGGACATGGTCAATGAGTCGGAAAAAATAAAGGTAAAACCAAGGGGAGAGGATAAAGAAATTATGGTTGGGAAAAGAGAAGTTTCTGAGGTTATACAGATAAGGCTGGAGGAGATAGCGGACAAGGTTCTTGAACATATAAGCAATCAGGGAATAAATTTGTCCGCAATAAACGCAGGGATTGTTTTAACTGGCGGTTCTTCAAAGCTTGCAGGCATAAAAGAGTTTTTTGAAAGATATACGGACCTACCTGTTAGGATAGGTAGTCCAACGGGTGTTATAGGTTTGAGGGAAAGAGTTCAGGATCCTGCTTACGCTACTGCAGTAGGCTTGCTTAAGCTAAAACCCCAATTGGTACATGGCTATTCTTTTAACCAGAACCAAGAAAGTTTGAGTGGGGAGGGCAAAATTAAGCTCGGTTCTATACTGGAAAAAATAAAATCCTTCTTTAAGGAGGTGTTGTGATGGAAGTGGTAAATCCAACGAGGATAAAAGTCTTTGGAATAGGGGGCGGTGGGTCAAATGCGGTAAATAGAATGTACTTGGATGGTATTGAGGGTGTGGAGCTTTTTGCAATCAATACGGATATACAACATCTTACTTCTCTTTCTGTTCCCAACAAAATACAGATAGGAGAAAAAGTCACTCGGGGGTTGGGTGCAGGAGCAAGACCTGAGATAGGAGAGCAAGCAGCTTTGGAGGATATTGACAAGATAAAGGAGGTGCTAAGAAACACGGACATGCTATTTTTGGCGGTGGGCTTGGGTGGCGGAACTGGAACGGGCGCAGCGCCAGTAATTGCAGAAACAGCTAAGGAAATGGGTATTCTTACAGTGGCAGTGGTCACAAAACCCTTTAACTTTGAGGGACAGAAACGCATGCAAGTCGCCCTGGAGGGTTTAGAAAAGCTGAAAGAGGTAGTGGACACATACATAGTCATAAATAACCAAAAATTGGTGGAGATAGCGGAAAAGAACTTTAGTATAAAGGATGCCTTTAAGATGGTTGATGATGTGCTTTCTAAAGCGGTTAGGGGTATAACCAGCATAGTGGTAACACCAGCTCTGATAAACGTGGATTTTGCGGATGTACGCACTGTGATGGAGAGGGGAGGGCTAGCCCTTATAGGTATGGGTGAAGGAAGAAAAGATATTGCCATAGAACAGGCTATTGCCAGCCCACTTTTAGAAGGAAACACAGTCGCAGGAGCAAGAAGACTGCTGGTAACCCTCTGGGTAAGCGAGGACGTGCCTTTCAGAGATGTGGAGGAAACTATAAGCAGAATAAGAGAATCCGCCCATGATGATGCACTGATCATATTCGGTGCTGTATTAGAAAACGATAAAGAAAACTTTATGCGCGTAGCAGTCGTGGCTACGGACTTTGAAAACGCAGTCCAGCAAGCGCAATTCCGCATTCTCAAGAAGGAACAAAAGCCCCCCCAAAAGGTAGTTCCTGAGTCTACGGTGGAGCCCGTTCAACCTGATATAGAAGAGTTGCCCGCTTATCTCCGTAGAAAAAAGAGAATCTAAGATAGCATGGTTTTTAAAAGGATCAATGTTATATGATGAATGAGCAAAATCAAACCCAAGGTGTAGTATAGCTTGGTATGTTTGTCTATCCATCGCAGTATGATTTGAAAAAGTAAAAAGGCAAATAGAACAGCAAAACCTACATTCATCACTTGCAGAAGGTAAGATTCTCTCTTTTTTTTCTCAGGAACAAAAAGCTTTGATATGGTTAATTCGTAAGTCTTAAACTTGGTAAGATAGTATTTATCGTCCTTTTTAAAAATCAAAGAACCGTCTTTTAAAATCAGTTTATCACCTTTAAACTGAGCCTGTCCTGCGCTTACCGAA
>Ga0081473_127396_pt1 | contig 25250 bp, 26 predicted proteins | sample CisSprmetagenome_FD_70977 | JGI IMG/M metagenome (GOLD analysis project Ga0081473, IMG submission 70977) | Hypoxic/sulfidic aquatic microbial communities from Cistern Spring, Yellowstone National Park, USA v2 (version 2) | ecosystem: Environmental > Aquatic > Thermal springs > Hot (42-90C) >...
GGGTAACCCGGCCATAGGCAGGGTGGAACCACCCGGACTCGCCAGATCCCGGAAGTGAAACGCCCTGCCGCGTTGCCAAGTACTGCGGTCCGAGAGGCCGCGGGAACGGCGCGTGCCGGGACCCTGGGGTCAAAACCACACTTAATAATATTGATTTTACCTATAAGGTGGACTGTGATAATGCAGATCAAACCTTACGGTAGGCCTCAAGCATTTGTTCCACTACATGGCCTGCTAGGTTCATGAAAACCGAGAGTGGTGATCCCGTCTCTTCCACAATCATGTGTACCAAGAGCTCACTATAAAGTGCTGTAGTTAATGCTGCCAATTTACCGAGTACCATTGATAGTTTCCAATAATCCCCTGATTGTTGAGATGCTTTGATGATTATGCTGAATGCCGTTGCACTTAGTTGTGTTGGTAATGAGGTTAGTACCGCCACACCCACATTCTTGTTAAATAACTCAAGGGCCATTATCCCTAGTTTTACCCAGTACATATCATTATTAGGACCCTGAACGTAGTTGATCCACCAATTCTTAACAAACTCTGTACATTCCTGGTTCCTGAAGAACTCAATATTCGTGTTCGACATTACAGTACAGTAGGTCTCTGCTAAATCATTTGCTATCTCAAGTAATTCCTGGGAGTGTTGTTTCAGTATTTCCTCATCGACTTGGTTCCAGCGAAATGGGGTTGGTAATTGGCTGAATACGTGCTCAAGAAATATTTTGTAGTTTCCCTTCCTCATTTCATCTATGTAGAGGATTGTGTGGCTCATCATTCAATTTTTAATTATCAACCTCATTTAAACCCTTCTATCAATACCCACGTAATTAGATCTACCATTATGAACAGAATCCATGTACGTCATTACTAACACCCACGCATCTATAACTAATATGCCGTATGCCTCCTCGATAGCTGCTGATGGCCATGGTATTAACAGCGCAGGTATTGGTGCTAAAACACCAAGCAATAATGAGAACAGACCCAAGCCTCTATTGCCGCCCATTAACGAGCCAATACCCCAAGCAATAAGCGCCGTATCCATTTGTACAAAGAACCACGTCGACACAAACACATGAGGTCTAGTACCTGCATGGTAAATGCCTATTAATGCTAAGAAGAGCCCTGCTACGAACACGAACGCCGATGCAAAACTCTCAACCTTATTCCTGGAGTTTAGGAGTAGGTTTATTGAGTATAAATCAACGAATACTGAGGTGATTATGAGACCGTAATTGTATATCCAGGGATCAACGGCATGCGGACCCCCTAGATCACTGAATGCGTTTTTCGTAAAGACGAACCATGGATTGACACTAATACTTATTGCAATGACGACCCAAGCCAACACAGCTGCCATAATCCCTGAGTACCTAACGAATTCTCTCCAAATCATCAATTAGTATAGTCTCTATTCCTTAAAATAACTTTACACCTCCACTATCAATGACTCGGTATCCCTTGGATAGTACGTGATTATTTCAATACCATCATCTCTGATTACCACAGTGTCCGAATGCCTAAACCCACCTAACCTGGGTACATGTATGCCGGGTTCCACCGTAATAACCATTCCTGGCCTGAGCACTGTATCATCACCAACATCCAGAAACGGAGCCTCATGCGCCTCTAAACCGAGACCATGCCCACTGTGGTGAAGTAGGTAATCATAAACGCCCAACTCCCTGGCCGCCTTAATAACAGCCTTATCTACCTCGGATGCCTTAATCCCAGGTCTTAGTGTGTTTAGGGCAGTTTCCTGGAGTTTAAGTGCGATTTCGTGGTATTTAATTACATCGTTTGTTGGGCGACCAACGAACAAGTTTCTCTCGAGTTCAGCCATGTAGCCCGAAACATCTGCGGTGGCCCCTGTCACTAGTACATCACCGGCTCTAATCGGTCTCTCAATACTTATTGAGTGTGGGTAGGCGCCATGCTCGCCAACCTGTCCCCTAAACCCAGCATAGGCTGGGTATTCCGACCTAAGTGGTTTATAATTAGGCCCCAGGGCTTTTTTCATCATTATTGATGCGTCTAGGGATGCCCTTAGTGAGATTTCATAATCGTAGAGGCCAGGTGCCGTGTAGTCCTGAAGTAACGAGTGTGCTAGATTGGCCCATTTAGCACTCTCCCTAAGCAACTCTATTTCCACCTCGGACTTTATGATCCTCATTGAGTATATATCGTCAGCCACATTAACAAACTTGGTATTAGGAAGCAGTTCGGTGAGATTTGGTCCCCTATAACCCCAATGGCTTACGTAGCCTGGCGTTGAGTCGTAACCTACAACTGCGTTGTCCAGGTGTAATTCCCTGAACCACTCCGCAAAAAGTCTCATTGGGTGGGTCTCGCCTGGATAATCCCTATAGATGTACGTCTTACTTATTAACTGGGTCTGGCTTATTACATGGTCCCTCTCCAACAATGGGCCGAAAAAGTATACCTCACCGTTTTTGTGTATTACAATAGCAGCAGGTCTCTCGGTCTGTAAGTAGTGAAGACCTACGAAATACGCCATATTAATCGGGTTCACGAGATACACGGCATCTAATCCCCTCTCCCTCATCACTCTATGTAGTCCATCAAGTCTTCTCTCAAATTCCCTCATTGGTATTTCATGCATAGTAATTACTCCATTAAGGTCAATTTTAAAACTACCCTAACCAAAGAGGTTAACCTCAGGTACGTTCTCTACGGTTGCCTTCTCACCGAGTACATCATTACTTATCTCTATTACGTACTTAAGCCTCGCAGTATAAACAACGTTGCTTCCCTCCTCACCTGTAGGTGTTAGTGGTATTTCACCACTCACCCTGGCATAACCCTTCTCCTCATTACCCTTCATTAGCTTCCACACCATGCTAACACTGTACTTACCGCCCACATCCTTAACATCCCAGGTCCTCTCACCAGGTGTTAGGCCATAATCTGCTGAGAAGGACTTCACCAACTGCATGAAGTTCGTCCCAGAATCATCCAGCGGTACTGTTAAGCCAGCCTCCCTGGGCCACCTCTCAAGCCTCTTTTTCCTAGCTTCCTCATTTGCTGTCTTACTAATTTTTATTGGCACTTCGAGATCCCTCTCGTAGACTGGTACGAAACTCATACCTACTACGTAACTAGGGACTGGAATAAAAATGCTTCCCTAGTTACGGTTCGATGAATTTCGCCGTCAGATAACACCTTACTCATCATCACTCATGGCAGCCATCGTATCATCACTCAACAACCTTAAACCCACTCTAAATTTAAATGCTACTCGGCCTCGATGACCTCGTTAATATCCATTATCTTCACGACGCCCTCCGCGTTCCTGCCTAGGTTTGCTAGGCATATAGGGCATACCGTGATCACGTTTTTCGAGAGCTTCGACAGATTCTGGATCCTTATCTTGGCTATTTCCCTCGACAGCTCTGGGCTTAGTGATTCCAGAGGTCCTCCACAGCACGTTGCCGTGTCAATACCCGTTATTAATGGATCCTCAATATGCCTCAAACCCGCATTGTCTAATATCGCCCTGTACACATCGTATTTGCCCAGGTACCTCGCGTATAGGCAGGAGTCGTGGATCACGACCTCACCATTAAATTTGGGCTTGACCTTGGCATTCTTGAGCAGGTCTAGGTAGTTAACGACCTCAAAATTTAGTTTAAAGTACTTCGGCGCCACATTGGTTAACACGTTATGTGTATGGGGATCTATTGTTATGACCTTCTTGACACCGTACTTCTCGAAGATTCTCAACACCCTATCCTCAAAGTACTCCCTGAAGTACTCCTCAGCACCCAATTCATGAAGTAGGGCACCGCTGTATGGTTCATCCTCATAGAGGTAGCCAAAGTTTACCCCAGCCCTTTGTAGGGACCTCGCTATGCTCATCATTATGTTGTTGGCCCTATCGATATCTGCCTTGTTTGGCTTGATTACGAAGCTTGCGAACCTGGAGAGTACACTGGCTAGGCTCATTAGTGGTGTGCTTTGTAGCTTCTCAATCCATGGGACTAGTTGGTTTATCATTGGTGCCATTTGGTAGAGGCATGAGGTGTATATTATCGTGTCACCACCCTTGGGTATACCCAATTCCCTAGCCCATTCTGTGCAGTTGGATTTATCCATTGGTATTGGTAAACCATTGGCATCAAGGCTTTTTCTCATTATGTCTATCAACGACTTAATCCAACTCTCCATTAACTAATTGCGGGCGTGCCTTCCTATTTAAAGATTGTTTATTACAGATTTGGTGCATCAACTATTTACTTTTTCACGTAGAAGTTAACCCTGGACTTGCTTATTACAGCATCAATACTACAATCACACTTCAAAAGAACCTTTGTTAAACCTAGAATATACCCCCTGGTGAAAGGCAGTCCAGCATCTAGGTCAAAGGGTTCGGTTAGTGATAGACTTGCGACATAACCACCCTTCTCATTATTTAATTTCACATCCTCGGCGCTCCTAGCTAGATTCATAACCACAAGCATTTCAACCGCTGTCTCGAAGATTCTCGCCGGATCTGTGATCGCTGGTATTATGTACTTTGTCCTAAGCATCGTACTCGCCATGGATACTCCCATCTCATAACCGAGCTTATTTAAGAAGGAATGAAGTTCACCACCACTCTGCACCATGTGGATTAATATGCTCCTGAGTATCTCCCTATCAAAGCCCACCAGCTCCATTGGCGCCTCATGGCTCGCCCAAACATCGTGAACCCCATTTATACCCCTCAACCTCTCAATCGCATTTATCGGCAGGGAATCGCTGAGCCTCATCGCAATGACCCTCTCGCTCTCCGATGGTATTGAGACGAAAACCCACTCAATGCTTGCATGATCCTTAATTACGCCAGTTATCTCGTGAAGCATCCCCCGCCTATTCGCAGCCCTAATCACAAGCAGTGTCATTAATGGTTTAGTGAAGTTAGGAACTTTAAACCCGACTAATCGTGTTCACGAACATTCCCAGCACCACAATAGGGTAAGAGCTTATTAATACTCCTTAATACTCCGCTTATCTCTGTTTTTGCATATAGCGAGTCTCATGGCGATGACCCTCTCGTTCTCTGACGGTAATGGCCTAACCTTAGTCGTGAATCCTATGTCATAGATGTAGCAATAAACACACAAACAAGCAACGCCTATGTGAATAGTCATCCCACAGGCCTCGGCTTCCTACGTGTATGACTATCCTTCCTAGCTATCCTCAATGATTCAGAGCTTAACCTATCCTCTAACTCCTCCCGCAGTTTTCCCTTAAACTCGATGTACCGTATTAAATCCATAGATTTATAAAACAATATAAAATAGGCACTAAAATAAATGCATTAATGACCCTGCATAGACGCAGGAAGATAAAGCCCTGGGCCGTGAGATATGAATGGGATCTCTTATTGTGAGTTGTTTGGTTTTATGGTGGTTGTGCCTTGGGTTCGTTTGTCCTTACGTCAGTACTACCCTCGGTAGTTTCTCTATTATTTTTCTTGGTACGTGTTGTGTTATTAGGTGTTTGTTGTGGTTGTATCTGCTTATCATGAGTATTGTGTAATTGGAATTGCTGTTCGTGCCTATGCTCGTGGTGCCTTATAAACCTAATTGATAAGATAAGTATTGGGTGTGGGGTGGTGTGGCCGCTAGCATGGCTGTTGACCTATGGAGGTGTTGATTGCAGCTTATGGAGCCATGTCTATCAAGCATGTATGGAATCAAAACTATGCAGCGAGTTAGCTAAAATACTCACGGATGAACTGAAGAAACATAGGTGCTTCGGCTATGCACCTATCTAGGTGCATCGCCAAGGGTGGGTTTAAAATTAATGGGCCGCCGATAAACGGTAAAGGCCCGATGAGTCAGGGAAACAACCTAGGAACAAGAGATAAAGCCTCCCTGCCTCAACCCACCCAGGCGGGGAGGATAGAAACATGCACCGAGTTGGTAAGCAAGGCAATGAGGTGCCTAGAAAACAACGACAAGCAATGCACAATGAGGTTAATTGGGGAGATGATAAGGCTGGACTGCAATAATGGCAATGTGGTTAATAAAGAGGTTACAAGCAAGGTTAAAGATATCGTTCACAAACTATGGTTAAGGAGCGATGATGAGAAGAGATGCAAGTTGCTAAGGATGCTTAGACGGCTTGTATCGAAGGGCTGGATTAGGGGTGCGTTACATAGAAGCAATGAAGCACTTAATATGTGGCTCGTTAGGTGCAATATTGATTGGAAAAGTAAGGCAACAAGGAATGATGTCATCAAGAGTATCGAGGACATGCTGAGGGAGAAGTTCAGCTGGAATGAAGTTAAGATGTGCGAGGAAATGTGGCAATTCATCGGCGTCGACGTAAATGAGTTCAGGAGACACGGCATAGAACCGTGTAGTTGGTTAGAGGGCCTAGAGGAATTGAGCGACTTAAAGAAACCATATTGGTTTGGGATGAAAGCTAGTGATTTAGGGATTATGAAATTTACTAGAAGAATTAAGTTAATGCTAAATACTACAAATACTATTGATGCTGTGTTTTTCGCAAAGCTATTAAGCACAGTCAAGGTGCCGAGCTTGATTATTAAGTGGGATAAAAGTAGTACAATAATAGCGAAATATATACATAGAACGATCACTCTATCATACTACATAGACCTAGGCATTGATGTATGGCCGTGGCCCATTGAGTTCAGCGTTGACGAGTTCGAGAAGATACTTAATAGCTTCACTGATGAGGAACTGAGTATGTTTTTAGCAGGTGAAATCGATGGAGATGGTACAATATGTGCCTTCATAGATAAGGAGAAGTATGTGCATGCTATTGTAAGAATTGTGGCGTGCAAAGCTTGTCCGAAGAGGTTAATTCTTGATCTACTGAAAGAAGTAATTGCCAAAAAGTTCGGTATCATTGGTCACATCGAATCATACGAAACAACCGACGGCCTGACATTTCACAGCAAAAATGCCGTTAGGTTGCTTAGACGTATAGTGAAATACGTGCATCATCCGCTTAGAAGGTTGAGGGCTGAACTGATCCTGGCGTATTATGAGGGTAGGATAGACGAGAAGGAATTCGAGAGACTCTACGAACAAACAGAGTACGTGCTCGGAGGTCCAGACGTAAAACGCAACCATGCCCTGGAAGCCCTAACGAGGGCGGCCCCACAAACCCACACCCACAGGGTCCTAACAACAATTAAACAATAAGGAAAAAGATTAAAGAACCCGAAATAACACCGTTAGTGATTAGGTAATTAATATGGTGGATAGTGGGTATGATGAATTATACCTTAAGCTTTTGGATAAGGCATATGCGGTAATAATGCCGAAGGTAGAGAGGAGGCGAGAGCTTCCAAGGCTTAGTATTCAAGTTCAGCCTAAGAAGACCATAATACAGAACTTCAGGGACATTGCGCAAAGGCTTAATAGGGATCCGACCCACATAGCCAGGTTCTTCCTTAAGGAGTTAGCCCTACCCGGCAGTATTGATGGTAATGCTCTCGTCCTCTACGCCGAGAGGAGTCCTAGGACCCTCGAAGCAGTCTATGAGAGGTACATAAAATTCTACGTTGAGTGCCCAGTCTGTCATTCAGTCGATACCTACCTGGAGAGGGAGGGTAGGATATACGTCCTGGTGTGCACGGCTTGTGGGGCGAGGACGCCTCGTAAGGGTATTAGCTGATTCAATTTCTAATTTAAAGTTTGTGGGGTTAACAATTGATGTTCTTAGGGAAAGGGTTTTTATTTACTACAAGGCATTACTGAAATCAATATGCCAACTGGTGGATACCCAATAGTTCTCACGGGCGAGATAGCCACCATGTCCGACACCCACGGGTCCTCCGTCGTAGGCTTCGCAAGCGCAATACCCGAGAACTACTTCAGGGATTGGGTAGCCAGGAGGTTCTTTAGGGTTAAGAGCGATAGTGAGGGTAGGGTTTTGAGGGCTCCCTATGGCCTAGCTAAGGTGGAGGCTGCATTATTAGCCCATGGCTACACAAGGAATGATGTAATAATAGCGGATCCATACAAGCTAGATAGGGTTATTGGGCCTAATACGAGGATAGTGGGCATCTACGTGATGGACCCACTGGGGCTCAGCTTCGGCTCCGGCATTGTTTACTGGATCCTGAAACTGGCTGATTTACCATATAGGGGATTACCCTATATAGCAAAATCATTCCTACAGGTCATTGAGAACCCGGCAATTAGGAAACATAGGAATCACGTAAGGATTGTTGTTGGTGGACCGGCAGGTTGGCAGATAGTGGATACGGGTAAACAGAGGGAGTTGGGCATTGATGTTGTTTACGAGGGTGAGTTCGAGGAGGATGGACCATTACTGTTTGATAAGATTATGAAGGGGGAACCCGTGCCCGAGAGGGTTGTTGCCCATAGACCCGTTCCGTTAGATGTCGTACCGACGATTGTGACGCCATCCATAGGAGGTATGGTTGAGGTTACCAGGGGCTGTGGGAGGGGCTGCCAATTCTGCACGCCAACGTTGAGCGGCATGATTAGGTCATTCCCATTCGAGGGACATATCGATAGGGAGATTAAACTCAACATAGAGGTTGGGGGCTTTAAGGAAATAACGATGCACAGTGACGAGTTCTTTAGATATGGCGCCAAGGGTATTGAACCAAACCCAGACAAGGTACTCGACCTGACAGAGAAGGCTTACAAGCTCGTTAAGTCCTATGGTGATGATTATGAGGTGACCACAGACTTCACCACAGCAGCTGTCGTTAAGTATGCGCCGAAGCTTGTTAAGGAGGTCTCCGAGTACATGAATGAGGGTGGTACGTGGCACTTCATAGAGATGGGTATAGAGACCGGCTCACCAAGGCTTTTAAAATTATTAATGGCTGGTAAGGCGTTGCCCTATAGGCCCGAGCAGTACCCTGACGTGGTTGAGGAAGCCATAGGAATATTGAATGATAATTACTGGGTTGTGGTTGGCACGATGATACTAAACCTACCGGGTGAAACTGATGATGATGTAGTAAGGAGCTTGGAACTCCTGGACAGGCTCAAGAGACTTAGGGTCCTCACATTCCCACTACCCTTCATACCAATGGGCGCACTTAGGAGGAGGGACTTCACGATACTGGACAGGATGCTTGAGGATCCGCTCAGGCTCGAGTTCATACTAAAGGCGTTGATAAAGTCCTTTGAGGAGGCGAAGGCCTTTAGTTATTTAATAACTAGGAAGGTGGAGAATTTCGTTGTTAAGAGGCTCATTAGGTACATAGCCGTGAGCAGCTTCAACCTAGTCCTGAAGAGGTATAAGGAAAAGCTCGGCTCATTGGTTGAGCAATACGGTGAGTTTAGGGAGAGGGTTAGGGAGGACATTAATAGGGCTGTTATATCGCTAAAAATCGATAAGGACGATGAGGCGGGCATTCATTAAAAATAATCCTTACTAATAATTATCAATTAAGTCATCCATAGAACCTTAGCACGTTAATCAACTAAATTAGAGACTTACTCACGAAGTATCAAGCCGCAGAGACTAACAACTCTCTTCTCTTTATCTTGGCTGGTGATAGTTAAAAACATTGATAAAGGGGTTTCACAAACTAATTCATGTGGGGGTTACAGGAAGGCCTGTTGAGGAGTCTGACGCCCTGGTAGTCAAGAAAGCCTACTATGTACTAGGTATTAGTATTGCTGGTTTATCGCTAATACTACTTAACTGGTTGGATGCCTCAGCAACAATGTTTGACCTAATGAATATAAAGAGGATAATTCTTGGCGCCATGTATTACATGGTACCCATGGCAACGGCACTCGCGGGCTTCACCGTAACCCAACTACCCGCCACATTCCTCCTAAACAGGGTTGGCAATAGGATGCCCATGTTCCTAGGCCTAGTATTGAACGGCCTATCCCTCATATTCTCAACAACGAGTAGCTACCACACAGCCCTATTCCTGAGATTCCTGGCTGGCATGGGCCTAGGCCTCTACCTAGCCCCGTCATTACTACTTACGTTGGGTTGGTGGAGCGTTAGGGGCCTAACCAGGTGGATCCAGGTGGCATACCTATCATCAATAACAGTGCTGCTTGCAATATCCACGGCGATGATCACGTACATAACGAAGACCACGGTGCTTTACCTGGGTGTGGCGTCAATAGTGCTCTCGATGATTGTTCTTTTCACGATGAAGGATGTCGTGATAATAAAGAGCGCGTCAATAATGGCTGTGATGAATAATCCAGATGTCCTGATGCTAGCAATAGCCTTCTCAGTACCCTGGGGGGCGTACCTAGGGTTAATACCATTAACTATGCATATGGACGGCACAGCCGGCACCGTGGCATTGACGGCATCATTAGTATTAACACCGCTATTGTATAAGTACAGGCACGCCGTGAGGGTTGAGAGGCGAAAGATACTATTTTACGCAACCACCATATTGGGCGGACTGATGGCTTTAATGGGCATCGCCCCACCGAATTACGTATTAGTTGCCGTGGGCTTTGCATTTACCGTTGTATTGCTCTCAATCCTGTACATAATCAATAACCTAGTTAGCCCAATACTCATCGTCCAGTCAACAAGCTACCTACTCACAGTATCCTCAACAATAGGCTCAATAATCATGGTAGTAATGGGATATGCGATACAATACCTAGGTACACTTGGTTGGATAACTATTGGAATTTTGATGGTGATTTCATCGCTCATTTACAGGATTTTGAAAATCACGCTCTAACCTCCTACTCCTTAACCTTTGGATAACGGTCCAACCTGGCAATCTCCCTAACCGCATCCAAATCCCCAAGCAAATCCCTAATCGAGATCACACCGACCACGGCATCATTCTCATCAACAACAACCACATGCCTAACCCTATACTCAACCATCAATGAGGCAACGGTACCAACAGAATCATCAACCCTAGCCCTAACAACCCTAGGTCCTATAGTGCCGACCTTACCCACGGGAGTATCCAGGGGCAACCTCTTTGATAAAGCCCTAATGACATCACGCTCAGTGATTATACCACGCAATTTCATGGAACCCAAATCCTCAACCACAACCACCGAGCCCGTATTCTCCTTAGCCATCAAATCCACAGCCTCAATGAAGGGCCTATCCTCGGTAATAACCAGGGGCTTCCTCTTAACAAGATCCACAGCCCTCATACAACCACCGCATAAACAACTAAATTAACTAATTAATAAATTTTATTACATAAGACATACAACATTTAAATACACCTATATTACTACAGCCATACTACTACACAATAAAATAAATATTAATACCTAGATAATAAATAACTAAAGAGAAGAACCAAGGCTTTTAAAGGCAATTAATTAGAGCACCGATAGTGATGAGTAGGGACCTCGCCTGCTAGAGAAGATGACGAGTTTGCCGAGTGCTGATCACCAATAACGTAGCCTTCTTTCAACCTGATAACTCCGTAACCATAGTGATCAGTTCCAGAATTTCAATCTTAAAAGGTTATTATTTACAAAATGAAATATGGAAATTGAAACAGCAATTGAAATACACGGGAAGAATTACAGAGGTAATATTTAAAAATTACAAAATGATGTGTTACACATGACGAGAAAAACACTAGCACTAGTACTACCCGCGTTACTACTCGTAGTAGCACTAATGGCAGGAACAACAATGGCAATGCAAGTAACTAAGGTAAAGCCAGACACACCAGGCACAGTAATAATCAAAGAAACAATACCACTAAAACTAAAGACACTACCACCAGTACAGAGAATAGACTCATTCGTACTATCACCCTACTCAGGAGTACTAATAGGACCATATACGTTAGGCCCTGGAGTAGAGATGGGAGTTTACGTAACTTGGTCACCATCTTACGCAACAATATTAGTTGGTCTTATAAATGCCTATACGGGAACAGGATACGGAGGATACGTAAGTGGTGGTTCTGCATTTGTTATCTTCAATCCTGGACCCGGAACATACTTCGTATTTATCTATAATCCGAACTCTTACAGTGTTACGATAAACCAAGTATTAATATTTACATGGGCATCATAATAGCTCAAAATAAAACTATTTAAAAATAGTGCTATTATAATATTCACTATAATGGATATTATAAGTTAAAAATGTAAAATTACCCAGATTAATCGTAGTAATATTATAAGCAGTATTATTGCACGATATAATTACTGCATTATTAGTGTTAGTAATAGTATAATTACAATGTACGAGTAAATTAATCATTCTATCTTTGTTTAGATTATTATTGCCTTGAATTATAATATTATTGTGTTGCGAGTTAAATAGTATGATTATACCTAATGTAGCTGTCATGATTGCTATAACCATTAATGAAATCGTTATATAATTGATTTTTTGTTTTGGTTTGTTTGTTGTTATGTTTTCTGGGTTTTTGATTAGTATTTTGTTTAGGTTTACTTTGTCTATTGTTCCTATGTAGTGCCATGTATTTCCGTGCTTAATGTATACGTAATTGCCTGCCTTTATTACTATTGTTCCTGGTTTTCCGCACCTTGGGCATACTCCCATTCCTATTGCTTTGCTTGGCATTGTTTTGTGTTCAATCCTGTATTTAAATCTCTTTCTGTTCTTTATCTCGAGCGAAACCCTTTTTACCACCGTGCACGTTGGTGCTTTTCGTTGTTGTTTCACGGTGGTTTCACGGAGGTATTTTTAAGTGTGGTAGTGTTGAGGAACTGATTGGTGGTAGGCGTGACGGTTAGGGTGTCTGTCCGTAGTAGGAAGTTGAGGAGGTTTGAGGTTACGGCACTCCCCTTTGCGGTTAGGGTGTATATAAATAACCAGGTCCTTGTGCCGGCTAGCCTTGTTAGGGCGTTGGGTATTGCTCACCTGAGGTTTGCTGATGTGGATCTCGAGTATAAGGGCTTCGTTATTGAGTTGAGGGGTGTTAGGTTGTTGAGGACTAGGCATACTGATGCTAGGCAGTTTACGATACCTAAGAGGGTTAGGGAGACCTATGGTGTTGGTTTTGGCGATGTTGTTAAAATACTATCCATAAGGCCATCAATTACTAATAAGGATAAGGATTAGCGCGATTAAAAACAACTAAGTGATAGTTTTCAAAATTTATGGTAATTAGTTAATTAATAAGCATGCTTTGGTGTTTTAATCGAATATTTTATTTGGATTGAATATGCCGTATGGATCAAATACCTTCTTAACGTTCCTCATTAAGTTTAGTACCGTGTCGGCATTACCATTGTTCCTAGAGCTAATCGATTCCCTGAGTAGTTCCTTCTTCATTGTCCCAATACCGTGCTCAGCACTTATCGTTCCACCAAGCCTAATTGCTACCCTGCCCACATCCTCGAAGAATTTAATGACCCTACCCACCTCATCCTTGTCGGACCTCCTGGCCCATATGCTTGGGTGTAGGTTACCATCGCCAATGTGTCCGCCGAGTATCATCTTTATGTTGTATTTAGCGCTTAGTTCCTGGATTTCCCTGACTGCTTCGGGTAGCTTGCCCATTGGTACTGCAACGTCTTCGAAGGCTACGAAGACGTCATTGCCATAATCATTGAATGCCGCCTTCAGGGTTGCTGAGTAGAGTAGCCTCCTTGGTTCGAGTATTTTTGAGAATTCCTGCCATGTGGATGCTGTTCCCACAACCTCACCGTTACTGCTTGATATTGCATCATTAAGCTTAGTGAGTATCTGGGACTCACTGCCACCGTATGTGTCAACACCAAGCCACAGGTAGTAGTAACCCTCTAGGCCGAGAACCTTGGCTGTTCTGTCGTCAATGAACTCCGTCACCATTGGCCAAAGCCTAGCCCTCCTAACACTAATCACCGCATTAACCAGCGATTCCGCGTCCCTGAACCTTGCCATCAACCCCACGAAGGATTCGGGCAATGGAGCTAACCTCAGCGTTGCCTCAGTCGTTATGCCCAGGGTACCCTCACTACCAATGAAGAGTTGGAGTAGGTTGTAACCCTCCCTGCACTTAACCGTCCTACAACCAACCCTAATAACGTCGCCAGTCCCAATCACAACCTCGAGACCAAGTACCCAATACGCCGCCGGACCAAACTTAGCACCCCTCATACCACCACCCCCATTATTGATTACACCACCGACGGTGGCTGTTTTCGATGACGCCGGATCAACAGGCCACTGCAGCCCATAGCCCGCCAGTTCCAGGTTTAGATCGTCAACCTTAATACCAGGTTGAACTCTTGCGACCCAATCCACGTCCGAGACCTCGATGATTTTGTTCATCCTCTCCATGGCAACAATCACGGTATTACCTAGCTTCGGTGTCGCATTGCCAGACAGGCTTGTTGATGAACCCACAGGTAATAGCTTAAAGCCATAATTAATGGCTAGCTTCACCAAGGTCGTAATTTCATTCGTACTCTCTGGATAAACGAGAGCCATTGGCATCATGCCAACCTCCGAAGATGCGTCATGACTGTATAGGGCGAGTATGTGTGGTTCGGTGATCAACCTATCCTTAAATACACCCTCAAGCTCCCTAATCACATCTCTATTCGACATGATATTCATTGCCCATCACCGCTACTTAAGCATTGTTCTCAGGATTATTGATTTGAAACTATGTATTGCATCCGCAATCCTTATACCCGCCGGGCATTGCGTATCGCAAGCCGCGCAGTGTAGGCATGTCATTATTGGGTCGAAAACCTCCCTGGGAAACTCCATGGATTTACCCTGGCCAAAACCCTCCTCAATGAGTATCCTTATCAGGTTTATGCGCCCCCTGGGCCCATAGGACCTATTGCTCATCACCTTGAAGGTTGGGCATGGAAATTCACAGAAGCCACAGAACTGGCACTTCCTAACCTCATCATAAACTTCCTTAATGCTCATCATCACCCAATCACCTCCATGACCTCTGCTAAATCATAGATCTTAACGCCATCAATACCCTGGGAACCCCTCCTTAGGTTCACGTAGCATATTGGGCACTGAACGACAATATTCCTTGATAATTTAATCAGCTCCCTAACCCTATTGGCGGAAACCTTCCCGGCAACACTTGGGTATGTGGACTCAATCGGCCCACCGCAGCAGTGCGATGTGTCCCTGCCCGTCAACACTGGGTCCTCCTTAACATTAGCCTTACCCCTAACCAAGCCCCTGATTAGGTCGTACTTGTTTAGGTATCTTGCGTATAGGCAGGAGTCATGAATTGTGAACTCGCCAAGCTTAACCCTAACCTTACCTGAGTCCAGGTAATCAAGGTAGCTCCTAACCCTAATGTTGAATTCAGGCACGTACCTTGGGTATAATTTCTCAAGCGTGTATTGGGTGTGTGGGTCTATGGTTATGATCTCATTAACGTTATTATCCCTAAACACCTTGTACACCTCCCTGGCGTAATCCGCAAAATCATCAACAAACCCCAACTCATAAAGCAATGCGCCGCTGTAGGGTTCGTTATCGAGGACCCTAAACCTAACCCCAAGGGTTCTGAGCATTCCGTAAATACTCCTTATCACACCATAGGCCCTATTAACATCCTCATCACTGGGCCTAAGTAACGCCTTACCAAAGACCCTAGTACCCACAACAGCAAACCTAGCCAGGACCCCACCCTTAGTTACGCCGAACCTCTCAAGCTCAGCCACAGCCCTCTCTATGGCAGGTGCCAGTTGGTATAGGCATGATGTGTAGAGTATCGTACCCACACCCTCATCGAAGGCTAAACCCTCACGCCAACCATTGCAGACAGACCTATCGACAGGAAACGGAAGACCAGAATCCCTAAGGCTCGACAAAACAACACCCCTCAAAGCCCCAAGCCAATCGAGTGTCATGTTTAGGTCTTTTTAATCATAATTATTAAGGATTTTTAACTTTTGCCTTTTTATTTTCATTAAGGAAATACTTATAAAAGAGAGAGGGTAATTAAAAATGATGAGTGAGGGGTTCTTCTCTAAATATATAAAGGTGAATAGGAAGCAGGGTATAGCTCTTGGATCATCGTTCGGTGGTTGGCTTATGGATTCCATGGACTTAGTTACAGTCCTTGTAGTTTTTGCATTAATTGGTTCGAAATTATTCTGGCCTAAGGTAACCCCAGCTGTGGCGGTTTTTCTGACTACCTTGACTTATGCTGTAACGATCCTGGCCAGGCCCTTGGGTTCGGCTCTTTTCGGTCACTTGGCCGATATTATAGGTAGAAAATCGCCACTAATCTATACAGTGCTTGGTTACGGCGTAACAACGCTTGTGATGGGTCTCATCCCCACTGCACAGATGGTTGGTATGGCTGCTGCCATAGCTATAGTATTTACACTAAGGTTTATATCAGGTATATTCATTGGCGGCGAATACGCTGCTGGATACCCACTTGGTATGGAGTTTATTGAGAAGGAGAAGAGAGGTTTTTGGTCGGGTGTTCTCCAATCGGGTTACCCGTGGGGTTACATGCTTGCCACAGCTGTAGCGCTGATATACGAGATCGCATATGGATATCCATCGACTGCGTATTTCTCATGGGGTTGGAGACTAACGTTCATAACAGCCGGTTTAATACCAATAGTAATCTTCTTACCCATTAGAGTTAGATTACTTGAGTCACCAATATTTGCGCAGGTAAAAGCTGCGGGAAAGACTGAGAAGGCGCCATTTATAGCCCTCTTCGCGAAGAGGGAGAACTTAATACCATTCCTGCAAGTATTCCTCCTCAGTATAGGTTTGTTCCTTGGGTACTTAATGATACTTGGTGAATTACCCGCTGTTTTGACGTTGGTGTATAAGGTGCCTGGACCCATAGCATCGGAGGCTCTAATTCTAGATACTGCATTAGGTGGGATACTTTACATACTGTTTTCTACCGCCTCACAGTTTACCGGTAGGAGACTGATGTATATTATCCTCGGTATTGTAGGAATAATAGCTGACCTCACGATATACCCGGCCATTGCCTACGTCACATCAAACATACCCCTACTTTACACATTAACTACAATACTAGCCCTTGGTTATGCATATTGGGGCTTAGTTCCCGCATACCTATCCGAGCGCTTTAGAACCACCGTGAGGGCCACTGGGGTTGGTTTTGGCTATAGCTCCGGGATCTTCATCGGTGGCTTCTACCCATTCTTCGTCAGCTGGCTCTCGGTAGCCGTTCACTCATTGCTATGGGCAATTATAATAATCGGAGTCATAGGTAGCGCTCTTGTGGCGATAGCAGGAGCCATAGGTCCAGAGACCAAGGATGTAGACCTAGCACAATTAGTATAAAACTAATTAAAATTAATTTTTTAAAAAATATATTATTTATCCAAGGCGTAGATACTAGGTTGATAAAAAGTATTTACTAAGCATCTGGAGAGATAAAGAAATTGTTTAAACATAAGAGAAAAACATAACTGCTATCATTGAAATGAATATTAAAAGAATATGATTGGTCTGAACTCTACTCCCTTCCTTAACTCTTGAAAGTCCCCTATTTCCCAAAAACTAATCCTTTTAGAAACTAAGCGCTCCAGTTTCACTTTATTATTGCTCACTAATCTTATTGCGTCTAAGAAGTCGCCTGGTAGACTAGATCTGGACGTGGCTATTTTCACTTCCTTGTAGTACAAGTCATACATCGGGAGATTTAAATTATTTGTACTTATCCCGAAAAGCAAAAGGGTTCCTCCAGGTCTAAGAACATTTATTGAATTCCTAATGAGATCGGGATCTGCGGTTGTGTCTATAATAACATCAAAAAGTTCGTTATTAGTTAGCTCCTTTATTTTAACTTCATTAAACTCCTCGGGTTTAATTACTAGATCAGCACCTAGTTCCCTGGCTATCTTCAATTTATTATCAGATCTGCTAACTCCAATCACGTTTGCGCCCTGAAGCTTAGAAAGTTGAACATGCATCAATCCCATAACTCCAAGTCCCAAAATTAAGACATTATAATTAGGTTTTATACTAATTAATTTATGAGCATGTACAACGGTAGATAGGGGCTGTATTAAGGGAGCAACTTCTATACTTATGCTATCTGGAATTTTATAAGCTCTGTACTCAGGGACTACAATATATTCCCTGAGAAGACCATCGTATTCCCTACCTAAAAGCCCACCCCTGATACATAAATTAAATTTGCCTTCCCTGCACAATGGGCAAGTATTATCATATACGTTTGGATCTATAATTACCTTATCCCCCTCATTTAAATCCCTCACCTCTTCTCCCTTTTCAATAACTAACCCTATCCCCTCATGACCCATTACCCTAGGATATCTTACCTTTACCTCTCCTTCAAATATCTTCCAATCAGTTTCACATACACTTGCGCTCAGCATTTTCACTAATACCTCATTATTTTTCGGTTTATCCACCTTATACTCCATAATTTCAGTGATTTTAGGTTGAACTAGATAAAGTGCTTTGGCCATTAGCCCACCTTAATTATTTCATCGGCAGGTATTTTATTGAGTATTTCAGCACCACTGGAAGTCACTCTAAGCATTTGCTCTATCCTTACTCCCCATTCAAATAGCTTTCCGTGTTGAGTTTCAAGTGCTAGGACCATGTTTTCCTTAATCTCATAAGGAAAATCGAGCGAAACTATCCTGGAAACCAATGGCAAATCGTAATGGGAAAGCCCCAATCCATGTCCCCATAAGTTAGCTGCAGCTTCCTCTTCCTCCTTATAGCCCCAAACTTCACTTGCGGAGGGCCATTTTTCTACTATGTCTTTTGTAGTCACGCCAGGTCTTACTACCTTAATTGCATCATAAAGCCAGTTAAGAGCTAATTGATAATAGTCCTTTTGTTCTTGGGTTGGTTGCCTTCCAACGCTATATGTTCTGTAGACGCACGTATGGTAGCCGTTCCACGCTATTACTACATCTATAAGAACTAAATCTCCGTACTCAATAATCCTATCAGTGAAGTTCCTATAATTGGGCCAAGTGTTTGGTCCAGAACTAACTATAATGGTTACTACATTATCCACATTTGGTATTGAAAATGCATAATCATATAAATAGGCCATCACCTTGTTTTCAGGAATTCCAGGTCTAAGGATTTTTGTCGCCTCATAATGAATTGCATCCGCTATAGACGCTGCCACTTTCTCTGCTTCGACCTCGTCTTGGGTTTTAACAGCCCTTGCCTCGTGAATAACGCTTAAACCATCAACAACATTAATCCCAACCTTTTCGAAAGCCCTTAGCATGTTGAAGTCAATGAAGTCGACTCCCAATGGTAAGCCAGCAACTCCGTGTTCTTCTAATTCCTTCCTTATATCCCTTGCAAATTTCTCAGCTTGGTATTGGCTAGCTGGACCAGATGCACCTTTAATCCAGACTGCGTAAGAATATTTGACTTTATCAAGCCAAGGACTGTTCCTCTTAGTGTGATACCAATTATCACCCTGTTCATAAAGAGTTACTTTCCCATCATTGGTTATAAGGGCATATCTTAACCCAGGTTTGTCCCTAGTCCAAGGAGCTCCTCTAGTTCCAGTAATATATCTTATGTTTTCTTCATAGAATGCTAGAAAACCTCCAAAACCTGCCTGCTTCATTTTCTCTAATAACCTTCTCTTTCTTTCTTCCCTTAATCTGACCCAATTTATTCTCTCCGCCGCCTCTGTTCCAAACACCCCCCAGGACATACGTGCTTCATGTATAATTGATAATTTTAAGCTTTTCGCCTCACTTAAATTACCCAAGTCTTAAAATTTAAATTTTATAGCTTATACAACCCAAGCAATTTGAAGTAGATTTCCATGCTTGGTTGTTCAGCTCAACAACCACCCTGGCATGGACGGGCAGAATATTATATCATGCAAGAAGCGTAACAACCGTGGAGCCCGCCACTCCATGATCCTGCTCGTCCCCAATATACTTCCAGAAAACGCATTATTAAATAATCGGTTGAGATGTTTTACTTATAGCTATTGGTATTACTCGGGAGGGTTTAACCGGTTCTTGTTGCTGATGGCGTTAAGGCTCTTGATGGGGCTATTGTGTCATCAAGACTTTAGTATAGTGTTGTTCATTTTAAGCGTTCCATGAGTAGGGTTGAGAGGGAGGAGTTAGATGAGATTCTTTTCTTGGGTGAGCAAGATGTTAATGTTGATGGCAAATTGAGTGTTCTTAATTACGTTACTCCAAGGGAGTTGTGAAAGCGACTCAAGATCAACAACTTAGCTGAGTCCTTTTAACTCCTTAATCGAGAGACGTAAATTCGGTAAGTTTTGGCGTATTTTGCAGATAGCCCTGGCGATCGCTGTTGAATGCAATCTATTAAATTGTTTTTCATAATTACTATATTACTATTTACTATTACTCAAAACCAATGAGCTACGCATGATGTAAACATGTTACATAGGGGCTGCGCATTACCTGGTTAAAATGATAATAAAATGACTGAAATAAGAGTGAAAAGGCAAACAGATTAGAGAGGAATTGCTGTTAATCACATTAAAACTAAGAATATACCACTGAGTACCAACGATATACCTAATATTTGATTTATCGTTAATTGTTCGTTCAGGAAAATCCAGGAGAGGATAAGTGCAGTCACTGGTACTCCCATCGAGAAAGAACTAATTACCGAGGCCTTATATCTACTTAGCAGCCTAAACCATATTAAATAAGCTAATCCTGATCCTAAAGCTCCTTGATATAAAACTGATAATATGAAGTCCGAATTTAGAACCATATAAAAGTTATAATCAAGGGGAGGAACAAAGAGCAATATTATTGGTGTTCCTAAACTGGATTGAAGGGCAGTTATAATAGTGCTACTTACTTCGAAATTGAATTTTTTGTAAAGCACATTGAAGAGCCCCCCAGAAGAAACCGCCCAATAATCCAGGGATTATAGATATTAAGTTAATTTTCCCTATGCTAGATATCAATATTATTCCGGTGAATCCAATAATAATCCCCAAGTACTTAATAGCCTTTAATTTCTCCTTTATTAATAGAGGATAATAAAGGAGTGAAGAGGACTTGGGAGTATATTAATACTGAGGCTATTCCAGGGGGAGAATAAGCTATTACATACGCAAGACATAAGGTTAATAACGTAGTATTAAGGAAACCTATGGTTAGCAATTTGTAGAAATATGTTATTAAGGTCCTTTTAAGTTCCTTCCTAATGTTAATCAATAACAAGACTACAGTTCCTATTAGTGCTCTAAAAAATGCATATGTTACAGGGTTTGAGTAATATAGCCCTATCTTAAATATGGGGAATCCTGCTCCCCATATGATGACTGGCAAAAAAGCTATTGCCAAGTCCTTGTATTTAAGCTCCATTAAGGAAAAATCGAAATTAAATTTTAAGCCTATTCTTACAAATTAAATGATTATGCAGTTAATGCCTTACCTTTTGTTTCTGGGGTTATTGGAGCCCAATAAACAATTGACATTATTATATATAACACAGCAGCTAATGCAAATATTGGGAATAGCCTTGTTATAGTGGGATGGACACCCATGAGAATACCTAAGACGATGGGACTTATTATGCTTGCGATTCTTGCTGAGGTGTAAGTCATACCGCTTATGGATGCCCTAGCCCTAGTTGGATATAGATCGTTCGCGTAAACGAAAACTGCTGACCATATTGAGTCAATCACGAAATACGCAGGTAATATTAATGGTAGAAATAGTGAAGTGCCTAAAACAGCTCCGGTTAGAAGGAGAAAGATGAATGGTACTAATGAGAAGATCCTTATAGTCCACTTCCTTCCCAATATATCAATTAACGCGGACATAACGAATCTTCCAGCCATGCCTGATAGGGCTATTATCGAGAACAGACCAGCAGCGACTATAGCTGATATGTGATAATTTAGTACAAGAAAGAGTGGCATATAGGGTACTATATAATACCATACGAAACCTATTACAAACCCAGATAACATTAATACGGAAAATGCCCTAGGTTTAGAAACTAACATTAAGAGTTGTTCCTTAAGTGATAACTTCTTCACAGGGTTGCTCCTGAACTTATTTTGAAGGTCCTCTTCTATTCTTGAAACTTTATTTTGGTCTTTAATATTCATTATCCATGCTATAGATCTAGCGGATTCCTTAAACTTTCCATGAGCGTAAAGCCACCTAGGTGTTTCTGGCATTAACAACCTTCCAATTATTGACAATATAGCTGGTATCGCACCTATAGCGAATAGCCCCCTCCAACCCCATATTGGCAAAACTAGGTAACCAGTTAAAGCAGCAAGGGAAGTGCCTAAGGGCAAGAGAGCTGAAGCTATTCCAGCCGTAAAGCCTCTGTATTTCTCAGGCGCAAATTCCTGTAAAAGTGTATAATCAAGTGAGTAAAGTGCCCCTATTCCAAAGCCCAGAAGGAACCTCATTACTAGAACATAGGGAATGTTCCCTGTTGGGGTCAAAGCCAATAGCCCCGTTGAAGCTGCTATTAATAGTAAAGTCCATACGAAAACTGGCCTCCTACCCACCCTATCTGCTATGGTAGGAACAGAGAATGCCCCTATTACTCCACCTACTCCTACTATGGAGACCAATAATCCAATCTCGACACCTGTTAAATGCCATGGTTTCTCCCAAATTGGGATTATTACACTTAAAAGTCCGAAATCATAGAACTCAAGCATATCGGCAAGTATTACTATAATGACTAGGGCTAGAAGCCTGGAACTGAACTTATAAGTCCTTAAGTATTCACTAACTGGGTCAGGGGCTTCCACATTGTTCACCTCACTATTGGAACTTCCGTTATCTCATCAACAGGCCATTTAGTTATTATCTCCACCCCAGCTTCAGTGACTACTAGCATTTCCTCAATCCTTACTCCTTGCCTAGTCTCTTTATCCCCCTCTTGAGTCTCGATTGCAAAGGTCATCCCTGGTTCAATCCTTACTGGATAATCAAGCGAGACAGCCCTCCAAATTATAGGTGGTTCATAAAGTGAAAGTCCTATTCCGTGAGCCCAATTGTTTCCAGCAGTCATGTCCTCATCTTTAACCCCATACCACCCCCAAACCTCAGGACCTGAAGGCCATTTTTCCGCTACATCTTTAGTCGTGACACCAGGTCTAATAGCCTTTATACCCTCATAAAGCCAGTCAAGGGCTCTTTGATAGGCGTCCTTTATTGACTTTGGTGCTCTCCCAACGAAGAAGGTTCTGTAATAGCAAGTCCTATAACCCATATACGCCATATTGTAAGTATCGAAATAAACAACATCCCCAGGCCTTATTAATCTCCCTGTAGTAGCCCTCAAGTTAGGCCAAGTATAGGGGCCGGAAGTAACGAACATTCCATTCCATACTTCCGCCCCTAATTTATAGGCTGTATGAAAGGCTGCGGCTAATATATCGTACTCAGTTATTCCAGCCCTAAGTGTATCAGCTATTGTCTGGAATACTGCATCCCCTATCATAGCTGCCATCTTTAATAACGCTATTTCCTCAGGTAACTTAATCATCCTAGCCTCAATCATAGCCTCTGCAGCCTTAGAGTACTCTACTTGGATCCCTTCTGCCCTTAATGCATTTATTAAGGCTTCGTCATAGAAGTCTATTCCTAATGGCTCCTTATCTACCTTGTTTGCCTTTAAGTCCTCCTTTATTTGCCTCACCATTTTCTTAAGCTGGGCCTCATGTGCTTCCTTTCCCATTGCTACGCCTATCCAACTTGCTCCCGTAATTGCATATTTTATGTTAGCCGCTGGGATCCAAGGGGCCATCCTCTTAATGTGGTAACCTATATCTCCTTGCTCATATAAAATGGGGGCATCGCTCGTTGAGACTAACAACGCATACCTTAAACCAGAGGCGGGCATTGTCCAAAATGGTCTATAAGTACTGGTTATATAGATTATATTCTTCTCATCTAGTGATAGAAATGCACCTAAGCCCTTTTCCTTAAATAGCTTCTGTCTTGCCCTTTCTAACCTCCCTCTTCTTAATCTGTCCATGTTTACCCTTTCTTCGAAGTCTACCGCATAGAAACCATAACCACTAGCATAGTCAGGTGCATTATAACCATACTCATCCTTATAAGAACCCCTATAATCACCGAACCCCCCTACATAATTTTTTGTGGACATAGCTAGTTACTAGATAATCTCCACTTTATAAGTTTTGCGGAACATTTTGCAATTGTAAAGTCTCACGGGGTCTCTTTTTTGTAGTTCTCGGTTCCTTCGTGTTTTTCAGCGTCCTCCTCACCTGTTAGGAAGATTCTTACAGCTTGGCTAGGGGTATTGCATAGCCGTTTCTCTTTGCTTCACCCATGCTGAATGTGGATACGAGTGCTTCCAGGAACTCCTTGGGCGCACCTAGTATTAACGGCGTTCTCGCGAATAATACTACTAATACTTTTCCTCATCATAGGCATTCTTGAGCAATGTGTATAAGGCGATGGTGTTTAGGTCCTTCTTAACAACAACTCCCTTTTCTTGGCTGTCCTCAATACCGTATAGGTACACTAAGTACTTATGAATTCAATGTCCAATTCCGTCTTTAGCTTATCAATGTCTTTGCTCTTTTTCGGCACCGTTAGCCTAATCCCAGCCCTCTGTGGATTTTCTAGGATATGACGCAGGACCTTAACTGCCGTTAACTGCGTGGTCTTTAATTCATCAGCGCGAACTCATAGGCTCGGTTTACTAAGGCGTCGGTCAAGGCTAGTCTCTCGCTCCTCTTCAACTCCCTGAAGCCCCCTCACTATATCCAGCGTGTATCTAGCCATCTAATCGATCCTATCGTTCCCAAGGTGTTCACGACCAATCGCCATGGCTAGCTTCTCAATAAGCTCCAGTAGGTCGGCTGTTTCGATTAATTCACCTCTATCTCTGTATTTCTTCCATAGCCTGGCTGCGAAGCCGTAAACAATCTTCATCTCAGGGAAATCTTTAAATGCAGCTGGACTTATCGGCTCAGTGTCCCAGAGGATTTCCACAAACCTGTGGATTAAGGCGTAGTTACCGGCTTCACTCATTACTTCCCTTAGGAATGATGTGAATGGTACGTTGGTAAATACTATCATGCCACGCAGGTTTATGAAGTAATGTCCTGTACGTCCGTGTTGATTATTGCCTGGACAACGTCCCTCGCTATCTCGTATTTAACGCCAGCGCACCTTATTAGGCAAGATATGCCGAATAGAATGTAATCGCGAACATGTTTCCCTTGTCGGTCGTTACTGGCACAAGCCCATACCTAATGCCGGGTAACGAGAACTCCGAGCCCCTAACAGCGATCACCTGGTCAAAGAAGTAAAGTAGCTCCGTGGCGAAACCGTAAGCCGAAC
>Ga0081473_152523_pt1 | contig 24966 bp, 26 predicted proteins | sample CisSprmetagenome_FD_70977 | JGI IMG/M metagenome (GOLD analysis project Ga0081473, IMG submission 70977) | Hypoxic/sulfidic aquatic microbial communities from Cistern Spring, Yellowstone National Park, USA v2 (version 2) | ecosystem: Environmental > Aquatic > Thermal springs > Hot (42-90C) >...
GTAGCGAGCCCCCTCCTCCGCGGCAAGAGGGTGGAGATACTCGAGGCCGAGACCCGCTGGAGCCCCGCCGGATGGGGGTACTACGCCATAAAGTCGGCGAGACTGGTCGGCTGAGCGCGCGCGTTACGCCCATCAGGTCACCGCCGCCTCCGGGGGTCCCGCGCGGCCTTTTGGTGGTTTCATCAACGCCCTAATGGGCCGTAGCTCCCTCCTGAAGGGGTCGAGGACTAGGCAGAAGATCTCTAATGTCGCCGCGCCGAGTAGGTTCTCATCCTCGCTTTCGCCCAGCACCACGGGCGTGCGCCTCTCGCCGTAGCCCGGCAGCTCCAGCACCGCCTCGGAGACCCCCCCTCCTTTTCGCTGTGCCGTCGGCCGACACGAGCTCCACCTCGCCCATAGGCTTCAACCCCAGACCCTCCCAGACGCTCCGCGTCAAGACCGTGTGGGTAGCGCCGGAGTCCAAAGAAACCTGACCGCGGCGCGTCTATCTCCGTGTTCAACCGCGCCGCCTATATAGACAAGACCCATGGATTAATCTTAAAATCAATCTTATCAGTGTGCTCGTTTCAACTACCGCTACACCATTAAGAGGAGGATCCCACTTCTATTTTCGCTGCACGAGAGCCTTGGAGATTGCGGGAGGTTGCCCTAGATGCGCTTGAAGCGATGTTGGAGACGGCCAACCCTCTTCTCATCTAATATCGAACGTGCGAGAGGGCCAGCGGGGCTGTGCCCATTATTTCAACTTAGAGGGCCAAAAGTTTTTAGCTGGTCCCCTGTAGGAAAATAAACGTTGAGTATTTTTGTGGGAGATTTATCCCACCCATGAAGTCGAAAACGGAGATTCAGGAAGAGAAGGCCCTCTATCGGGGGCCGTCAATAGGGACACATCAAGAGCCGAGGGGGACCTGGAGAGACATGGAGGAATATCTAGGCCAGGACTCCCCCGAGGCGAGGGAGAACGCGAATCGCTACGTGGGCCCCACGGGGTATTTCACCTACGTCTCGGAGAGGAGTTTGGGCGAGCACGTGAGGGAGCTCCTCCCCCGGGAGCTCTACATGGCGCAGGAGGACGGGCTAGTGTATATACACAAGCTCCCTGAGTCTCTCTACTTGCCCTACTGCTCGGGGCACTCCGTAGCCAGGCTGTTGAGATACGCCTGTCGACTCCGGTCGTCTCGTCGAGACCTGCAAGGCATTTCGATACATACGTAGACCACGTAGCCAACTTCCTAATTACGGCCCAGCACTACTTCACAGGGGCACAGGCGTTCTCAAGCGTCGAGTGGTATGCGGGCCCCTTCATAAGGGGGGACGGGCTTGGCTACAGAGAGGTTAGACAAGGCGTGCAACGCCTCGTGTATAATCTGAATTACCCAAGCAGGATGGGGTTCCAGACCCCCTTCACGAACTTCACCGTGACGATGGATGCGCCGAGTAAGATGTTGGAGGGGGACGTGGCTGTCTACGACGGGAGAGAGGCGGAGCCGTTGGGCGTATATGAAAAGGAAGCGAAACTATTTCTCAGGTCACTTGCCGATGTGTTGTCGGAGGGCGACGCGTCGGGGAGGCCCTTCACCTTTCCGATACCGACGCTCATGGCCACAGCTACTTGGCTTTGGGAGGATCCCGAGATATTCGAGGCGGTGTTCACCACGGCGGCTAAGCGAGGTAGCTTCTACTGGCTAAACACCAGAGTTGTGGATCCAGACGCGTCGTTCGCCATGTGTTGCAGAATTAATATAGACCGTAACGAGTTGCTTAGGGCGGGCTCCAAGATAACTCGCATAGACCTTAAGAAGAACCTAGAACTCAGCCATGAAGAGGCCCTAAGTAGTTTAGAGAAGCAGAGGTTCGGCGGCGTGTGGGCGATCCCGGACGTGACTGGATCTGTAGGCGTTATAGACGTCAATTTGCCCAGGCTGGCCATGGCGGCGAGAGACGATGCAGAGTTTTGGGAGAAATACGGAGAGGCGCTGGAGTTGATAAGACGCGGCCTCACGTGGCTTAGAGAGCTCTATATCCGCTTGCTCAAGACGGAGCTCTATTCATTTGTAAGGCGGTACATACCGGAGTTTCCGGCGAGCCACTTCAATACTGTCGGCATAATTGGTCTGCCCGAGGCAGCGGCGATTTACTTAAGAAGGCCCGATCTCTGGACCGAGGGCTCGAGGAAGGACTGGCTAGAGGCTGCGAATCTCATGAGGAGGATGGTGGCGTTTGCGGTTGAACGCGCGAGGGAGTGGGCTAGGGAGGACGGCGTACCTTGGAACGTGGAGGAGGTGCCTGGTGAGTCCGCTGCGCACAAGCTGGCTCAGAAGGACTTAAGGGCCTATCCGGAGATAGTCGAATATCTCCCCGAGGAGCCTATCTACAGCACGAGTGTAGCGCCCTACTACGCGCCCATGGAGCTCTGGGATAGAGTGGAGATAGAGGCCAAGGTGCAGAAAGAGTTCACAGGCGGCGTCATGATGCACGTATTCCTCGGCGAGGAGCCAGACCCCGAGGCCTTGGCGAAGCTGGCAAAGAGGCTGGTGGCCACGGATCTGGTCTACTGGAGCTTCACGCCAGCGCAGACCCACTGCCCCAAATGCGGCAGAACCTTCACGGGCCTCTACGCTAGATGTCCCCATTGCGGATATGAGGAGGTGGAGGTGTGGAGCCGGATTATCGGCTACTACCGCCCTCTGAAGAACTGGAACCCGGCGCGTCGACGCGAGTTCTGGCTTAGGAAACACTACGGCGCCTTGTAATGCCCGCCGCGCTCTCCGCCGGCTGGAAAGGCATATCTACGGTGGACGTACACGGCGCCGTGACGTTCACGGTATGGCTCTGCGGTTGCAACCTCAAATGCCCCTTCTGCCACAACTGGAGAGTTGCGGAGCGCATCGACTGTCGGCTCCTCGACCTCGACGCCGTCGCCGAAGAGCTCGAAAGGGCAAGGGGTTTCGTCGACTACGTCCACGTAACCGGGGGCGAGCCGCTTATACAGAAGGCCGCCGTTGAGGAGATATTTGAGAGGGCCAGAAGGCTGAGAGTCTCCACCAGCCTCAATACAAACGCCACGCTTTATAAACCTTTAAGCTCGTTGATAGAAAGGGGGCTGGTTGACCACGTGGCCACGGACGCAAAGATACCGCCCGAGATCTACGGCGTCCCCAACTCGAAGGCTCTGTGGAGGACGTTCTTGACATCTCTGCGAGCCGTCACGTCGAGCAAAATACCGCTCGAGCTGAGGATTCCGGTGGCCAGATTCCCGCTGGAGGCCTACGAAAGATACCTGGCGGAGGTACGCGAGGCACTGGGGCCAGGCGAGGTCGCCGTTGTGGTGAACCCGCTCCTAGGCCCGCCCACGACGATGCCCAGAGATCCATCGTGGTGTAGAGAGTATTGTAACCCTTCCGGAGAGCAGCTGGAGGCCGTGGCCAAGTTGGCGCAGAGTCTCGGCAGAGTATATATAAAGAGGTGGGGCCCTGGCGTAGAAGATACAAGGTCTTGAGCCTATTGGGCTCGCCAAGACCGCGAGCACCTCCGCCGCAGACACCGTCTGCCACGGATTTACGGCAAAGACGGCCATAGACGCCGCCGGCACGGCTGTAGGAAGCCGTTGCGCATATACACCCCACCACATGTAAAGAAGGTGGTCAAGCTCGTGACATCTCACTTCGTGGCCGAGACCGTCTCGACACCCTACAAGACAACGTTTCGCAGAGTCTCTTCCGGCGTCCTCCTGGACCTGCCGGGGCTTAGGGTGGAGGTCGCCGAGGCTTGCCGCCACACGGCCAAGGAGGCGTACGCCCACCGGCTAAGTGCCGGAGTCGACGTGTTGTTCTCCGGCGACACGGCGCCGCGGTGCGAGCCTCTGCAGCGGCCGGGCGCCGGCGTGGACGTGGCCGTGCTGGAGGCCACCCGCAACGAAGAAAACAAACCGCTTTGCAAGAGGATGCCCACTCCACCACTATCGAGGCGTTGGCGGAGGGGAGGCCATAAAGGCGGGGGACTGGTGATTACACACAGATGACCGTCTTAACCCAACCACATACCAAGATGTAAAGAAGGCAGACGGACAAGTCTTGGTGGCCGAGGACAACATGCAACTAGGCTGTAGTGACGCCTCGGCAGGCGGCTTATCAGCTGGGGCTTTCATAGCTGGTTTAGTCCCCATTCTACACGGGGCACCTACCTAGAGAGACGGGGCGCCTTCACCGCCGGGATCTCCTCGCCGCCGTCGGCGTCTCGCGACTATAAGTCCTCATGCGGCGATTCTCCAATCGCCATGACGCATGACGGGCGCCTTGCGCAGACCCTCTTACAGTTGTCTCGCTACAGGGCGATGCGCAGGCCAGCGTCTGACGAGAAGAGCGGCCGCCGGGGAGTCAGACCATGTGCATAGAACCAGGTGGATACATATGCATACCCACGTGGGCTGTCATGCGTAGTTCATATTATGTCTGCCTTCGCGACGCCCTGACCAAGCGTCTCCAAATTCATTTTTCATATATGAATAATACTCTTAAGACGTCTGTGCAACGCCGTCCATGAATCCGATCAAAATCCTAAGAAGCAAGGCTGCAGTACTAATGTTGGCAGTGGTGTTAGCGGCGGCGTTGGTAGCCATCTACCTCGCCACTGGACCGCAACAGACGTCGTCCACCTCTACGCATGTCCCAGAGACGCAGTCTCCCGCCGCGACCGGCGCCTCGCCCGCCACGGAGGCGCCGACTTCCGTAACCGCCACCACGACGCCGGAGGCGCCGAGGCTCCAGCTCCAGGCTCAGCCCCAGAGGTCTGAGGTTAGAAGAGTCATTTTGATCAGTATAGACGCCGCTAGGGCCATGGATGTCTGGCCGCTTGCCAGAGACGGCTTCCTCAAGAACATGGGCAAGATCGCGGCTGAGGGCGCGTACGGCGAGTTGTCTCCCATCTTCCCGGCCGAGACCTCCCCCAACCACGCCGCCTTTCTGACCGGGGCGCCGTCAGGCATCCACGGCGTCTTCTACAACACTGCCTACCCCAAGTCCCCCTTCGAGGGAGGCAAGTCTGAGCCGGGATACTGGGGCCGGCTGATTGCGGCGGACACCATCTGGGAGGCGGCTCTGCGCAAGGGCTACAGAGTGGCCATCTCCAACTTCATCCACGGCTACGTCCCCACCTGGCAGGCGAGGCTCAGCGACGCCGACAAGAACAAGATCGTGATCATATACACGACGAAGGCCTACACGCCCGGCGTAGGCTTCGCAGGCTCTCAGCTCTACAGCACCTCCGGAGTAGGCACTAGGATCAACTACACGGGAGGCAAGCTCTACATACCCATCGCAGACACCGTGCTGGTGGGCGAGGTGCAGTCGACTGGAGGCGGCGCCAGGGTGCTCGTCTTGTATCAAGGCAACAAGAAGATCGCCGAGGTGCCTGAGGGCGGCTGGGCCTCCGTGGTGGTGAACGTGACGGAGAAGGGCACCACGTACCTGGCGGCCTTCATGGTCAAGGCCCTCTCCCTGGCCCCCAACGACGTGAGGATATACCGCGGCAACGCCCTCGTCTACAACGCCCCCATACCCTGGTTCATGGGGCCTGAGGACCTCAAGAGGAAGTACTGGGAGGAGGTGGTTGAGAAGGGCTACATAGACGTCTATCACGGCCTCGCCAGCGACGTGGGCAAGGGCTGGATCGACCTCAAGACATACGCCGAGATAGTGAACTACACCGTGGACTACTACTGGCGCACCAACCTCTTCGTGCTCAAGAACGTTGAGTTCCAGCTGATGACGGGCTACGACGTGACGCCCGACCCAGTGGAGCACGCCATACTCGGCCTCATGGACCCGTCCATGCCGTACAGCAACGCCACCATCGCCGAGTGGGCCAGGAGGACCTACCTCGGCATGTGGGCTAGGATAGACCAGTGGATCGGCGAATTTATGAAAGAGATGAAAAACGGCGACGTGTTGATCGTGGTGGGCGACCACGGCCAGTGGGGCGTAAGGGGTAGTGTCGCCATAAACACCGCCCTTAGGCGCGCCGGCCTCCTGGTCACAGACGCAAAGGGCAACCCAGACTTCTCCCGCTCAGTGGCCTACTACGGCGGCGGCTACATCTACATCAACCCCAAGTACAAAGCCGACCCCGCCACCTACAGCAGAGTGGTGGAGAGGGTAATGGAGGTGTTGCTCTCCATCCGCGACCCAGCCACCGGCGAGTGGCCCTTCGCGCTCGTCGTCGCCAGGACCGGCCAGGCCGCCGGGCCTTTGGCGACCATCTACGGCCACGACTTCTCGACGCTCTTCCTCGACGGACCAGCGAAGCTCCAGTCGCGCATAGGCGACATAGCCATAGCCGTGAAGCCTGGCTACTGCGCCTACGACAGAAGCGCCACTAGTGACAACGTGGTAAGCATACCCATACCCTTCTACTCCGTCACCGGCTGCCACGACGGCCTGGGGAGCTGGAAGGAGCTCCGCTCCATCATCGGCATATGGGGCAAGGGCGTCGAGGTGAGACAGTTAAAGGGCTTCGAGGCCTATTCGCCGCAGGTGGGCTCCACCATCGCCGCCCTACTTGGGCTGGAGCTCAGAAACGCCACCTTCGCCCCCATCTGGGTCCTGAATTAAAACCCCCTTACCCCAACAAAACCTTTTTCCCCTCCTTTGACCCTTCGTTTGTCAACCTCATCTAACGAAGGTTCTTGAATTGTTTAGTAGTTGGCTAGGTGGTGCGACACCAAGGTCCTGTCGAGCCCCAGTATGTAGGAGAGGAAACAGACGGGCATGGGGCTCTGCCGCAGTAGATACAGGATCTTGAGCCTGTTGGGCTCGGCCAAGACCGCGAGCACCTCCGCCATCTTCTCCACCGCCACAGGCGGCGGGGAGATCTCCTCCACGGGGGGTCTCGGCGGGTCCCTACACACGCCGACCTCGGCCAGCCTCCTAGCCACCTCGCCCAGCCTCAGCACGCCCATGTCAGAGGAGCGTCACCAGTTTATACAGAGTCATGACCACTATCACGAGGCCGAATATCCGCCTCAAGGTCCTCCCCTTGACGTGCTTAACGGTCGTCCTCGCGCCCGCATACGCCGCGGCTGAGCCCGCGGCCACAACGGCAAGCAGAAACAGCGGGTCGACCCTCATCGTGGGTATGTGCGGGATGAACGCAGAGAAGGAAGGCGGACACACGGCCAGGGCGTTGATGCCGGCCGCGAGCCGGGGCTCGTACCCCAGCAGCACGAGAGTCGGCATGAGGAGGAAGCCGGGCCCCACGCCCAGCAGACCCGCAAGCATTGAAATCGGCACGGCCAACGCGGCGGCCAGCTTAAGGTTGGGCTCCCCGCGGGGAGCCTCCGAGGCGCCTTTAAACATCCTGTAGGCCAGATAAAGAACCGCGGCGAAGTACGCAAACCATATGTACATCTGCGGGGTGTACTGCGCAAGGAGGGACCCTAGAGGGGCCGAGAGGGTCGTGGCGGTGGCCAAAACAGCCGCATCCCTCCACCTAATAAGCCCGCCTCTGGCGAACCCCGCCATGGCGAAGAGCGATGTAAAGCCGTTGAGCAACAGGGCAACCGGCTGCACTTGATGCACCAGATCCGACATAAACAGCGATAGGTAGGGAATAGTGGCGAAGGCGGCGCCGAGGCCCAACATGCCGGAGATAAAAGAAAGCACGGCGACGCCCGCCAGCACTATGCTGAGAGTAAGGTCGTCCATAGGTGAACAATTGTTCACCTATTTAACTTTTGCCGTCGGCGATCTCCTGCGCCTCGCCCAGGCAGCCTCGATCCACAAACGCGCCCCACTAGATCCGCCGCCGTCTGTCGCAATATGGCTCCAGGCGCGTGGGGTCCAGCGGAGGTGGCTAACTGTAGAAGCTGCGAGACCTCCCACGGATGGATACAGCCAACGCTACACGCAGGAGCTCGGCAGTTAAAGCAGTCGCCTTGCGCCACAAGCCCCGATCTCTTCGTACGGGGTTTCCCCAGCGCCGTAGGCTGAGCGGGAGAGCAAGCTGCCGTCGAGGCGCCGCCCCGCGCCAGCAAGGCCCGTTAGGCCCGTCGGCTGTGAGGCGCCAACATCGCGCCGGCGCGTCGGAAAGGAAAGCCAAGAGGGGGCTGAACACGCCGGCGACAGAAGCCGTGAGGGGACCTGCGGTGGGGCCTAAGAGCCTCTGAAGGGCGCCGAAGGTCGAGGACAGCCTCCCATATGCTGAAGGCACGGTCGAAGGGCCACGGCCTGCCCCTCCGGAGGCGATCTCTTGGAGTCCAGCCTTAGACCAAGGCCGCGCCCTTTCGGTGGGGTCAGACCACTACGGGCACGTTGGCCCTTCTCAGCAGCTCCCTGAAGTCCTCGAGCTCCATGCCCGCCAGGCGCGCCGCCCTGCGGATATCCCCGGTTTCTATGTAGTACTTGAGGACCTCCCTAAGCCGAGGAGGCAGGCTCTCGATGAACGCCCAGTCGGCGGACCTCCTCCTGACCTCCCTGGCCTCTTCCTCAAGCTCCTCCCACTTCCTGAGCTTCTCCGCATAGCTCACGCCGAATAACGGCCACCGCGTTTAATAAGTCTTTCCTCGGGAACAGATGCTTCGTGTCCTCCTCGTACTCCCGGAACCTAAGCGCCGGATCCCCGCAGTCGGGCCTCAAGTGGCCCCTCAGCTGAAGCTGCAACAATATCTCGAGCGACCTGTGTATCGTCACGCCGGCGTAGTCCTCCGCAAGCTCCACGAACTTCAACGCGCCTCTGTTCTCGGTCAGCACGACGTATCCCCTCCTGCGCCCCACCGCAATGCAGACCGCCTCCGGCAGGTCGACGCCAGGCATGTTGGGCATCCTCCGGGACCTCTCCACTATGGACCTGGCCTCCTCGACCTCGCTCTCGGTCTCCGTGAAAAGCGCCAAGTCGCCCGAGGCGAGCCTCGAGGCGATCCAGGCGATCGTGGACTCGCTTTTAACCTCGCGAAGCACCGACTCGGGCACGTAGACCACGTAGAGCTTAAACAGGAGGTCGCGCCCCCTGTACCTAGCCCAGTCTATCAAGAAGCAGGTGTCGGCGATCGCGAAGCTACGCGACATTTGGTATGTTGGCCCTTATCCTAAGCTCGTTGAACTCCTCCACCGTCAGCCCCGCGATCCTCGACGCCACGTACATGTCGCCCGCCTCGATGTAGTACTTCAGGGCCTCCCTAAGCCGAGGAGGCAGGCTTTCGATGAACGCCCAGTCGGCGGACCTCCTCCTGACCTCCCTGGGGTCCTCCTCCACGGCATAACCGGATCCGCGCTATATAAGCTTCATCCCGCGGGCGCCGCGACGCGGCTCCGCCGCCTCCGACCTCAGGCGGATCGCCGGATCCTTCCCCCTTCAGTCGCCCGGAGCCGAGGGCGATGGGCCCGCCCCGGCGGTCCGTGAGCCCCCGCGTTCGAGGATGCAGATGCGCAGCCGACGCCGATGGGGCCGCAGGGCCTCCGCCGGATTCCCCAGAGGGACGGGCCAACGTCGGGACCTAGACCAGGGACCTCACGCGGGCCCAGGTGTCCTGCGGGCAGTTCGTTATTATGATTGGGTTCCTCCGAAACCTCGGGTCGCCTAGAATCCTTTTACGGAGGAGGTTTCTATCGCCGCCCGTCGTGTGGATAAGATAGTATCTTCTGGTTGTTCTCAACGGTGCATCTTCCCCGGTCAGCATGGGGACCAGCTGGCCTAGTCTGGCGCTTGTCTCCACGAGCTTCTCCAGGTCTTCCTCGTGGGGCGCGCCGGTATGCTCTATTAAGAACACAGCGCCGTTGCCGCAGAGGATGAGCTCGTCCACGTGTTTAGGGATTGAGATCAGCCCGGCCTTCTCGCATCGCTCTATGTCTATCGAAACGCATCGAACATCGCCGATGGGATGAGGCTCCGGCTCGCAGGGGACGGACATATCCGGCTCAGCCTGCCGCCTTTTGGACGGCGTCGAGAAGCCTCGACTCCTCCTCGAACAGCTCTCTGGTGACTTCCAAGAACTCCTCCTCGTGTAGACCGCCCTCGTCGACATGCAACCGCTCAACGACGGAGCCGTCCTCGACCCACTTGACCAAGTATACAGCCACGTCGTTGGGGCTAAGCGCGGCGTCCCCCTCCTTCTCCGCCTTGCTGCGCATAAGGAGATTGTTGAGCTTGTACAGCAGAAAGTCGCTGTGCGTGGAGATCACCACCCGCTTGCCGCCGTTTACCGCCTTGGCTATGAGCTCCGCCAGCTTCACCACAGCCCTAGGGTGGAGATGGGCCTCGGGCTCCTCGACCAGGACGTAAAGCGGCGCGCCGGGCAGCGAAAGCAAAAGCGCCAGCAGAAGCGACTCGCGGACGCCTGAAGGCGCAAGCCCCAGGGGGATCCTAACGCCGTTTAGGAACTCCACGTAGAACCTCCCCGCCTCATCCACATCAACATTCCTAACATAGAACTCCTTGGTGAAATCGGAGATACGCCCTACGACGTCCGAGATCCTGCGTCCGATGAGCGGGCTCATCCTCTTCATCAACTCATAGAAATCGGAATAGACGGACCTCAACTGCTGGCCTGGGTAGATCTGCAGCACGCTCATCAGACCAGCCCTGCTGTCGGGAAGATACGCCCAGAAGATCGACCCAGTTGGGATAAGCGGTATAAGCGGCGACCCTCCGCATCTATCCGCGAGGTACCATCCGAATATCTCGCCAGCTATTCGAGCCATATCGTCCAGCCCATCTACGTTCGTCACCCTCGTCCTCTCCCCCCACTTCAGGGAGATCACGCCCGGCCTCACCGCCGAGATCTCGACGCCCTCCAGCATGGCCGCAAACCTCTGATAAAACGGCGTCAAGTTGACGCGCACCCCTTCTCCGGCGGCTATGCCTATCGCGTAGGATCCGCAGGAGGTTCGGACCTCGATCATCGCCTCAGAGGCCCCAAGCCTCACGAGCTCCCACGGCTCCCTCAGAAAGACCTCCCTAATCCTCTCCTCCATCAGGCCCCGCCACATCTCCCCCACAGGCTCCAAGGCCTCAAGGACGGCCCTCCTGAACAACTCGGCGTCTATCCGCCCCTCCTTCACCTCCTCGATGAACTTCGAGGTATGGACCGCCCTAATTTCTCCCGGAGCCGCGGAGAACCTGCCGCCCGCCGCGGGCGGCACCGGAGGCGTCGTGAGGAGGACCCACAGCATCTGGAGAATAAGAGATTTACCCGCGCTGTTCCTCCCCACAAAGAGGGTCAGAGGCATGAGCTCCACCTCGGCATATCTGAACGGCCCGAAATCCTTGAAGACAACCCTAGGCGCGTCCACGTATGGAGCTGCGGCCAAATTTAAGTGTCTACCCCCTCTCCTAGATGCGGCGGAGAGGCGGACCTAGGCTGGGAGGGGCCACGGGCGCCTCGGGGCGATATATGCCGGGCAGAGGCTCCGCGGACAGCCGCATCGCCCGCCCGGCCTCTCCCCGGCGCCGCTGGACGCGCCCCAGGGCGCTGAGGAGGCCGCGCTGGCCTGTGCCCAGGCGGCTCGACGCCCCGTAGCTCGTGCCAGATCCGGGGCCGGCGGAGGCCGGATCCGGTCAGGGACACTTCACCCAAGCCCCGACGAGCCTTATCCTCGGGTAGCGTTTCTGCACCTCCCTTATCACTGCGGTCACGTCTTCGGCTTTGGACGGGCTTACGCCGAGCTCGGCCGCCAGCATTTTGAATTGGGGATCGCGCAGGAGGTCGCTCCGCCTCGCGCCCGAGCTGCCGAGCCGCTTGCAGAGACCCTCGGCGAGCTGGGCCAGCCTGTCCGCAGGCACCGGCACCCCGAGGTCTATGAGCTCGGCCAGCTTCTCGGCGGCCAGCGCATAGATCTCCCGAACTGCTATGTTGCTGCTGCGGGCCGCGACCTCGAGCGCGTAGAGCAGCTTGCCCACATCGACGCCGATTTTGATCGATCCGGGCGCCTCGCATAGGCCCACGACGATGTACTTAAAGCCGCAGCCCCGCCTCCTGTCCTCCTCCACCTCTCTGCTCAGAGCCCGCTGGTCCGTGCAGACCTTCACGTCGTAATGCACGTCTCCGATGCTCAGATCGGACTCGCAGGCGCCCACCTTAGCCCTCGCTGCGCCGTACCTCCTCCTCAAGGCCTCCTCCAGAGCCCTGGACAGATCGTCTCCGCCCTTGCCGAACTCCCTCGCGTTCAGGTACGCATAGCCGAACTGGTTCGCCGACCTGAAGCCGTATCTGTCGGCCAGCGCAGCGTAGATCATTCCGGCGATCCGGTCCCCGAGCGCCTGCGCGCCCCACTCCTCCACGTCTTTAAGCGCGGCGGGCGACGGCTTGAGGTCCTGCTCCGTGATCTCCTCCCTTATGAACCTGCTGCCCCCTCTCTCCATCAGCGCCCCCTCGATGGACTGATCCCTGTCCTGGAACGCCAGAAGGACGCCGGCTACGTCGACGTTCTGCGCCAGCTCCCTCAGCCTCTCCATCAGCCTCGAGAGGTCGGCCGCCATAAACGCCTCGTCGACCACGACGAACAGCCGGAGACCTGCGGCGTTCGCGAACAGATATATGCACTCCGGGCTCTCCAGACACGCACGCGCCGAGTCCTGCCTGATCCCGCGCCTCCTCTTGATCCACTCCAACAGCGAGGAGAGGACGGCCGAGCGGAACTCCGAGAAGAAAGCCGCGCCGTCATGTAGGTCGTGCCTCCCGCACATCACGACCGGCAGCACGTTGGCCGTCGACTCGTCCTCCAGGATCCTCTCGGCGAGCTTGACGGCGAGCAAGGTCTTGCCCGTGCCCTGCCTGGCAAACACGAGGAACATATAGGGCGCCCCCTCCTCCCTAAGCGCGTTCATTATCCTCTCCTCGGCGGTCGTCGGGAAGTATCTGCAGTGCCGGGGCAGGACGTCCTTACACCTCACGAACGTGCGGGCGAAGCAGTCAGCGGCGTCGCGCCTCATGGCCCTTCAGCAGGCGCAACACCACGGAGGCGTGTTGACAACCCACCTGCCGTACGAGTTGGTGAGGCACGAGACGCAGGGGCCTAGCGCGATCCTCTCCTCCTCCCCCGCCGCCCTTCCCTCGAGCCACAGCCTCACGAACACGTCGTTGTGATGCGGCCTGTAGCCCTCCCTAGCGGCCTCGCGGAAGAGCCCGTCCAGCTCCTTGAGGTACCTGCCGCAGAGCTCGGCGGCGGCCAGCTGGACCGCCGGCGCCACCTCGGACGCCTTGACCCTGAGCGACACGGCGGGCACCCCTCCCGCGCTCCACCTCCTCCTGACCCTCCCACCGATCTCGACGGAGGTCGAGAAGACGATGGGGGTCGGGCCCACGTAGAGAACCACCCTCCCCACCCTCTTACGTCTATACACAACCACCGTGTAATTCATACAACAAAGTTACCGAACATAATTAAAATCGAATGGATAAAGACGGCCGCGTTAGTCCACGCCGAGGGGCATCCCCGCGGGTCCCGCGACGTAGGCCTACCCCCGGCAGATGGACGGCCGCCGCGCGCCTCCATGGACGCGGGATGGGGACGGCGCACCGCCCGGACGGAGCCTCGATCGCCGGCGAGCCGGACGCCGAGAGGCTAACCGCAGCGCCGCGGGACCCGCGGCCCGGGGCGGACATAGAAGGCGCTGGCTGGCGGCGCCCTTCACGTCGCATCTAGACGCCGCGCGGAGGCCCACATAGGCGGAAGGAGGCGCCGCGGGGCCCCAGGACGAGGGCAGGCGCGGCGTGCGGATGCCGGGCCGGCTCCGGCGGGTCACCCGGTCGCGCCGGCGCACCGCCTGGCGAGCTCCACCAGCCTCTGCGCGACGCCGAGCCCGTCCTTCAGCACTACGCCGAGGGCGATGTCGGCGGCTATGGGGTAGCACCTCTCCACGGCCCTCAGCGCCTCCCGCGGCGTCAGCGCGATGACCTCGACGCCCGGCGGGACGTCCGCGTCCAGCAGGCGGCGGTGGGGCGGCTCCCGGAACTCGGCGACAACCAGGAGGTCCACGTCGCTGTCCTCCGAGAAGTCGCCCCTGGCGTACGACCCGACGAGGAGCACCGTGCCGGGCAGGGCCCCCGCGGCCGCGGAGGCCAGCGCGAGGGCCCTCGCCCTCAGCCCCTCCCTGAATCTGCGCAGGCCCTCCACAGCCCCTCGACGAAGGAGTCCACCTCCCCCGCCGCCCTCAGCGCCGACTCGGCGTCGCCCCTGGTGAAGTACTCATACGGCGCCCCCTCGCTCCAAGCGTCCACGTATCTAGTCGGGATGTGGAACTTGTCGAGGAGCTTCCCGAGCTCCACGAGGCCGCCCGGCACCTCCACGAGGGCCTTCGCCGCCTCCAGGAGCTTAGACACGGAGTGGCCTCTCGCCGGCCTCCCCGCGCCGTAGAGGAGGCCCTTCACGGCGAACTCGGCGGCCTGGTGGGCCTTGAAGCACGCCCAGTTGTAGTCGCCGCCCTCGACGTCCCGCGCGGCCGACGCAAGCGTGCGCCGAGCCATGGCCAGCCACCTTGAAAACTCGACGCAGTCCACGGAAATATTCTATTACTTTATTTATTGTTCCCCCTCCGCGGGCGGGCCGCGCGGCCCTCCGCCGGGGCAGTCCAGCGGGGTTATCCTCACGGCGCCCAGCCCCATCCCCCGCCCCGTGCCCACGTTGAAGGCTTCGGCCACAGCCAGGGCCCTCCAGAGGTCCGGGAGCCTCCGCTGGCTGAAGGCCCGGTAGAGGGCCCAGCCGACGAAGCCCCTCGCCACGCCGCCCCCCAGGAGCCTGACGGTCCTCACGCACGGCCCCCGGCAGCCGAAGTCGGTCAGCCCCACGTAGGTGTAGGCCCAGCGGAGGAACGGCGTCCCCAGCCTCAGGAAGCCGAACCTCCTCCCGTAGGCCACGGCCGAGAGGAGCAGGTTGAGGGGCCTCGGCGTGAAGTCGTACACCGGCCTATCCCTAGCGTAGTAGGGATGCGTCTCGAAGCGCGCGGGCGAGACGAACTCGGCCTTGAAGCACGGCCTCTCCTCAAGGCGCCGCGGGGCCTCCCAGAACTCCACCTCCTCCACGGGCACCTCCGCGGCGAAGAGCCTGAGCGCGCCCCGCCCCGACACGGCCTCCACGAAGCGCCTCGCCAGCTCCCTCACCGCGAAGCCCACCCGGAGCTCCACGGGCACGCCGGCCTCCACCACCGCGCCGTCCAGAAGGGGCCTGCCCCCCGCCACCAGCGGCCACACGGCGAAGGGCTTCGGCCTAGCCCCATGGAGCTCCCCCGCCCCGAGGAGCTCGAGCACCGCGGACTGGGCCACGGTCCCCGAAAACCCCGAAAACGCCACGGGGCCGCGGGCCCTGCCCCTAACCACCACAACGCTCATGTCTCGTAGCGGAGGAGCGGCTTGAGCACTGTCCTAGCCGCCTCCCGCCTCTCGGCCCCTCTCCCAAGCGCCGCGTCGAGGTTATCTGCAAGCATGATCACGTAGGCAACCAGCTCGCCCCACACCGCCGCAGGCTTCAGCAGTCTGGCACGTAGCTTGAGAAAGGCCGCGTCGAGAGTCTGGAGGTACTCCCACTTCATGCGCCCGAGGGCGAAGGTCAACGCGTCGCCCAGCCCCCACGGCCAGTACCTCTCGACGCCCCGCGCCGCCTCCGCCAGCCTCTCCACATCCCTCGGCTCAACCACCGCCGACTTGGCGTCGTCCAACACGTCGTCGATGCTCCTCCTAGCCGAGTGGTGAAGCGCTACGCCGGCCGCAACGGCCGCGACCACGTCCTCCGCCGCGGCGCCGCGGGTTCTAAGCAGCTCGTACATGAGATGCCACGCAAGCCAGGCGGAAAGCACCTCGTGGCCCCTCAGCTGGGCCGGGCAACGGGCCGGGTCGCGCGCAGAGGCGCTCCGGAGCCTCTCTTGATAGGCCGCCGCGGCCTTCCCCACATCGTGGAGATACGCGGCGACGGACAGAAGCGCGTGGGCCTCCCTGGGCTCAACGCCCAGCGCCCTGGCGAGCCTCGTTGCGGAGCTCAGAACCTCCCTCCTCAACACATCCACGTTGAGCTCGCAACTGAAGACGCCTCTTGTCTGCGCCGCGGCGCGGCCCAGAGCCTCTGCGTCGAGCGCCACTATCTGCGCCACCCCGTCTAGGTGCTCCCTAAGCGGCTGGCCGCACCACGCGTACGCGCCCTCACTCATAGTCGACCCTGAACCCCCGCCCCTCGACGTAGGCGCCGTCCCTCGCCAAGAGCCCTAACACGGCGACGCGTTCCCTCTCCCCGCCGACCGTCGCCGCGACCTTCGACTCCAGTCTCAGGACTTGTCTGCAGGAACGCGCCGGGTTCCCCGGGTCCAGCCTGAGCTCAACGCTACATATATACATATCGTCTTTGCCCACGGGCTCGCAGACGTCGCCTCTCGCGCCGCCGCGCACGGCAACGCGCGCCCTCCCGCCCTCCCAGTCCAGAACCCCCGCGTAGAGAGGCCCCCCGCCTCTTCGTCTGAGCAGATAGTCGAGACTCAACAACACAAGGCACTTCTTCACGTCGCCCCTCTCCAGGCATTCCCGGGAGATTATCACGGGAACCGCCGCGGCGTCTCTGACAAAGCCGCAGAAGCGCTCGAGGGCCCTCTCCGCGTCCTCCCTGTGCATAGTCACAAGGGAGTTGAGGGCGGTAAGCTCCACAAGGAGGGACGTGTCTAGAGGCGCGTCGCGGTACGCCACCTCGCCGTACTTCTCCAGCAGGCCGGCGTAGCTCCCCCTGGCCTCCGGGCACGGGTCGCGCCAGTCCACGTCAAGCGCCCCGTCCGGGCCTGCGCGTTCTTTCAGCAGTTTCAGCGTCGCCTCAACCTCGACCTCGCCGTAGACGCGCCTTGCGCCCTCCAACGCCTCGCCATCTGACACAATGTAGGCCTCGGCCTGCTCGACCTCCTTCCTCGCGGCGCGGCCTATGCGCTGTATTAAGCTAGGCAACGGCGCCACGTCGGTCACGAGAAGCTCGGCGTCTAAATCGACGCCTGCCTCCACGACTTGCGTCGCCACAACCACGCCGCCACGGCTCTGCAACTCTCCCAGCCTCTCGACTGCCGCCGATCTGTCGCCCAGCGAAAGCCTGCCGTGGAGCAGCACGACGTCGCCGAAGCGCTCCTTCAGCTTCAGATAGGCGCCGACCGCCCTCCTGACGGTGTTGAACACAAAGAGCTTGAGCCCGCTACCTCTATGCGCCTCCGCGAGGCCCACGTAGTCAACCTGCCCCACAAGCCTGGCGCGGACGACGCCCTTCGGCTTGTAGTCGTATGCCGCCTCCTCGCCCTCCGCCGGCCTGCAACCCCCGGCAAGCGCGGTCACCACGCGCGCGTAGGGGGCCACCAGCTTGATTAAGCTGCTGGGTATCGTCGCAGTTACCACTAACACAGGCACCCCGAGCTCGGCCAGCGACGTCACGGCGGCCCTTAGCGCCGTGAGCTCCTTGACAGCCCTCCCCCTCTCTCCGCCACCTGGCTCCGCCAACAGATGGGCCTCGTCGAGGACGACGACCGACCTCATCACCGCGGCCCTGGCGGCCTCGTACGGCGCCCTCCTGGCGGTCAGCGGCGTGGCCTTGTACAGGTTGAGCACGAGGCTGTCGAAGGTGGTGTAGACAAGCGTGGAGTAGATAAACAGCGGGTCTCTGAAATCGGCGTCTATGCTCCATGCCTGATACCCCACCCACCTCTCGCCGAACTTCTCCCCGAACTCCCTCTCCAGATCCCTCAGCGGGCGCCTCCGCGCCTGCTCCGGCCCGAGCCCCACAAGCGCCGCGAGGGCCCTCCTGTAGAGGTCCTCCACAATCGACGCCATGGGCAACGCGTGGACAACCTTAGAGACTCCTGCAAGCCTCTCCCAGACGCCGCCGTCCCTATACGCGGCGTAAATTGCGTAGCCGAGCGCCACGCTTGCGAAGGACTTGCCGTAGCCCGTCGGCGCCCTGAGCACCACCTGGCGCGGCTCCCCCCTCGAGACGGCCCCGTCCAGCAACTCCACTGCCTTCTCCACGGCGTCTCGCCCCTCCAGCCGCAGGTCCTGGAGGGCCCCCCTAAACAGCTCCGAGATCACCATACCAGCCCGCTGATCAGCCCCTCGACTCCGTCAGCCACGTCGCGCGACAGCCTCAGCAACATGCTCAAGGCCTCGTAGGCGCGTTCGAGGTCCCCCGTGTCGGCGTAGAGGTAGACCTTAACCGCCGCGGTGCCTGCCTGTGCCACGTCGCCGCACTCCCTAGGCCACCCACGCCTCTCGCAACTACACCACCGTCTGGCGAGTCCATGCAATACGTCTGCACGTCGCCTCAGCTCGCGCAAGAACTTAAAGGGACGCCCTCCGCCGAAGGTCCTCGTGTCGATTATGAGCTCCCTCGAGCTGTCGCGCTTCACGTCCTTGCCGCCGGTATACATGACATCGGCAAGCCTGAAGATAGCAGGCCTGCCTGCAAGCGACGCCACGAGAAGTCTCATGAAGGGCTCCGGCAAATCGCACGTCTCAAGCGCCCCAAGCTTGTTAATGAGGCCGCCGACAGCGTCCCCCATGTCGATATAGTACTCAACCGGGGTGAGCGGGATCAGGAACCGCAAGACGCCACGCCTCTGAGACCCTGCGACATACGTCGCCGCGGCCCCCAACGCGAGCGCCCCCACGACTAGACAGCTGGGGCGAACAGAGCGCTTGAAGCCAGCCTCGACCTTCGCCCTTGCGCCTGAACCCCTGACGTTCAGTTGCACGGCTGGCCACGACCTCACGCCTTCCATAAATTCCACCGACTCCAGCAACGGCGGCGGGTTCTTGACGAGAGGAGCGCCGCCCCACTCGATCACCACGCCGTCTCTTTCAACGACCTCTCTGACCGCCGAGAGGTGGCGTATCACGCCTTCGGGATCTCCCGCCGCCTTCGCGGCGAGGTCCTGTACTCTGTCCACGCCGCAGTTCCCAGCCACGAAGTGTCCGCCCAAGAAGTTAAACATGCGCGGCAACGCCTCGTTCGCCCTCCTCTCGAACGCTTGTAGCTTCCTGCCGAATTTCTCTACGTCAACCACTCTGAAGCTGTACGCAACCTCGGCACTTTCGGCATCTACGTCAACATCGCCGCCTGTAAGCTTAAAAAGCGATGCGGCAAAGTCGACAGCAAGCATGTTAAGCCGCGGCAACTTGACCGGAGCGTTCATCGCCTACCGCGCCTAAAACCTCGGAGTCTTCCCCAAAACCTCAGCCGTGACATTCGACGCGAAACCGCGCGACTAACCAATCTCGGCATCTCCGATCCCAGCCTCTGTAGAGACTCCAATGCGCTTTTCACGGCCTCCTCGCAACCCCCTTCGGCCACGACCTCCGCCGCGACCTCGCCGCCAATGACGCCGGGAAGACCCAACTGCAATCTTCCGTTCAATTTTACGACACACCTCATGCGCGCCCGCAATCCTCTAGCAATTTACCGGAAACATCTTCAAATATTCCTTTGCGCTCTTCTACCAACTCCTCATCGACTAGGGCAAAGCGGAATTTTTCCCCTTGGTCAACGAGCTGAGACGCCTTAGTGCCGTAGGTCATCAGTAGGACGTGGGTCACGCCTCTGCACGTCCCGGCCTCCAGCCTGTGCGTCGCGGCGTATATGGACGCGTCGTAATCCCGCGACAGCAGACTCCGCATCTTTGCCATGTCAAGCCCCTCAAAGGCGTCGTCGATGTACACAATGGGGACGGCCGAAACGTCCTGCTCCTCCCTAGCCAGCTTCGAGAGTCTGGACACAGCCTCATACGTAGCCTCGAACAGCGCGTAGGACATCTCGCCGTGGCTTACAACCGTATTGAAGTACAGCTCTCCGTCAACTCTCTCGCTTTCGAGTTCAAGCTCGCGGCGCTCTGACACCTCCAGCGCATGCACGTAACACGGCGCGTAGGTGCGGTCCGCGTCCTCGTACATCGCCGGCGGCACCAACGCGGCCGTTGCGAGACACAGCTCCTGCGAGACGTCCTTAGGCTCCGCCGCCACGAGCTTGAGCAAGCCCGCGCGGTGGAGCTCGTGCAACGCATATGCAACGCGCCACTTGACCCTATCCGGCACCGAGATTACGTGCAGCAACGCATAAACCAAGCGCCTGCGGAGCTCATCGCGGCGGACTACGTCTTCCGGCGCCGCCACTTTGCTCTCCACGCCGCCGCTGATCTCCACCTCGATACACGTCTCGCGCCTCAGCTCCGGGACCTCGACGTCGCTCAAGCAAATTGTGAAGTCCGCGTCGATGGGCCTGATGCCGTAGGCCCTCACGGCGCTTACCAACGCGTTGCGGAACCGTTCGTCGCGCAACAGACCGCTCAACGCATGTGCAACGCCGAGCCACAAGGCCTCGGCCAGGAGGGTCTTGCCGCTGCCTGTGAGCCCCGCCACTATGTTGACGCCGAGCAACGGCTTAAGCCCGTGATGCCGCTCGCCCCTGAGCCTGACGATGGTCGTATGCGCCAGGGACTCCCCGCCGGACCTGACCCTAGAGACGCGGATCAACATACGCAAATCTTCCGCACCTCACGATCTTAATAGTTTCAACACCCCCCAGCAACGTTATGCACGGCGGAAATTCGACGCGGAGGGTGGACCAAGCGCTCTCGGGAACCGCGTACGCCACCATCCCGCCCTCGTCGATGGCGACTCTCTCGTCGCTCCACGCCCGTGGGTCGCGCCAGTCGATAAACTTCTCCACTCTCCACGGCGGGGGCAACTCGCCGCCGCCCCACGGGAAGTAGGGACACGGCATGTCGAGGATCTTGACGTCGCGGACCTCGCCGCAGTCCTCCCACCGCACCGCCGCGGCGTCGGCGACGGCGACGACGCCCTCAGCAGGCCCCAGCCTAGTGACGGCGTGCGCCGCGGCGACAAGCGCGGCGGCGTCCAGCGCAATGCGCGCGTCCCCCTCCCGTATCTCGCACCCCTCCCTGACCAAAGCCGCGAACTCGGCCTCGGCCCCGGGCGCGTAGGCTTTGCCCAGGTCCCTAACTGCAAAACGCTGGGAGGGGTCGCGGAGGTTGTCCAGCCGTATGTAGGGCCCCTGGAACAACCTGGTCTTGTCGACGGCCGCGGAGACGCCGCCTCTGATCAGCCGGAAGTAGACCCGCTCCACGCACCGACCCAGGCCCGGCGCAAGCGGCACGTGGTACCGCCCCTCCGCGCGCCTGTACTCAGGCACCCAGACGCCCCGCGCCCTCAGCAGCTCCGCGAGGCCCCGCGCCAGAGCCCCCACGAAGGCCGTGGGCGGGGGGACCGTCATGGTGGGCTGCCTGGCGCTCAGGATGAGAGGCCTGGCCCAGAACCCCCAGTGGAACGAAAACCTAACGCCGAGGAGGATCATCGGCGCCCTCCGCGCCCCCTCTTCCGTCCCCCCTCGCCTGCGCCCTCCTGCGGCTCGGCCCCCTGCCGCCCCTCCTCCGCCGCGGCCCCCTCCCCCTGGGGAGAACCGCCGGCGTACTCCTCGCCGAGCTCCACGAGCCTCTTGACGAAGTCGGGGGCGGCCTCGGCCACCTCCACGCCCTCCACGCCGCAGAGCTGACACTGCTTGGACCCCCTCAGGATCAGCACCTTATACCCCACGTCTACGCCCGCCTTTTTATACACCTCGGCCTTAGTCCCCGCGAGCCTTATGGTCTCGTCGAGGTAGTCCCCGTGGACGGCGGGGGCGGCGGAGATGGGCAGAGGGCTCGAGAAGACCGCGGCGGCGCTCTCCAGAGACCACAGCGGCTTGTAGCTGCTCCAGTGGCCGCCGGTCCTCACGTCGCCGTTGAGGACGGCGGCGAGGGCGAGGAGGGCGGCGCGGACCCTCTTATCCCTCTCCCCCAGCGCCTTGTACTGCCCCGCGCCTTCGTCGTACCATCTGCCTATACGCCACAGCTCCACGTTGACGGACATGGCGTATATGGCGGAGCTGGACTCCACGTTGTACACGGACTGCGGCTGGGTCTCGCCCCGCTGCGGCGCCTTCTGCTGGGCCCCGGGCGCATGCCGCGCGTGGAACTGCACGTCGAAGCCGTACACGACCCTCCCGCCTTCGACCGCAGGCACCATGTAGCCCACCTCCAGCACCGACGTCCTCTTGACGGGGACCCCGGTCGGGACCAGGAAGCCGCCCACGTCCTCGACGACGCAGGACTCCAGGATCAGCCTCTCCGCCTCGTAGATGCTCCTCTCGGCTACGGCCTGGAAGGCGTCGACGCTGGCGGCGCCCTTCACGTCGCGGAAGAACTCGTCGAGCTTCACTCCGTGCTTGACGAACTCGCCCCGCCTACACCAGCCGCACACGGGCAGGCCCATCCCCTCCGCTATTTCGGCCAGCGCGGCCTGGACCGCGTGGCGGAGCGCCTCGCCGGACACCACCGGCACGGTCCTCACCTCATACCGCCCGTCCAGCCTGTACACCACGGAGGCCTTCCTGTGCCGCACCACGTTCCCAACCGCCTCCACCATGTTCATCGCCTCCACGTTGGCCACGACGCGGGCCGAGAGGGAGAGGAAGCCCCTGGTCATGGCCCCCTTCCGCCCCTAGCCAAGGCGAGCGCCGCCAGCACGCTCGGCTTCAGCCCGCCGCTCTTCAACTCGCCGTAGAGCGCCTCCAGCTCCTCCGCGGTGGGCAACCTGGGGCATCTGACCCGCAGGAAGTACTTGCCGTCCCGCCGCTCGACGCACCCCCTCCCGCAGAGGTATTCGTACTTGCCCGCGTCGTCTGCGTCTATCTCCTCATCGACGCAGTAGGCGCCGCGCCTCGATCTATACACAAGGCTCATCGCCTCCCTCAGGATCTCCACGGCCGAGTCGGCGTCGGGAGCCGAGGCGAACTTGTCCACCTCAGACAGCCTCCCGCACCGCCTGAGGAACCTCAGCAGAGAGAGAACCCCCTCGAACCTTCGGCTCAGCTCCTCCCCACGCGGCTCCCCCTCGCGGATCTCCATGGATCGAGGAGGCCGAGAGCTAATAAATGTTCGTATCTATATTTGAAGAGCGGTCGGATAATTATTTTTATATTTGGAAAAAGGCGATGCGCGCGCCGCCCCTCCTTTACGAAAAGATATATATCTGCCGCCGGGGAGGGACATGCGGGTCCTGGTGGCCTCCCTCGGCTTCTCCTACCGCCACGTGATGGCCTCGGCGAACAGGTGCAGGCCCGACAGGATAGTCCTCATCACGGTGGGCCGCGAGGACGAGCGGGTCGAGAACGCCGTGAGGGAGGTCGAGCTGTACGGCAGGATGGTCAACGCCTCCGTCGAGTCCAGGAGGCTGGACCCCGAGGACTTCTGGAGTTGCGTGGGCGACGCCGCGGAGCTCTTCGCCGGAGACCACGAGTACTATCTGGACGTAGGCGGAGGCGTGAGGGCCCTGGTGGTCTGCCTGCTGGCCGCGGCGGTGCTGGCCGTGGCCCATCTGGGCGCGAACCTGGTCGCCGTGTACACCATGGCGGAGCACTCCGAGAGGATAGTCGAGGCCGACCTCCGGCCGCTCCTCTACGCCGAAAGGCTGATGGACAGCAGGGCGAAGACCAGGCGGAATCTGCTGAGAGTCCTCGCCGCAGGCTCCGCCCAGATCGACGGCGCGGACAAGAGGATCCTGGAGGAGTTCGAGCGGCACGGGCTGGCGAAGAACGGCGAGCTCACCCCGGCCGCCCGCGCCCTCCTGAAGCTGCTCCGCCTCCGCGAAACGACGTGACGGGCGGACTGACGCGCCGCCCCAATCCGTAAAGCGCGCGGCGCGGCGAAGAACGGCGCGTCTTTTTCCGCCTTCCTTATCTACTGGGCCTCTGCGCGGCTGCGAAGAATGGCGTCTCGGCTCTACCCAACGCCGTTATCCTTGAATGTAAAGCGCGGTCTGAAGGCGGCCGCCGAGGCTCAAGGAAAGACCCGAAAAACTTAAAAACCCAGAAAACCGCCCAATATGAGCGGTAGAATCTCAAGAAGGGTTGAAAGACGTAAGTTCTAAATGTAGCGATCAACATGGGGCCATCCCGCCGTAGAATCTCAAGAAGGGTTGAAAGATCATCGTGGACTACGTCGCTAGGGCAGTGGGCAGGGGGTAGAATCTCAAGAAGGGTTGAAAGTTGAGATTGTCGAGGACATGGCGAGGGAGTTCGGCGTCTCGCGGTAGAATCTCAAGAAGGGTTGAAAGTCCTACTGGATCGGCGGCGGGCAGGACTACCCCGAAAACACGTAGAATCTCAAGAAGGGTTGAAAGCACATATGATGGCGTCGCGGTAGCCGCATGCGCCGCCGCGGTGTAGAATCTCAAGAAGGGTTGAAAGGTGAATACGGCGAGGAGCTTGAGGAGGGCGGTCCTGAGGGGGGTAGAATCTCAAGAAGGGTTGAAAGTCCTATAGTTGAGCGCCTTTTCGCCGTGTTATCTGGGTCAAGTAGAATCTCAAGAAGGGTTGAAAGTTGTAGGGGTTGCACACGGCGTCCCAGGGATGGGGAGCGCAGTAGAATCTCAAGAAGGGTTGAAAGTGGCCCTCGTTGACTACGACGTAGTACGACCTCTTTCCCTTCACGTAGAATCTCAAGAAGGGTTGAAAGAGAAACTCCTGCCACCAGCTCTGGCTGTTCTGGGCGTTCTGGTTGTAGAATCTCAAGAAGGGTTGAAAGATGCCCCACACCTCGCCGACCTCCGGGTCGTCCAGCACGCCGTGGTAGAATCTCAAGAAGGGTTGAAAGTTACGCGCTCACAACGACGTACTACAGGCTGAAGAAGTACGGATAGAATCTCAAGAAGGGTTGAAAGGGACGTTTTGGGCGTTTTGTTCCTTCGCGTTCATGGGTAGTAGAATCTCAAGAAGGGTTGAAAGAGCGTAGTCCTTCAGCTGGAGCACCAAATCTTTGGACAGCGCGTAGAATCTCAAGAAGGGTTGAAAGTAACACCTGTATTGTATTTCAACGTCATACCCCCTCTCGGCTAGTAGAATCTCAAGAAGGGTTGAAAAGCGAACGTGGAGAACGCCGCGACTTCCTCCCCGTCCTCAACGCGGTAGAATCTCAAGAAGG
>Ga0081473_127368_pt1 | contig 24703 bp, 16 predicted proteins | sample CisSprmetagenome_FD_70977 | JGI IMG/M metagenome (GOLD analysis project Ga0081473, IMG submission 70977) | Hypoxic/sulfidic aquatic microbial communities from Cistern Spring, Yellowstone National Park, USA v2 (version 2) | ecosystem: Environmental > Aquatic > Thermal springs > Hot (42-90C) >...
AGTAATAATACTCCCCCTTAACACTCAAAACCTTAGTCTCATCAACAGCATAAACCCCACTCAAAGAAACAACATACCTAACATAACTCAACCTCCTAAAATAGTACAAGAGTGTAGAATGCGGTAAACTAACCCTCCAAGAGGACAAACCACACAAGTATTCTGCCAACGCTTGGGCTACTTGCTCTCTAGTGTAAAACCTCGGCTTAACATTAATATACTCAAATAACAATAATACAATTTGGGTGAGCACGGGAACTTTCCACTTGATTCCCATGTGCTCACCAAGATAAAAACCCCGTGCTCACCCTTAAATAGTATTACGCGAAAACAATTTCTTACAGAACGAGAAAAGATTGTTGAATAAAATTATATTAAATTAACAAAATTGTTGTCCACACTCGTTTTAAGTATAGTGAATAGTTATGAAATCCGATAGGGAATTTAAACATTTAGTTTTTCACGAATTTTTAGAAGCATTTGACAAATTACACTATGAACAGCCGTTAGATTTTCAATGTTCGTGTTGAGCTACTAGTAAGGGTAAAAATCCAACTAATACGTAGGCTTGATAAACTACTTGCACAAAGAGTTAGTGTATAGATTGAGTCAGAGTTAGCTATATCAACTCAACTAGTTTCTCTACATCACTTTTTAGGTGTTGGATATTTTCTTTACTCAGCCTGGCCTCATGAAAACCCTCTATGTGCAACAACCACGCTGAGATCCATAACGATCTTATACCGTGGTACAAATTCTCAAGTTCTTCTACAGCATCGAAATAAAGTTTCGAATTCCAATGTCCTATCCTACTAACTTTAGAAACGACATTCACAGAATTTTTGTAGGACAAGATCTTTATTGCTTCTTCAGCAGCCTTATAGTACTTCTCACTAGCCTGAACAACATCTCCCTTAGAAAGCAACTCATCAGCTTCTTTCAATAATCTTTTTATTGAGTCTTTCGTCAGCAAGTTGAACTAGTTTAACTATTTTCTCCCTATATTTTTTTACTTGATTAAGATCGAGGTTAACGGTTATTAGAGATACCGCTGAACCCCAACTCTCAATTACCCATTTCCCGAAGATCGAAGATAATTCAAACACGGCTCTATTAACAGTTTCCGCGTCCCATTTATCAGGTAAAAAGCCCCCTTCAAGACTGGCTAATATCTTTATTGCTTCTTCAGCAGCCTTATAGTACTTTTCACTAGCCTGAACAACATCTCCCTTAGAAAGCAACTCATCAGCTTCCTCTAGATATACATCAGCCGAGGACTTTATGAATTGCATTGTCAATTAATTATTTCTCACACGTTCTAATAAACCCTGATACAGTAAAAGCACTTCGCTTCTTCATATTTCTGGTTGAAAGGAATGTCCCAAATCTGGAAGATAAGGGAGCAGTTTCAAATGTTTACGACGAGTTGTATGAGAAGTTAATGGAGGAGTACAATCTACCATAAAATATCGCTGAGGACCGCTATTGGATGCCCTCTCAGTATACAAGGGTTGGTATAATAACCCGAGACGGGGGTTTAGGTTTTCTAAAGTTTATGATCCAACTGTATCTTTTTTGTGTGGTGATTGTAAGGAGGTCTATGACTAAAGTTTATGAGCCAACTGTATAGTTAATCCCTAATCTGACTCCTCGTCACCCTTCCATGGTGAGGGTTCCCATCTCATCGTTCCACCCATTGATTAGGGATTACATATGGTGAGCAGTCGAGTGGCTCAGAGAACCGCTCCCATCTGAAGATGGGACTTTCATTGCCGAGCTCTAGTCCCTTGAAGGAGGAAACGGTTGCTCCTTCCAAAGTCCCATTAAGCTGGGGAGCTTCATTAGCATTACTAAGAGATATCTCGACAAAGAACACGGGCTATCCATCCCCTTGGCTAGGCTTTCCTCCCCCTTAACCCCCCATTTTTTGTAAGTTATAGTGTGAACTTCGAGTGAATGACCGTTAGGATTGTTGATGCTGATGAGCTTTGAGTCCTATGGTTAAATGAGTACTTGATTATTTCCACGCTTCTATTCAAAGCCTTTGACTCTTGAACCTAAAGTCAGAAGCGAAGATACTCGTTTGGGTTTACCGGAGAATTTCTGTGTGAGATCCTCTATACCAGTAGTATAGGTTGTAATCGCCACTAATCCACCTTCTTCAGGAACATATCTTTTAACCTCGTTAAAAGCCCTCCCATACCCTACCTAAAAGCTTACTCGCTTTGCGAGATTATGAGACCCAAATGAAGGATAAGAGATACCCTCTCTAATTATCATGTATCTACCTTTAAGTAATGCTTATAGCTAAGCGACGACAAGACATGTCCATGATGTTATCCTTAATCTACATATTTATCAAATGTCGACTCCTTATAAAGTGGTAACTTTCGAGACGCCTTTCCCGATACCTACTATCAAATGTTGGCTTTTTACAAAGAGAATATGTAATAAATAAGATATTTCGAAATGTGAATAAATTATGGAAATGTAGATAACATAGTAATAAACACTGAAGACACGCTCGTTTATGCTCGGCATAAAAGGAGATTACTTCAATAAAAACTTCCACAATGGTTCCATCATGATTTTCTTACCACTATAATCCATTACTTCCTCCCTATCCCATGTTATGATTTTGGGTTTAAAACCTAATAATGAGGAGGCTTTAACCAAAGAGCTTAACTCCCTTTCCTTTATTCCATCTTCATCGTAAGTTACTTGAATTAACTCCCCGCCTTTCTCGTCTAAAAAGTCCACCTCATAATCCTCTCCTTTAACAAAGTAAACACCCCTATTTTGATTTTTCCTAAGTAAATATACTGCAACTAAATTTTCCATTAGTCTCCCAAAATCTTTTTTAACGGACACTTCTTGAATTATGCCCGTATCGACCACATAGACCTTCTTATTCTCAGCGATCCTGCTTAACTTCCCAGTATACCTTTCCACGGGATAAATTAAGTAACTTGAAGACAAGCCGTAAAACCACTCATCTATAGTTTTATAATCAACTTTGAGCATCTTGGCAATTCTATTTAGAGAAACTTCAGAAGAGTAAAGGGAGATTATAGCTGATGAGAAGTCTTTAAACTTAGATATCCTCCTTATTTTCAACCTTTGAACTACATCCCTTAAGAGAATGTCGTTATAAATACTGTTTATTATTTGCTTACTGTTAAGTAGCAATGCTTCGGGAAAACCTCCAATGCTCATATACTCCCTTAAATAATTTTTAATCTCAGCCCGCTCCCTTGTAGTAAAAGGTTCTGTGTAATTAACTCCTTTAAACCTCAGGAACTCCTTAAATGAAAAGGGAAAAAGGATGAAATCCACATGTCTACCAGTTAAGCTAGTGGCTAGTTCGCCGGAAAGCAATTTTGAATTACTCCCGGTCAAGACTATTCTTTTAGTTTTCCTTAACCTGCTCACAAAAGGTTCCCAACCCGGTATATTCTGTATTTCGTCAAAGAGAATGTAATTCGTATTGCCGTAAAGTTCATAAATGGCTTGTTCCACCATATGTAGTTCCTCGGCTTTTAAATTTCTCAACCTTTCATCATCAAAGTCAACGTAGGCAAATTTCTTGTCCTTCAATAATAAGAGTGATAATGTAGACTTACCACTTCTTCTTACCCCTAATATAGCCAAAACGTTAGGGATTGACAGATTTACTAATAATTCTTCTTTAGGCACATCTCTGGATATTGCTTTACTCATTAAGTTATCAGCGTCTTCCCTTTGCTCTTTTAAGACACTTTTTATTTCCTCAACATTCACGAATAATAAAAGTCTTTTGCGTTTTTAAACTTTTGGAGTATATTCCAAAAACTCATCGGAGGAGAATTAGAGTATATTCCATAACTAATCTACGTAAATTATTCTATGTAATTTGAAGCTTTTACAATAACTATGAATTACCTAGTAATGTCTTTTCGAATTGAAATCCGAATCTGAAGAAGTGATAAAGCATGAAGTGTGTAGTATGTTAACTACCTTAACAGATATCTTATGAAGCGTAGTATAAGATCGTCGTGAGTATAAGGAAAGCCGGTATTGAGTTCCGCTCCAGAGAGCGGAAAGACTGTCAACGGGAAGGTAATTAAGAGGTATGAAAAGACGTTAGTGTTTTTGGATAAGGAATCGGAAAGTTACGTTGTAGGACTAGCTATACTTGGCGTGATGTATTTGCAGATCGTTGTAGCTTATTACAACGAAGCCCTCTACTTGAGAGCTAAGAAGTATTGAGCAAAGGCTGAGGAGTCTATGAAGGAAAAGAATGTGAGCTTTGAGGTTAGATGTTGGTTGATAACTTGAGGAGTAAGATTGAGACTTATAAGTACCGTTTTGAAGAAAGATAAGCAATATCTGGCTAAACAGAGGAGTCATCTGAATAAAAAGAGTTAGGCACAAGATGCCGCCCAATACGCCCAAAAGTTATGCACCAGTTGTCCCTAGTATTTATGAGGGCGACTTCCTAGAGGATTACTGGAACACTTATAGGAATCAATTAGTTCTTTTCGGAGACGATTTAGACTTAAAATGTATCCCAGAAAGCGTATGGGGTAGGCTGAGCTTGGATAGTCGTTACATAGAATCGAATTTGTGTTAGCGTTTTAAAGTCTTTATAGGATTTTTTAAATGTAAATCGGTCTATACCTATAGGAGTTAATGAAATAGATTAGCCTAACAAGGTAACAGTTGTAATAGAAAATGGAGGCAAAGACTTTCCACCTTAAGTCTCTTTAGTTTTTACAAATAGAAGCTGAATAACCCCTGATTCACATTATTTAAAAAAGGTTATATGAAATCTGGTAACGGTAGATAGACAACTTCCCCTTGCTCCTCAAAGGACAACCCCCTCTTTACGTCACCGCTGAACCCCACATCTCCAGCTCTATGCTTCAGCAGGACAAAATAGTTTGAAGCCGTAACGTCTTTGACGTTATAAGCCACGTTGGGGTGTATGTCCTTTACTTCCTTATAATTTTTAACTTCCTGAAGCGAAACTCTCATTATCCCCCTCTTTACCCCCACCCTTATGTAGTTCACGTTTAACGGTTTGTCAGATATTACATAACTCACAGCCTTTGAACCCGGTGCTAACACGTTATTAGTAGTTATCAACGGGACAGCCCACCTCGTCTGGGGTTTATACAATATATAATCACTCTCCCCCATAGACATAGTCAACCTCATGTGGAAAGTCCTCTCGAATACTGCCGGGAAAACGTATAAACCGGTCTCATTGTACACTTCTTGCAAGTCCCTATAATGCGGTGCGTTATAAGCACCTACATAGCTACCGTCTACAATATGTCCTAAAAAAGCCAGTGCCAACGGGTAGTTATGGATTACTGGTAATATTTTTTGGACATACCCCTTGGAATGGGGGTAGGACGAAGTGTTGAACCACATTATACTGTGGGTTACTAGTTCAGCTTTATAAACGTACATAGTTACCTTTACTCCGCTTCGCTACTTTGGTCCTCCCCTTCTTTCTTCTTGCCACCTCTCCCCTTGCCTTTACCGCTTTGACCAGACTCTTCCGTACTCTTCTTCTTGTTCTCAGCCCTCTCAATAAACTCCCTGATTTTACCGGCGTAGTCTAACGAGTCTAACCAAGCCTCCTTATAGTTCACCTTGATCTCATTCCCTCCTATCTTAATCACCCCACCGTTAATTGCTACATCTTGGAAGCCTTTATTCTTTAGGTACTCCCTAACTTTACTTATTACCTCTTCCGGGTCAGTCATTTTACCGTGGCTTGCCTTTAACACCTCCCTCGCTAAGTCGTAACTGCTGACAGTCTCTCTATCACTAAACTTCACCCCTAGGATCTTGACTTCAACAGAACCGTCCTTAGTCTCCCTACCTCCCATCCTTGTGATCCGGGACAATGAGTCCACTATTATTGCGAACTCGTTCTGAGTGACGTCATAGAGCGTCGACTTGCCTATAAACACAACCCCGGGTGCTACGTGGACCTCTGAGTATAAGCTCTGTCCCGTGTAGCTGACGCCCTCTGCAACTTTATTGTGGGTCATTTCCATTACTGCTTGTCTATACTCTACACAAGAGAAGGCTATATCGTGGGCTACCCTGCTCTTAATACCGTAAGCCGTGTTGATGTCGTCCATCACGGTATCGTCCGTAATGTTCCCCATGGTCGTGCATGAAGGACAGTATCCGCACATGCCTATGTCAGTAGCCTGAGTCCTCTGCATCGGGGGAGCTATGAAACAGTTCCATTCAAGCTTGTCAAGGCTAACCTTCTTATATTTTGCCTTACTTGCCGATTCCATGATATGCTTCTTGGTGTCTGTGTCGAACGAGGAGTACTCTCTCCTCAATACCTCCAACATAGTCCTTCTCAGCTTAGCCTGTATCTTCTCGGGTAGTATCACCGGTAGCTCATAGTTCTCTTTGTCTACTACCATGTTCACCGTGCTTATGTCTCCCACGCCTTCAGTCCTGAACAGCGGTACCCCTTTAGATATTATGGCGTACACTACCTCTACCTTATACCCTTTAGAAAAAACCCTATCACTTTCTCCCCTTATCCTAAAATATGTATTACTCATCTTTCTTACCACCTCCTTTCATGATATTATTTATCTTAGCCCCTATAGTGGGGCTGTAAAAAACTGCGTTGTTGTATATTCCTTCTAACACGAGGTTCATCAGTTTCCTCGACTCCCTAGGGCTCATGTTCCTCATCTTTTCTGCAAATGTCCTGAGCAACCCCTCTAAGGCCTCCCTATAGAGCTTTGACAAGTCCGCCCTATAGAACGGTGTGTCCTGAGATACCATAACTTTTATTATCTCTTCAACCTCACCAGTGGGGTTCTTCCTCACTTCCTCTAACGCCTCTCTGACTTCCTTCGTCACGGAGTGAGCGGAGGGGTTGCCCCATGCCTTGAACGACAGTATCTTACCCATCAGTACCATGTAGTCCCCTAGATCCAAATCTTTTCTTTCCAGACCTAACTCCCTTCTTAATTCCTCTACTTCGTTTACTTTCTCACCTTTTTCACTCATCTTCTCACCCCGTAAAACCTTTTCATATCGGATTTAAAAAACGTGAGGGACTCCCCTAGTTTGGGGCAAATTGAGTGTAAGGCTACTTTAGTGAATTCAGGGCTCATGTCCAAGACCTCCATCCTCTCCCTCTCCTCCGAGTATACTTTCAGGCAGTGGAGCAGAGCTAACGTTACGGGTGGTAGGGACGTGTTCTCCTTCGGGTAGTAGGGGTTGTACTCGAGCATAGCGAAGGACTTACCGTAAGAGATCACCCTATCAGGGATCACTTGGTCAGGTAACAATGTAACCTTCAGGGGATAGAACATGGAAACCATGGCCAGTGTAGCCAAGGAAGGGAGCAGCTTAACAAACCCTAAGATGGGTTCATCGCCTAACAAATATGACCTTTTCCCGTTTTTCACAATGGAACCGAAGTCCCTAACTACTAAAGCCGAGCTGTAATCAACTATTACGCTCATAGGTTTTTCTTGGAATATTCCCTTCCCGGTTAATGAATCTACAAAGGACACCCAGTCCTCAAACCCTTGTTCGAAGTCGTCTAAGTCAATACCACCCACCTCACGAAAGTCCACGTTAGCTCCCAACAACATCGCCAAGTCATCAACGAGTTTTTTAGGAACTACTCTGGTGAAGTACCCTACTAAGAAGTGCTTTTCCTCGCTACGTGCGGACGTAAATGAGTTATTAGCTAAATAAGCCGAGTCATACGCACACCAGAAACACATACCGTACTTCCTATTCCTCTTGCTGAAGTCGGCGTTCAGGTTCGTGAGGGGCTTTACCTTAGGACTCCACTTCTCGTTATTACTCCTAGAATAAAGGGCGTAACCGTAAGCCTGAGGGGCATACAGCTTAGGTGCCGGTAACCCGCAGGTTAGGCAAACCTTTTCAGGTTTACTTCCTACGTCGAACCCCTGAATCACCAAGTTATATAACATACCTTCTGTGTAGACCTTGGGTTCACCGTTTTCAAAGTCCTCTAACAGAGCCGGGTCTGTCTCAGCCCAACTACTCTTTATCGATTCGGGTAAGGCAAAGCGTATATCATTTACGTCAACAGTTAAAGGCATTTGTAACTGTTTGTCGGTGATCACATACGCCCCGTCCTTACTCAACAGCACTAAGGAGTCTTCAGGTATCTTCGACAAAGCAGCGTTCATTAAGGCACTCCTAGTCCCGATCTGCGGTAAAGTCACGGTGATGAAGTAAGTGTAAAGTTTCTTTTTGTACTTCTCCGAGACCTTTTGTACCAGCCTCTCCATCTCCACGACGTTCATGTCCTTCGCTTGGACCATGTCCCCAAACCAGACCAACCAACCCAGATCAGGCATAACATCGGGGTTCTCTGCTAAGTTGTAATTTATGGCGTCAAGGGCTTCCTTGTCGTCCACAAACCCTTTTACGAACTCCCTTAATCCCGTCACTTCCTTGTGTACTTTTTGGTAAAAGTCGTGGAGTAGGGCAGCGTAGAAGGCTGTCTCACTGAGATCAGGGTTTACAATATTCGCCAAGGAGTACGCCGTGTACGCGGCTGACGCCGAGTGGAGGAAAGCCGGGAGGGTAGCACTGTACTTCCAGTTCTCCGCCCCCAAGAACGGGTGGAAAAGCTTCAGGGCTTCAATGAAAGTGTCTGAAAATCCAGTCATCAGTTTTACTTAATCAGTCCACATTTATATTTATTTCGAAAAAGGGCAAGTCCTCTGGAATTACCGAATTTGACTGTAAAAACGGTATTACCCTCTAAACACCCGGTACGTCTTGGGGTGTATAATTTCTAGAGAATGTGGAATGACGAACAGAACTTCAGAGAAAGACGCATTAACTCTCATGACGCTCGGTCTCTTCTCTATCACACTCGTAATTATCTTCTTCTTCAACTCCCACAACACTCCGTCTGTACAAAGGTATCGTCGTCATATAATAACTTCCTCCACTTTTCAGGATGGATAACTCCCCACTAAACACAACAGTCACGATCCTCCTTTTTATCAAGGTTTCGATAATAGATCAATAACCTCTCCACACGCCTTGTTGAGGATACCAATTCGATTTATGTCGGTTCCGCTATCTCGCCCCACAATCCATCCTACCTAGTCACCCTCCGTCTCATCAATAAAACACTAGACAGTACTCATCGTCGTTCTTAACACCTATCGCCCTCGCCATACTCACTAGTCTGTCACAATAGTCAACGTCTTTTAACACTAAAAACAGTTGGTCACCTAACCTCAACTGGTTACCGTCCTCGTCCTCAAAACTACATCCTAACATTTCCTCTAAGAACCTCTTAGACACGACCATCCCCGCGAGGTTCTTTAACGCGTCTTGACTGCACTTCGCCACGACCCCCTTCCTACCTCCTAACGACAGATAGAACACGTCTCCTTTCACCTCAAACGAGAAGTTCCTCATCACCGTGGACAGATCAGCCTCACCCTCACTCCCCCCGAATTTGTATCTCACAGACGGGCCAGTGTACCTGAAGTAATATAATAGCTTTAACGAGTCCACGTCCCCTAAATAGTACCTCTTATCGGGTAACTTCTCTAAGCCCAACTGGTGCCCGGTCAACCTCTTATAAACCAGCACCGCTGAATCCACCAACAATTCCTCCCTAAATGAGTCCACCTCTTCTCCTACCCTCACCTCACTTATTTTCGGATAGTTCTCCCTCACCCACTCAATGAACTCATCGTAACTTATCTCTCTTGAAGGCACTTCCTTAACCCCACCCTTAGGCACTACCAGATGTACTTCACACTCCTTCATCTTCCTCCCGACCCTACCGAAGGCTTGAATTGCCGCCTCTCCGAAAAACCTTGCTATCAGCCCGTAATACACGTTTGGGTAGTCCACTCCCTGAGTTATCGCAGAGCTACCGACTACGAAGGTATCGTCATCACCGCAGAAGTCCCCCACAATTGAGGTCTTACACACGGGTCTTATACCGAACCTCTCATAAATCGCCTTCGCCACTTCCAACGCTTGTCCCACTTTGTCCACCACTATTATCCCCTTCAGTTTCTCAGCCCTCAACTTTTCGTATACGCGGTCCAGTAACCCCTTCCTGATCAACCCCGGCACTGCGTCGCCTGCACTTACGAACCTCGACAACTTAGTCTTACCCTTCGCCTCTACTTCTATCACCTCGATTTTAGTGTCACCCCTAATTACGTCACCTCCTCCCCCCTCAGTCCTGATTTCCTTGAACTTATAGGCCAGTTCCCTCTCTACCCTCTCCACGTTTTCCTTGGATGGGGTAGCTGAAGACAGCACTAAGGAGAACTCATGGTCGTGGATCTTCTTCAGGATCTTCAGGGTAATGATCAGAGACCTCAACTGGTAAGGGTCGTATAAGTGGAACTCGTCCACGAATATCAAGTCCCCTTTGAAAAGCCCTACGAAGTGCTTCAACTTGTTGACAATCTCTCTCCTAGTCACACTCCCCACCGGGAGTTCACTCGTACCGGACATGAGGGAGAGGGCTACATAACCGGGCTTCACCAACAACTCGTTATATAAGTGGAAAGTGTCGGGGGTCGTCAACACTACCTTACGGTCTACCTTTGTGTCTGGTATACACTCGTCCAACTTGCCCTTGCATAGAGTCTGGCTCACCTTGAATATCCCGACCACCTCGTTGTTGACCTCGTAAATTGTGTAATTGTCTCCCTTGTTCGCGGGTATGAGACCCTGATTTTCAAAAAGCGAGGTCAGACTTCTATACTGGTCATTAAGCAGCTCCAACACAGGGTAAAGGCCTACTGAATGCTTTGAGAGGAGGAGGGAGAAGGTCTTCCCAGACCCGGTAGGGGTGCTAAGCACGACCTTCTCGTTCTTTTCTACAGCCTCCTTCAGCTCGTACTGGAACTGCCTCAGCCTCAAACCCAAATGGTACTTGTCGGATACAGGCACCGTGACCCTTCGAACTACAAAAGTTGACATAATACCTAATATGTGTAGTGAGGATTAAAATAGAGTGTGTGACCCCGGCTCTAGTCGAAATAAGACGTTAAGCCGTTAGACTCCCAATAAATCGTGTGATCGTCCCCGACCAGCTCGTGCAGGCTAAGCCACACATGGAAAGACGCGTGATGGAATCTGGTCATACGTCGGCATTAGTAAAGAGGAACTACTTAGTGTCGATAATGATGTCTCTTTCTTGCTCGCCATGAATAGTCAATTTGAACTATCAGTGGAACTAGGTTAACTCTCACACTACGTTGACGATAGTGAATAGTATACTTAAGGGCTACGAATCAGTCGTTTTTTTGAGTGTAAATAAAATGGGTTCCAGAGTTCCACCAGCTCTACAATATCCCGTCGTTTTTTGAGTATAAATAAAATCCTTTTCGGCAATACTGTCATCGGAAGTGATATGGTCGTTTTTGAGTTTTGAAGAGAACGAGAATTTGGAGAGTCGACTAGAAGTGATATGGTCGTTTTTTGAGTGTAAATGAAATGCTGTTAAACCTTTCTACCTCACCGTCAACATAAGGGCCATAGTATAAATAAAATGCTGTCTGGGCGAAACTTGTAAGAACGCCCTGCCTATACATTACAAGGGCACTAGGCTAACCACTAGACATAACTTGTAAGAACTCCTCGTAACTACACTCTCTTATCAGACCTATATCCGTGCGAAATCTCGTGGTACACTTCCGCATGTAGGCTCCGGTAAAAGAAAAGGGGAGAGACTGAGCCGGGTTTCCAGTCCCTCCTCAAGGTGCAACCAATCACGACCCCTCGGAGAGGCTGAGCCGGGTTTCCAGCATAGTTCACTGACGCTTATCTGTAAAAGAAAAGGGGAGAGACTGAGAGGACTTTTTACACAACTATAACACGTGGTAGGACAGTAACACCTTCACCACGCTGATCACGACGTTTTATTTGACAACCGTTTACCCCATCCGCCTCGCGTCATCAATTTTCTCGTTTTGGTATTACGCGTTCAAATAAAAGTCTAGTTTTTTGTGTGATGTAACTTAGTCTTTTTTCCCATATTTCTACTAATTTAAACTTCACTCAGTCTAGTTTGTCACAGGTTTTCCCCCCTTAACAGTTAAGTTTATAAGAAGATGTCATTAACATTACAATAAATGGTATAAATCATAAAGTAAGTTAAAGTCTAGGTTTTCTATCAGTTTTTTCTTTTTAATTAAACTGTATTTCTCCCTTAATCCACCGCTGATAAAAATCTTCTATTTTTACCACCGTCGTTTATTCAGTTGAAATTAAGGCTCAGAACCCGACGCTTTCTATCACCTTTAAATAGGGGTTATTAACTTTACTGTAGAAACGAAGACGAAAAAGAAAGGGAGATATACATAATTTCTACACCCCAACCCGTCAATCAAAGTTGAAAAACAACATTTTTTAGTACAGTTTCTACACTATAACTAGAGAATAGTGTAAAACACACACAAAAAGCGACGTCGGGGAAACGCACGGTCGAAATAAGGAAGAACTGAAAGTTCTCTATCCCACGCCCTAAAACACAATATAAACGTCGAAATAAGGAAGAACTGAAAGCTATCTATTCCCGTGTAGTCTCTTAGCTCCTTACGTCGAAATAAGGAAGAACTGAAAGACATCACTATCTCTTCAATTTAAAAGACCGATCTGTCGAAATAAGGAAGAACTGAAAGTCCGGTCTCCGGATTTATCTCAACTTTAATCTCTAGTCGAAATAAGGAAGAACTGAAAGACATACTCCTCACCATCCACCATTTTTCTATTTAGTCGAAATAAGGAAGAACTGAAAGCCTCTTTCCGCTATCTTCTCGTATATCTTTTCCAGTCGAAATAAGGAAGAACTGAAAGAAGGAGTAGGCAGTAGAATCAAGAACGATCTCAGTGTCGAAATAAGGAAGAACTGAAAGAGGGCACCCAGCAACGTTACACTTAGGGACTGCATGTCGAAATAAGGAAGAACTGAAAGATACTTACCTTTACCCCTAGCTTTGAAAAAAGCAAGTCGAAATAAGGAAGAACTGAAAGTGAACGAGATTATACGGAAACGGTTGTGATGGCAGTCGAAATAAGGAAGAACTGAAAGATCTTGATAAAGACAAAGCAGGGAGAAACAGATGGGTCGAAATAAGGAAGAACTGAAAGACGGTAACAAGTTTGCCGTTTACTTCTATGACGTGTCGAAATAAGGAAGAACTGAAAGACGACGTATGGCATAACTACTCTCTCGGGAAGTCGTCGAAATAAGGAAGAACTGAAAGTCTTTAGTTAGCGTTCTTGCTATCTTTGGTAAGTGTCGAAATAAGGAAGAACTGAAAGTACGACCGGGTTATGATTACAATAACGATAAAATGTCGAAATAAGGAAGAACTGAAAGTCATTTTTCACCTTAAAGCGTAGTCTACATCTTTGTCGAAATAAGGAAGAACTGAAAGTGTTACTTGGTATCTGGGAAGCACTGCTGTAGCGTCGAAATAAGGAAGAACTGAAAGGTAAGTTGCTGAAAGCTGTGCTTAAAGACGACGAGTCGAAATAAGGAAGAACTGAAAGCTCCTTCTTTTCGTTTCTGCTTTGTTTAACTTTAGTCGAAATAAGGAAGAACTGAAAGACCACTTTTTTCATTGTGTCTACGAATATTTTAGTCGTCGAAATAAGGAAGAACTGAAAGTTGTTTTCCAATATAAACCCGATGCAAATGACTAGTCGAAATAAGGAAGAACTGAAAGTTCAGACTATGCAGTTAGCTGTTTTGAGATTACTGTCGAAATAAGGAAGAACTGAAAGACTTGGACTATAACACAGTCAATTCGTGACTATTAGTCGAAATAAGGAAGAACTGAAAGTCTATGTTAGTCTACAACTCTTCATCTGGGTACGTGTCGAAATAAGGAAGAACTGAAAGAGAATATTCCACGTTAAGTTATAACTCGACAATTGTCGAAATAAGGAAGAACTGAAAGTTTCTCCTCACCCCTGAGTCCGGGGGAGTAGGACATGTCGAAATAAGGAAGAACTGAAAGTTTCTTCCTCCTCCCTCCTCTTCTAGAAGTTTTTGTCGAAATAAGGAAGAACTGAAAGGGGAGAAGAACCCAGCCCTGGCCCACTTGCTCTAGTCGAAATAAGGAAGAACTGAAAGCTTTTAGTTTGCTCTGTCCACTTTAAATAGAACGTGTCGAAATAAGGAAGAACTGAAAGTCGGAATAAAGGCATTAGACTCCTTAGTTTTTGCGTCGAAATAAGGAAGAACTGAAAGTGATTTCTCTTATTACTTTTTTCTTGTACTTTGTGTCGAAATAAGGAAGAACTGAAAGTCTGATTTTTCGTCTCCACCAGCTGGTCTATTATTGTCGAAATAAGGAAGAACTGAAAGACAACTTTTGTGCCGATTATAACGTCCCTTGCGAAGTCGAAATAAGGAAGAACTGAAAGGTTAAAGAACATCTAGCACAAGACTCTGAAAATAGTCGAAATAAGGAAGAACTGAAAGACTTGTTGTTGCGTAGTTTGAATTGAACCTGAACTGTCGAAATAAGGAAGAACTGAAAGGAACTACCGTATGTTGAAAAATCCATATAATTGTGTCGAAATAAGGAAGAACTGAAAGGATATTATGTACAGTACAAATTTAGATAAAACAGCGTCGAAATAAGGAAGAACTGAAAGTTTCCTTATTCCGTAAAAATATTTCGAAATCTTTAGTCGAAATAAGGAAGAACTGAAAGTAAATGTTCAAAATGTTTTTTTGGTAAATCCGATAAGTCGAAATAAGGAAGAACTGAAAGCGTTGATAACATCAAAAAGTTCGTAACACCCCACGTCGAAATAAGGAAGAACTGAAAGTTGAAACACTACGCCGTAACTTCTTCTTTCTACCAGGTCGAAATAAGGAAGAACTGAAAGTGTAGTCAGCGTCTTCGTATATGTTCTCTACCAGGTCGAAATAAGGAAGAACTGAAAGTTCCTTAACCATAAGACATTGGAATCCCCTATACCTGTCGAAATAAGGAAGAACTGAAAGTCACAGAGAACGAAGACGCTGACGACATTCTGAAGTCGAAATAAGGAAGAACTGAAAGTGTAAAACCCTGAAATTAGCACTACAAGACTCACTATCAACCGTCGAAATAAGGAAGAACTGAAAGACGTCTCTGTCACCAGTAATCTGAAGTTCGGCGAGTCGAAATAAGGAAGAACTGAAAGTTTCAAAACTGATTCATGGAATACACGAAATAGTGTCGAAATAAGGAAGAACTGAAAGTTATTTAGTACCTTTGGAATATTACCAATTTACCGTCGAAATAAGGAAGAACTGAAAGATGCCTTGTTACAACTAGACATGAATTGAACTCGAGTCGAAATAAGGAAGAACTGAAAGTTGCGTATTGGTTACAAAGATTTGAAACACTATTGTCGAAATAAGGAAGAACTGAAAGTTGTCTTTCTCTATACGGTAGATCCTCAGGGATACGTCGAAATAAGGAAGAACTGAAAGAAGCGTTAAACTCCCCAGTTTACCACCATTCATTGTCGAAATAAGGAAGAACTGAAAGATTACACTCTTGTAACCTTCTCATCATTATTGAAGTCGAAATAAGGAAGAACTGAAAGTGTGTTACCGGTTCCTCTAGTAGTTAATGGAGAAGTCGAAATAAGGAAGAACTGAAAGTTTTCTACCAATTTCCATTTCCCTAAATCCTTCAGTCGAAATAAGGAAGAACTGAAAGATTATTGTATATGTATACCCGAATAGAGAGAGAATGGTCGAAATAAGGAAGAACTGAAAGTTCAATAACGAGAAGAGGGTTACAAGAGTGTAACGTCGAAATAAGGAAGAACTGAAAGTTATTATATTTCTTTAGAGAGAGTATTAGCGTTAGTCGAAATAAGGAAGAACTGAAAGATGTTTGTAATCTTGTCAGAATCCCTACTTTTTTGTCGAAATAAGGAAGAACTGAAAGGTCGTATGATTTGCTCGAGATGACTGAAGACTTAAGTCGAAATAAGGAAGAACTGAAAGACGCCAGGGTCTACCTCTATCTTCTTGTATAATTTCGTCGAAATAAGGAAGAACTGAAAGTTATTAAAAAGACGGTAGACCCTGACTTCCACGCCGTCGAAATAAGGAAGAACTGAAAGTCCACACCCCCACATATCCCATCATGGGAAGATGGTCGAAATAAGGAAGAACTGAAAGCTGACCATGCCTTCCACCCCTCTACAAATGTCTGAGTCGAAATAAGGAAGAACTGAAAGTTGCGACCTGGGACTTCATCATCAACAATAAGGTGTCGAAATAAGGAAGAACTGAAAGAAACTCGAATAACTTAGTTTCAGGAGTCAAATCGGTCGAAATAAGGAAGAACTGAAAGGACGATGGAAGATTTTCCCATTCAGTGACTATTGCGTCGAAATAAGAAAGAACTGAAAGATGCTGTTTACCACCAGTTTGCCGAGTACTGAAAGGGGGTATAGGGTCAGCTAATGCTGCCAGGCTCTAGTGTCAAAATAAGAAAGATCTCGAACTCCGGAAGTCCTCCGGGTTAACCTCAAGGTTAATATTCGTGAAAGCCTAAAGTAAGATATGTACGTGGTGGTCGCTTTTGACATCTCGTCAGAAAAAGTCAGGGGTAAAATCAGGAGATACCTCAGGGGTCTGGGTCTTTCCATGGTCAACAGATCAGTCTACGCAGGTGTTGGCGGATATAAAACAGCGCAACTTGTCTCCTCCATGGCTGAAAAAATCCTTGAAGAACACGATAACTTGTATATTATCGTTGTACGAGACGACGAATATCAAGCTTCCATCGATTGTTCCAAGTCGGGTTGCAGGAAAGTCTCAGACAGAAAATTCGAAGTATTGTAAACTCACTGCTACCCAGCTCTCATGGTCAGCCCTTTGCCCGATGAGGAGGTACCAAATCCTTACCCAGTGCGGACAAGTGGAGTATACTACACCGCTCTACGTTGAGAAAATGAAAGGGTACCACGACAAGGTGACGAATTTAGTGGTCAAGTCTCTAAACGAGGCCTTGCGTGATAGGGTAATAACTTACGCTAGGGAAAAGGAGTTCCAGTTGACTTACTACGGGAACAAAGTAGTCTACCTGATAAGGGGTAGACCAGACTATTTCGCCCTACTCAGAACGAAAAAGGGCCCCGTAGCACTCGTAGTGGAAGTCACACTCCTTGACACGGTGAGGCACTTAAAAGGGGAGATGAGCTTTTACATGGCCTCTGCTGTCTACTATACGAGCGCCCCGGTGATCGGGCTCGTAATATACAACAAGGGCATTAGGTGGCTGAGCGGGACAAGTGTCACGGAGTTAAGATGTGAGGGGAAGGTAGCTAGGGACAAGTTCGACTTAGAAAGGACGTTCAATTGGGTGATGAGCGAACCGGAGGAACCGGAGGAGAGGGCTGAACAAGTGTTCAAGAAAATAAAGTGGGCCTGCAGTAACTGTGACATGATGAACACATGCCCAGTCTACTCAGTCAACATGTAACACCTATTCCCGTCCCTTACCATGTGGTCACGTGTCACGGGGAGGGGTGAACCCTGTCTCACGTTAACAGAGATCTTTTTGTATTCATTTATTATCAACTAATTTCGTGGAGAGACTACTGAGACCTAAGGAAGATGCCAACTGCTCAGCATTTCGTACTCAACTCTCCTACGGTGGATTAGAGAAGGGAGGATAAGGGTGGTAACAACTGAAGGAGGGAAGTATAGGATACCTTACAGCGGGATTAAGAAGCACTTAGAACTATTTACGCGTGTAGTTGAATTTTTCTTAGCAAACTGGGGAGTTAAGTGGTATTACCATCTACGCTCGCGTTAGGTTTATATGATATTACCAGTAAGTTTACTAGTAGAGTTACTAGTATGGCTAGGGTGTTAGGTAGGAGCAAGTTGTGGGGTAAGGGCTACACTACGGTACCAGTTTCGGTCAGGAGGCTCTTAGATATAAGCGAGGGTAGTGAAATAGAATGGATACTTAATGATAACAATGAGATAGTGATTAAAAAGGTGTGATTATGTATATAGACGAAAGGCAATATAAAGTACAAGACCTTGTAGATAGGAAAAGAACATCTTCATATTATACTAATTATGATGGAATTTCTGTCATAAGATCTTTTGTAAAGGAAATTCCAAATAGAGAAGGAATAGTATTAATGGATCCCTTTATGGGTTCTGGTGTTCTACTTTCCTCAGTTAATGATCTGATTAAACCAAGTAAGGTTATTGGTATTGAAATAAATAAAGAACCTTGTGAGTTAGGGCGTAAAGTACTTTCCTCAATTTATGATAACGTAGAAGTTATGTGTGGTGATGCGTTCAAGATAGCATGGAAGTATAAGGCTGATATAATAATTTCTAATCCTCCTTTCGTTAGATGGCATTTGATAAGTAATAGGAATGAGATACTGGGATCCATGATTTCTCATGGCTACGGAAAATTTATTTCAAGAAAGGATCCGGGACTTCACATACTTTCAATATTCCTTATCGATTACATACTTAAAGAGGGCGGTTATGCTTTGCTCGTCATCCCAGCTTCCACATTTTATACTAGTCAGGGGAGGGGATTAAAGGAATTTCTGAAGTATAGGTACGACATCCTGACTCTGGTAGAAAACGTTAAGGAGCCTTCGTTTAGTACTGGTAGCGGTTTCAAGGAGCTTATAATTTTCCTTAGAAAGAGAAAATTGTTTGAGCTTCACGAAACACAGACCACTATTTTCCAATATGATGGTAATTTGAGGAGTTTGTACACCGTTAACGTCAAAAAAGTTCCTAAATTTCTAGATAGAAACTGGCTCAGCTTATTTGACTACGATAATGCAAGAAAGGTGGTTAAGATAATAGAAAGGGCATTAGAGAAGGGTCTGTTACGTTATTTAAGCAAAGGTGAAATATTAAGAGGGGTTGAGATGTACGGACCAGAGTTCTTTTTCATTCCCAATAAGTATTGGAGTGTGTTAAGGGAAGAAGAAGACTCCGTACTAATTAAGAACCAAGCACAAATTCTAAGTATTCCTAAGAGGTATTTAGTTAAATGTCTTAGAAAGCCAGAGTATTACAATAAGGAAATAGTAGTATCAAACCCTAAATTCTACGCACTCGCAATTAATGAGGAACCGGAAGGCGATTTGAAGAAATACATTGAGTGGGGAGAGAAGCAAAACCTACCAGCTCTAAAATTCGGGGATAAATGGTATCAACATATTTGGAAGCAATTGCAAACTAAGACCCCATATGGCCACATCTTTATTCATGATAAGCTAGATTTAACTAAGCATAAGATTTTAGCCAATTATAGTGAAAAGCCTTTATGTGCATCAAAAAATTTCTACATATTAAAAGAAAACAATCCGTTAATTGCAGCGTGGTTTAACTCAAGTATTATGAGATATATACTAAAAATTTTCAGCAAGAGAATATCAGATAACTGGACGAGGTTATTAGAGGAGGATTATCTAGAAATCCCAGTACCTTCAAAATCAATGAGTGTTGATTTAAGTGATATTCAGCATGCTGAAGAAAGTATAAGAGAGTATTTAGGTTTGAGTGATATGGAGACAACAATTGTTCATTAATTTTCTAGCATCATTCATGAATTCTAAAGGCTTAAATTTAAACTGCAATTGGTTGCCTGGATGAGTGGGATCTATTTTAGGTTTTTTAATACGGCTTCCGTTACCACCTTTTCTTTGTATAGTAATATATTTACCTATTTTAATAATACCTTCATCAGAAAATGAAATTGGTTGTTTAATAAAAAATGATATCGCGTCCTGAATATTATACATGTAGAGAATATCATCTCTTTTATCCCAAATTGCAAGGATCTTCAAATCCTCCTCATCTCTTATAAAAATTTCCTTTAATATTATGCTTAGATTGTCCTTGATAAATTTACTTATCTTATCCCTATCTTCAGGAAGAATGAATACCGCTTTAGGATCTTTAGCCTTACTTAGAATACTGTCTAAAAGAATTTTGTATATATCTTCAGGCATATTTAACACTGTCTTCCAGACATCCAGCCCTCTTCTGTCAAGTTGGTGAAAACTAGCATCTGTAACAGTCTTTACTGAGATACATATGGTAAACCCACCTTTTATCATTAGGTCACATTTTATTCTGTTAACGGGCTTTATAACAACAAATGAATTAGGTATTTTAATACTTAATTTCTGAGCACAAGACACCAGTACATCCTTACTATTACTAAAATACTCAATTAATTCCCTTTCAGCTTCAATCCCTTGTTTAGCCTCTTTAAAGCCGCCCATGAACTTTTCTAACATATTGATCTTCCAAATCATTAAAAAGTTGAACTAATTCTTTGAATAAACTTTCAAGTTAAATAAGAAAAATTCTAACTTCTCTTAAAGAGATATAGTATACATAACTACTACTAAAAATTGCAAAATTTTTAGCAAACAATTTTTACACTTTCTCCCTTCTCTTTCAATTTTACGTATTTTTTATGAAGACTAACTTACACTTTTTTGAGACTTATTGAATTTTCATTTTCATTTTTAGAAAATTTTATGAAATGAAAGAAGGCTTTACACGCTTCTTTTTACTGGACCTACATTTTCACTCTTCTGTTTTTCATTCTCAGAACTCTTAGTAGTAGTTATACACACTAGTTGAATTTTTCTTAGCAACTGGGGAGTTTATACAATTATTCTCACGTCGTAGATTTAACGTTAGAATTCAACCTCATTCTTTGCTCAATTTTTCAAAATTCAATGATAAGAAAAGCTTAATAGTTGAAAAGATAAGTAATGAATCAGGGATGAGGGGGTCAGGTCAGACCGGCTGTGTCCTTTCATAGTTCAACTCGTGTCGTGTTCATCATCCCCTCATCCCCCCTTCTACTTCTGTTTAAACATATTTAAAAATTTTTTGTTTTTATCTTCGCACTTTTATTATCACAATATGAATATTATAACAGTTCTTTTATTTTATTATTTTCTTTTTCTTTACAAAGAAAGGGATTAAGGAGCGGAAAGCCTCACCTCTCTCGGTAGACCCAAAATCATATTAGAAAAAATATTTCTGATAGGATAATATCTAATCCATGAAGATAAAGAAATTTATAAGAGTGTAAAGAATTGAAGAAAGGGTTTAAGGTGAGGGAGACATAGTATTACTACGTGAGATTAGAAGATGGTAAGACTTGGTCTCCCTCACCAAACATTCAACAAATAGGATATAAATTACTTTCCATGCTTTAAGGGAAAGGAGAAGAGGTGGCAAAAACTCTCATCTCCGCGTGTCTACGATTCAGTAGAGAACAAGTCCGGAGCGTATGACGTATCCCCACAGACCGTGAGGAACTACGTAGAGAAACAAGGGATAGAAGTAATTGAAAAACTATTGGAAAAAGCTAGGAAAATATCCTTAGAAGTACTGAAGGGAGTAAAGGAGATAGACCTTTCAATAGACTGGACAACAAAGACGTGGTATGGGAAACCGGTGAAAGGACTCGGAAGTTCAGAGAAGGGAAACTCGTGGAACTACGCAACTGCAACAACCAAGTATAAGGGGAAAGTACTTTTACTTGCCCGCAAGTTAACACTATGACTAAGGAAGAGATAGTGAAGGCTCTCGTGGAGCAAGTTGTTGCAATGGGATTCAAGATAAGGTTGATAACTCTTGACGCCGGTTTCTACACTGTCGACGTGATCAACTTCATTTCACACTTTAATTACATAATTGCCGTCCCAGTTGGGGATGTTAAGGTTTATGAGGAGTTTGATGGTGATTACATGACTAATAGTAAGAGGCATAGGAAGGATGAGCAGGTCAAGTTCAGGCTCCTCGTATACAGTAGGGAGAAGGTTAGGAGAAAGGAGAAGAGGTTTGTTTATTTTGCTAGGGCTACTAACCTCGAGATACCAAAGAGGGAAGTGTTGGATTTGTACAATAAGGTATGGGGTTCAATAGAAACTTCTTATAGGAACATTAAGGCTTTTCTCCTATACTAGTTCTACTAAGTTTGTTTTCCGCACATTGGTCTTCGTTCTTGCCCTTGTACTCTACTCCTTATTCAAGGGGGAGGTGGGGAGAGAGCAGTTTAGATTATTATTAATTTCTTTTATTTCCCCTATTTTATTCAATCCAGAGAATTTTACAATTAATCTAGTGAAAACACTTATTTACACTATAGATTTATTTTTAAGGAGGTGATTTTGGGTCTACCGTTCCAGGCGGACCGAAAAGAAGAATAGATCTAGGAGGATCCAATTTTACTGGTTTTTTAGTTTTGAAATTGCTAGAACTTTTATAGCTACAAGCAAAGAATCTTTTCCCTCCTTGCTTTGTAAACTATAGCGGAACCACCTACACCTATAGTTTCCAAGACCTCGTAGTTGGGGATTTGCATTACGCCTTGGTTTCTTATTATTGATTGTTGTTCTACTATAGGTAATTATTCATTTTTGTCTGATTTTCTTTCAATATCACCCTTATCTACCCGTGTTGCTTCATTACCTTGCATCCTAGGTTCTCTAGGTACTTCAGAGTAGCTATTTCTCATGGCACTCTCAAGTAAACTACGAATTACACTATCTTCAGCATAATCTAAGGGAATATGCCCCTCATTGTCGGCAATCCGCGGGTCAGCACCACGCTCAAGCAAGATCTTAACAATCTCAACATGATCATTTTTTGCTGCTATATGCAATGGCGTACTACGGAAATAATTTTTAGCGTTTGGGTTTGCTCCACGCTCAAGTAAGATCTTAACAACGTCAACATGACCTCCAATTGCTGCCCAATGTAGTGGCGTTTGACCGAGATGATCTTTAGCGTTTGGGTTTGCTCCACGCTCAAGTAAGATCTTAACAACCTCAACATGACCTCTAAATGCTGCCCAATGTAGTGGCGTCATACCGTCACTATCTTTAGCGTTTGGGTTTGCTCCACGCTCAAGTAAGATCTTAACAACCTCAACATGACCTATTTCTGCTGCGTCATGCAATGGCGTACTACCGGCATTATCTTTAGCGTCTGGGTCAGCTCCACGCTCAAGCAGCAGTTTGACAATCTCGACATGACCATTAGTTGCTGCTTCATGCAATGGCGTCCAGCCGTAACCATCTCTAGCGTTTGGGTTTGCCCCATTTTCGAGTGCTGCTTGTACTTTAATCAAGTCACCATTCCGAGCCGCCTTGAGAAGTTCATTGTCCCAGTTCGTGGTTCTCACCATTTCTCAATCATTTCTACTCAGCAAGTAATAAGGATTACGAAAACAAGACTAGATGTGATTAGTGCTGATAAGAATAGGACTGTTATTTTTGTTTGTGACAAACATAATCCCTCATACCGTGGCGGGGATATAAATCCGTGTCCCTTCTTTTTATGCTAGCCCTTTTACTTTTTCCACAAAAAAGGATTCCCCTTACACTTGTTCCTTACATTTACTTTAAGGTTGACGAAAACACTCCAAGAATAGAAAAGTTAACATAAAGGGTTACTCCCCATATTTTATAGGGGGTAATTTCAATGTGGAATGTTTATTGTTTATCAATTTTTAGCATTTTTAGCATTTTACCCAAATTTTGCAGAGTGTTTTGCCCATTCTCCAGCTTATTACGTCTGGCTACTGATGACAAATAGCAGACGGAGTACAAGGGACTTATTAATTTTCGGTATCCTACCGCCTAAATGTTTGATATATGTATGTAGTGCTGCTTTCATGATATTCGGCCTTTTTAGCAATGCCGTTACTACATGCTATGGTCTCTTTGCCCATAATGAGCGCAGGAGTGTTTACCCGTGGCGTAACTTTTCCTTACTTTTAATTACTTCTAATCCCACCATGGACACCCTCTTAAGGGGTCATACACAGTCACCCTTAACTCATTGGGGCTAGTCGAGGGAAACACCTATATAGGCAATGTTAGCTAATACTATGCTTGAAGTTTGAGCGAAAGATTTATTACTGAACGCCACTACCCTCCCATCCACGCTTTTATCACTCCCCAAACCTCGTGAGCAGTGCCCGTCATCAGTTAAGGGGATCATGAATAAAAACTACTACTACTACTTCGGTAATACTATATAAACACAACTTGTCAAAACGATATTTAGAAGTGATTAAGAATAACGAGTAGTTACGTAGAAGCGTTACAGTCTTACGGGAATCTTATTGAACCTCTTTCCCTTACATTACGGTCTGTACCACTAGTTGCTTAGCATTGCTACTATTCCTAAAACTAAGACTTACATTACGGTCTGTACCACTAGGGACGTTTTGACAGTGAAGTGGTTCTCCCTGCCGACATGGGGTCACGTTTGGCTTTCTCCCTCGACCGTTCCTACGATGGGTTTTCTTGGTCGTCTTCGTCGATCACTGCTCTCTCCTTGTCGCATAACTCCACATGACCGAAACCGCTTGCTCTAGACGCACCGACACCCATGATCAGAGCCGTCTCAACTACCTTCATTAAGTCCTCTTTCAGGACTATGTACTCTACCTTCCCTATGAGCACTGGCTCCTTATTCCCGTCGTAAGGTATCCAAATCGTCTTAAGCCTGTTTTTCCAAGTCTCTACTATCCCTTCCTCCAGTGATAACACTTCCTCTTTACTCACGTTAGTGTCGCCTTTTAGGAGTGAATAGGGTACCCAGAAGACGGCTGAAGGTGTAGGAAGGAACTTCCTT
>Ga0081473_129125_pt1 | contig 24378 bp, 26 predicted proteins | sample CisSprmetagenome_FD_70977 | JGI IMG/M metagenome (GOLD analysis project Ga0081473, IMG submission 70977) | Hypoxic/sulfidic aquatic microbial communities from Cistern Spring, Yellowstone National Park, USA v2 (version 2) | ecosystem: Environmental > Aquatic > Thermal springs > Hot (42-90C) >...
GGCGTATCCGAATACCGCGTCCTCTACAGCGTGAGGGACTTCCTCGGCGGCCGCGAAATGGGGAGACGCGTGGAGAAGGTGGCCGAATAGCCGCCAGGAGGCGCCGGACCTCCGCCGCGTACGGCCGAGGGGCCGGCCGCGCCGCCGGCTACGTGGCGCATCTACCGCGCTCCCGGCGCGATGGCTCCCTCGGCCTTCCCGCCGCAGGTCGCGGGGAAGGCGCATCCGGCCGAAGCCGCGCATCGCAAGACCGGCAGGTAGCAGATCAATGTCTGATTATGGGGCACACATCTTTTGTACTTCGTGCCTATCTAGCATCTGTCAATTTTTAAAGGGGTGTAGCGGAATTTATGTGGATTCTCTTTCGTTACTTCGGCAACGCGCGTCGAGATTCGGTAAAGGGAGGTATACCTGTTGGAGTTTCTGAGCAGAAACGTCGACCCCGGCGAGAGGGTTGAAATGTACCCTGCGGCTTCTAGGTGGTTCTGGGAGGAGGGCATGAGGCTTCTCGCGGCTGGGGACGTCAGGCAAGCTAACTTCAGAGTCGCTGAACCCTCGGGGTTGAGACGCTTAGAATCCTGCCACGGCGCGTGAAAAAAGGGTTCGGGAGGGCTACGTGGTTGCACTCTACAACCCCAACAACCCCTTGCTTTTTTTTGGCCGAGGGAGTTTGTGCTGGACTGCGCGAGGGAAGAGAAGGAGAGGAGCCAAGCTGTTGGTCGACGAATTCTTCATAGACTTCGTCGGGGTCGAATCCGCGGCGCTTGGTCGCCCTGTCGTTAAGTCATACGGCAAGCTCCTGGCGACGCCGGGGCTGAGAATCGGGGCCGTAGTCTATCGTTACAAGTCGCCACCTCCCTGGAGGATAAACGGTGTGGCTGGCTACACCATCTACGCCGTAGGCCCCCAAGGTCTTCGCCGCCACAAGGCAAGGACGTTGGCCTTTCTAAAGGAGGAGAAGCCGTGGTAGGAGATGCATAAAACACATAAACACATACCAAGCGCTACGCATTTCTACACCATACTGAGGCGCCCGCCCACGGGCATCGAGACGCGGCCGCTTCACGACAAAGGCGTTGAGGGCTTCTGCATCTCCCTAAAAACCCGAGCTAAATAACCCCTGATTTCTATGTTGCGCAATGTTTAAATATGGGCTATTTCTCCAGTATTTATGAAGAATCGCGGACAGACCCTAAAACTCCTTGAAAAACAACGCCAGATCGCCCTCCTCCAGAGGGTCTCGCTTGTCGTTGCGGTGGGCGGATTGGCCCTCTTCACGGTCCCAGCGTTGTTGGATCATCTGCTAGGCGGGGCCCTCCAGAGCTTGCTCCCGCCTGCGATATATAACGCCATCCACGAGCTACGACACCTCCTCGGCATACCATGCCATTAAGAGGCCTTCCGGGCTTCATCGTCGTCGGCATAATTGCCGCCTTTCTTCAAGTTATATTTCTCTTCCACTTCGCCGCCCCCCTCGCGGAGACCCTCCACGAGATGTTCGCCGCCTCTAGAGAAGAGGAGGAGACGGCATATTGGGCGGCATATCTTGCTACCGCCCTATATGGAGGGTCGTTCGGTGTGGTCTTCCACTTCGTTACACGCCGCATCGAGCCATTTAGAGCCTCGCTCCTCTTCTTCGTCGGGTATTCATTGCTCCCTGCGCTTAAGTGGCTCCCCACGCCCCACGGCGTGAGCTATCTGGAGCCGGTGTGGTGGCGCGAGGCGGTTTACGCCCTGTACCTCCTCTACAACATGGCTCTCCTATCTGCCCTAGCCCTACTCCGCCCCTTGCCTCTCAAGGCGGCGGCCATCGTGGCTGTTGTTGTGGGTTTCGTGGCGTTTCCCAACTTCACGCTACCCGAGAGGTACTACGAGATAGTCCCCCACCTGAAGGCGCTGCAGGGGCTGGCGCTGGCGTCGTGGGGCCTCTTTTGGCTGGTGATGGCGCTAGGAGCCAGAGCCCTCATGCCTATCAAAAAGCTGTAAAGTGTCGCTGTTTCGCCGCAATTTTTTAGAGACTGCGTGGAGGGGCATAGCCGTAATCCACACCGGCGAGGTTCCGCCCGTCGTTGTACGTATTAAGGAGGCGCTTCGGCGAACCGCAACGCCGGTGCATATATTCTCAAACCGAGAGCTGGAGAAGGCCGTTAGATGCTACGACGCAGTGGTGTTCGCGGAGGCGCTGGGCGGCGTCGTGCGCCTCCTGTGCCCCCTCCTTAGAGACAAGGAGGTTGACCCGCCCGTGGTGGTCACGGACAGGCTGGGGCGCTTCTTTATACCTCTAATCGGCGCGCACCGAGGCGCCAACGCTTTGGCGGAGGAGCTCGCCTCTCTGCTGGGAGGCATCGCCGTGGTGACCACTGCTGTGGAGGCTGCGGGCGCGTTGCCGCCGGAGGACGTGGAGAGGCTCCTCCTGTGCAGAATGGCTAGGGAAGAAAGGTTGCGAGTTGCAGCGGCGCTGAGAGACGGGAGACAGGTCTGCATAGCGGGCGTCGAGGAGGCCCCGCCTGGCTACAAAACAGGCGAGGAATGCGAGGTCGTGATAAGAAGGGGGAACAACTGCAGGGAGTGGGAGATCTGTTGCAAGCCCCTCCGCCTATACGTGGGGGTGGGATTCTCCTCGAAGGCGACGGCGAGCGAAATAGTCGAGGCCGTGCGCAGGGCGTTGATGGAGCTGGGCGCAAGCCCCCCTCAAGTGGAGGCCCTCGTCTCCATCAAGCCGGAGGTCTTCGAGGCTGCTAAGGCGCTGGGTTTTCCCGCATTCGTCCTTAAGCCAGAAGAGCTGAGGGCGGACTGGGGTTGCCTCTCGCCGGCGAGCACGAAGGCGCTGGAGACCTTCGGCCTGCCGGGCGTGGCGGAGCCGGCGGCTCTCACCGTGGCCGGTCCAGGCGCCTTTTTGGTATATAGGAAGAGGGTGCTAGGCTCAGTCACCGTGGCCGTCGCGGCGTCGCCGTGAGGTGCATAGAGTCGCTGTTCAGCTTCTTCGCCGTCCTCCCGCTGGGCTTTTCCCAGCTGGGCTTCAGATGCGTCTGGGCGCTCCCCTACGCGGCGGCCCCGGCGGTGGGCGGAGTAGGGACGGCTGTGTAACCCGCCGCTGGCGATAGGTTTGTGGCGTACCTAGCCCTTCTGCTGGCCACGGGCCTCAACCACCTCGATGGCCTAGCTGATGTGGCCGCCGCGTTGGTGGTGCGCGATCGAGAGAGTCCAGGCAGATTCTTGAAGACCCCCATAGGAGTGTTGCCGGGGTTTTCGCCGTGGTGGCGGCTCTGGCGCTGAGCTCAACGCCAAGCTGGTAACTTCTCGAAGTTGCCGACAAGCCCAGGTGGTAGCTGGGCTACTTGGTGAGCCGCCCCATCCCCTGTAGCTCCACCCAGTCTCGCTCTACTACAGACTGCTTGCGCCGCTGGCCGCCAGCGGCGGGTTGCTCCGCGGTATGGCTCTCGTCTCAACTGCGTTTATCGGCGCGACCTTGGTTGCCGTGCTAGACGCATGTCTGAGATCGCTCGGCCCGCTTCTCTATGTCTGGTGAGGATCGTGTGAACCCCGCCTGTTTGGAGGGCGCGGTTGGGTCGCTGGCGGACTCTTGGCTACAGCGGCTCATAAACACGTTGGAGAGACTTGTGGCTTCAGGGAGAAGGGGCGGTTGAACGCCCCTCGGCGTATTTAGACCCAGCGCTTAACTACATTCCGGCCAGAATCGCCGGCGTATTGATCTTGGTGGCGGGAAGCTTCAAGGGACGCCAGTTGTTGGCACATGGATTCAGGATACTCAACATAAACGCCCGCTGGCCCATAAAGGCGTTGGCCAGCGCCTTGGACGTGAGGCTGGAGAAGCTCGGGCACTACTCGGCGGGGGAGAGACGAGGAGGGGTCTGGCGCTGGCGGCCAGGGCCGTGTTCCTCTGGTCGCTGATCGTCATCTTGCCAGCGTTCCTTCGGTAGGGCGTATACATATTAAAATCACGAGGTTCGACTTCACGCTGACGTCACCTTCAGCGGGCCTTACGGTCTCCGAGGGTAGCGTCAGATCCTCCATGATCAGCGGTCTGCACCCAAGCGACTGCACCTCGGCTATAGCCCTCTTGACGCCGTCTGTGTCCGGCGGCGGGATCACCACGAGGTTGCGGCCGCAGTCAGACATGGGAAGCGGCTGTGGAGATTTGGCGTGTTGTGAGACCACCATGACCTGCGTCAAGTCCAGGCCTGCCTTGGCCAGCGCCACGTTGATTGAGGAGACTCCGTTGATCACCTCAAAGGGCACCCCCAACGCCCTTACTCTCTCCATCAGCTCCCAGTCGGAGACAGTCGGGTCGCCGTGTGCCACAAGACACACGTCGGCTTCCAAAGAAAGCGCGGCGAGCCTCCTCAGCTCCTCTTCCTGATTTCTATATGACAGCTGGGCTATGTCCTTGCCTTCTAGAGGTAGCCTCTTCAACACGCTGGGCCACCCGGCCACCACTTGGCATTTCTCAAGTGTCTTCAACGCCTTGATGGTGATGTAGTCGGGGTCCCCCGGCCCCGCCCCTACTACGTAGAGCACGCTTAAACGTAAAAGGATAGAGTATATATGTTATGCGTCTGGGGATATGCGATGCCGCTTAAAACACGGGCCGCTGGAGCCGGGAACGTGGTATGAGGTTTCAAGACTCCGCGGGGCATGCAATGTGTCGAGTTCACAGTAGCATCTTGAAGAACAACACGGAAGATTTAGGACTAGGGTATTTCGAGCCGTGACGCTAAGGAGCCGGCGTATATGTGGTGGAGCTCCATGGCGACGTTGCTGTGGTTAGATACGAAGAGTATGGCGGGTACACCCAGCTGACAGGTTTGTCGCTAGTATATACCCTGTAAGACCCAGCGCGGCTAGGATGCGAGGGAATATCAGGCTTACCTGTCAGTAGATACTCAATATCTAGTGTCGGCGTGTAGTGCGTGGCCTCTGGCGAAGGGCCCGCCACGGAGATGCCGGTATGAGGGAGACGTCCGTGGTTCCTATCACCACGACTAGCACCTCTCCCAGGGTCTCAGATTTTCGAAGGTTTTTAAATAATGTACAAAATCTAATTTTAAGAAAATCTGAGTGATAAACTCTTCTTCGTCACGGTGATATTATGGCGTTGCTGGTACTCTTACATTTACAGATTGATACGGCCTCACCGATAAATTTATTAAATGGATTTTTGGCCAACATTTAAAAATAGGAAACATCGCACATCCATGGAGGTAATTCTCCTGAACCACGGCTCGCGGAGGCGCGATTTCAACCAGTTGATGGAGGCGTTGGCTACCCGCCTCGAAAAAGATCTGGGCATGCCCGTGAGGGTTGGGTATAACGAATATGTGGAGCCCAACTGGCGCGACCTTATGCGTAGCGGCGAGGGCCCCGTGGTTGTCGCGTTGGCGTTTCTGGGACATGGGAATCATGTATACCGTGACATCCTCAGCGAGCTGGGCGTGGAGGTCGGCAGGTGGCAGAGGAGCACATTCGGCAGACTTGTATACGTGACTCCGCCCCTTGGGAATTCGCCGCTTGTTTATCAAGCCATAAAGGCCAGGATACAGGCAGCGCTGAAAGCCGAGACCCCCTCCTACGTGTTGGACCCCGAGGAGATAGAGGCAGAATCGCTTAAGGCCGCCGCGGCGGCGCTGGGCTTAAGCCTGTCTGACTGGAGGGACAGGTTGAGGGCGCGGGCCGCATACGCCGCCGGCAATCTCGACGTGGCCAAGGCGCTTTACATATCTGATGATTTAGCCGATGCGTTTAGGGAGTGGCTGGGCGGCCCAGTCGCTACGGATATCCGCATGGTTGCGGCGGGGCTTCGGTACGACCCAAGTCTCATACATGTGGCGCTGGACTGCCCCGACGGCGTCCCCGGGGTTACCAAGTCGTATGCGGGCATGCTGTGCGTTTTAAAGAGACTGGGCGCGGCCGGCATAGTGGTGGGCAACGCCCCCACCGCTTTACTTGCTGTGGTGGAACACTGCAGAGGAGGCGGCGAGCTGCCCTTTGTGGTAGCGGCCCCCGTCGGCTTCACAAACGCCGCGCAGATTAAGGAGGAGTTCTTGAAGTGCGGGGCGCCCTCCGTGGTCGTGCGCGGCACATACGGCGGATCGGGAGTTGCGGCGGCGCTCTTTAACGAGCTTGTCAAGATCGCACATGGCGGGTGAGCTGTACGTGGTGGGGTTCGGCCCGGGCCACCCAAGTGCCAGAACGCCCGAGGCTGTAGAGGCGATAAAGGCGGCGGATGTGGTGATCGGTTACAGGACCTACATAGAGCTGATTTCGGATCTCCTAGAGGGGAAGGAGGTTGTGTCCGCCGGCATGCACGAGGAGATCTACAGATCGAGGAAGGCCCTTGAGCTGGCCGGGGAGGGGAAGCGTGTGGCTGTGGTGAGCGACGGGGATCCGCAGGTCTTCGGCATGGCGCCGCTCGTGTTGGAGATGGCCAGCAAGCTCGACGCCCCCGTCTCCATCAAGGTGGTCCCCGGCGTCACCGCCGCCTTGGCCGCCGGCGCGTTGCTCGGCGCGCCCCTAGGCTCCGACTTCGCCGTGGTTAACCTAAGCCCGCTCCTGACCCCCCGCGAGGTCATACTGGAAAGGGTTAGGCAAGCCGCCGCGGCGGGCTTCGTCTTGGCCCTCTACAACCCCATAGATAAGCAACTGCTGAGGGAGGTGTTGGCCGTTCTGCGTCAGTTACGCAGAGGCGGCACGCCTGTCGGCGTAGTCAAGGACGCCTATAGGCACGGCCAGCGGGTTGCGGTCACCACCCTAGACGGCGTCGACGTCGAGTCGGTGGACATGCGAACCACGCTGATCGTAGGCAACGGTGAAACCTACGTCTGGCGCCGCTTCCTCATAACGCCTAGGGGGTACCACCGCAAGTATGCTTACCCTTAAGCGCTTCGGCATCACCACAGGAGCGGCCGCCGCGGCGGCGGCCAAGGCGGCGGCGCTTTCCCTCAAGGGGGAGTCCCCCAGATCCGTGACCATCCCCACGCCGATAGGTCTCAGGCTTGAGATACCGGTGGAGCGGGTCTACAGAGATGGGGGGCGGCACTGCGCAGAGGTCAGGAAATTCTCTGGCGACAACCCAGACGCCTTAGATGGCGTCGTGATAAAGGTGTGCGTGGGGCCCGGCCCGCTTAAGATAATTTGCGGCAGAGGCGTGGGCGTTGTCGCCAGGCCGGGTCTCCCGGTGCCGCCGGGCGAGTGCGCCGTAAACCCGGTGCCTCGCCAGATGATTCTCGACGCAGTTAGGGAGGCCGGGGTTGGGGAGGTGGAGATCTTGGTGGAGGTGCCGGAGGGGGAGAGGCTGGCGGAGCTTACGATGAACAGAGATGTGGGCGTTCTCGGCGGCATCTCGATACTGGGCACGACCGGCATAGAGTTCCCGATCAGCGACGAGGAGTACCTGGGCCACATCGAGGCCGAGCTGAAGGCTGTCCGCGCCGTCTCGCAACTGGCGGTGCTGGCCACGGGGAACAGGGCTGTGGAATACGCCAGGAGGGACTTCGGCGATGTCGTGGTGAAGGTGGGGGATTGGGTCGGCGCCGCTGTGAAGCTGGCGGTTGAGATGGGCTTCGACGAGGTGGTGGTTGCCGGCCTGCCCGCCAAGCTGGTCAAGGTGGCGGCCGGCGCCTTGAACACGCACCACAGATACTGCGACGCCCGGATGGAATCTCTGACATATGCGGCAGTGGTTGCAAACGTCCCACGTGAGGCGCTGAAGAAGATAGCGGAGGCACAGAGCGTGGCCGAGGCGCTTACCTACCTGGGGCAGTACAGAGAGGAGGTTCTGTCTGTGGTTGCGGGCCGCGTCAAGGAGAGGCTCAGCCGGCACGTGGGAAGGGAGGTGAAAGTGGTGATATACGGCGAAGACGGCGGAGTCATGGCGTGGGCATGAGAGCCCCCGGCATACCTGACGAGGAGTTCATAAGAGATCCCGAGGTGCCGATGACGAAGGAGGAGGTAAGGGCGGTCGCCATTTCTAAGCTCAAGGTGGGACCTGGCGACGTCTTGCTCGACGTTGGGTGCGGCACGGGTAGCGTGTCGGTGGAGGCGGCGTTGCTAGGCGCCGAGGTGTACGCCATAGACAAGAGCCCAAGGGCTGTGGAGCTCACAAGGAGAAACGCGGAGAAGTTCGGCGTCGCAGATAGGATACACGTGGCGCTTGGGGAGGCCCCCCGCGACCTGCCGAGAGGCACTACGTTTACGTCGGCCTTCGTGGGGGGAGGGGGGAGGGACCTGCCGAAGATAGTGCCCGAGGTCCTTAAATTAGTGAAGCCGGGAGGCAGGGTGGTGATAGACGTAGTCACGCTTGAAACCCTATCGGCGTTGACCCCCCTCCTCGAGGGGCTGGACCACGAGGTGGTGTTGTTGCATGTGGCCAGGGGCAGGAGGGTCGGCGGATACACAATCTTGTCTCCGCTTAATCCCGTATTCGTCGTGACGGTGAGGCTATGATAGTCGTGGGCCTAGGCCCCGGCGACCCCACCCTCGTGACGGTAAAGGCGGTTGAGGCCCTGCGGAGGGCTGGCGTGGTGTACGTCCCCGCCTCCTCCCGCTCTGAGAGAAGCCTCGCGGAGCGGATAGTCCGCAGGTATACAGATGCCGAAGTTGTCGTGGTGGAGTTCCCCATGGGCCGCACCACTGAGGAGGAGTTGAGGAGGATCGCCCGGGAGGTCGAGGCGGGGGGAAACGCGGTATATGCGCAACTGGGGGACCCGGCGCTCTACAGCACCTTCGCCAAGCTCATGCCCTTCGTAAGGACCTCCGTGGAGTTTGTGCCGGGGGTCACGTCCATCACGGCGTGTGCGCAGTACGCAGGCCGAGTCCTAGCCGTGGGGGACCAGGCCTTGGCCGTGGTGCCTGCCTCTCGGCGCGACCTGCTGGAGGCCGCGGCGGAGCTCTTCGACGCGGTGGCCGTGGTCAAGGCCAACAGAAACGTTGACGCTGTGAATGAGATCCTGCGGCGGTTCGGCGGCGTCGCCGTGAGGAGGTGCTACATGGAAAACGGAGAGGTGTCGGGAGAGATAACGTGGGACGACTACTTCACCGTGGCGTATATATGGCGGGGAAGGTAGTCTTCGTGGGGGCAGGCCCCGGCGACCCCGAGCTCATCACAGTCAAGGGCATGAAATACTTGCAACAGGCAGATGTGGTAATATACGCGGGCTCGCTCGTAAATCCCGAGCTTCTGAAATACGTAAGGGAGGGGGCGGAGATATACAACAGCGCCACGATGACCACGGAGGAGATTGTGGATATCATGGTGAAGAGGGCTTCGGAGGGGAAGCTGGTGGTGAGGCTGAAGTCCGGCGACTCCGCCATATACGGCGCGCTGTGGGAGGAGCTGTTGCCGCTACAACAGCTAGGAATACCCTACGAGGTGGTGCCGGGCGTCACCGCGGCGCTGGCAGCCGCGGCGGCCATGGGGATCGAGCTGACGGTGCCCAAGGAGGTGCAGACGGTGGTCATAACCCGGGCCTCCGCCAGGGTGGATATGCGCGGCGATTTGAAGACCGCGGCCAGATTCGCCAGAGAGATGGGGGCAGCCCTGGCCATATACACGGGAGTTCACGTCATAGACAAGGTGGTCAAAGAGCTGTCAGAAGGTGGCCTGCCCCCCGAGACGCCCGTCGCGGTGGTTTACAAGGCCTCTTGGCCCGACGAAAAAATCGTGGTGGGGACCCTCGCGGACATAGCCGAGAGGGTCAAGGCGGAGAAAATAGTGAGAGACGCCGTGATAATCGTGGGCAGTTCCGTAAAGCCGAAGGAGATCCCGCGGAGCTCCGTCTACAACCCCACCTTCACCCACAGCTACCGCAGGGCTAAGTCATGAAGCTGTTGTTCTTCTCGGGGGGTAAGGATTCGGTCTACGCCTACCATCTGGAGCGGCCGGTGGATCTCTTCTTCATCTCGGTCTACCAATTCCCCCGGCCCTCGCCTCACCTGCTCAACCTCCACAAGACGGTGGAGCTGGCCCTGGCGCTGGGCGTGCCCACGCTGACCGTGCGCCTCCCAAAAGGCGGCGAGTTCGAGGCCAAGACCTCTCTCCTGAGGCGGCTCGGGGCCAAGGTCCTGGTGGCGGGGGACCAGGCCGTGGAGGACCACCTCAGATACATGAAGCGGCTTGCGGCGGAGGTGGGGGCCGAGCTCAGCGAGCCGTTGTGGGGCAGAGACCCGGCCCAGGTGCTGAGGGAGGAGGTGCAGCACATGGACGTCTTAATAATCGGGGCGAGGCACAGAGAGCTGGTGTGTCGCCTGGTGACTAGAGAAAACGTGGAGGAGTTCATAGCTCTGGCGAGACAACTCGGGGTCGACCCCCTGGGGGAGCTGGGGGAGTACCACACGCTTGTGGTGAGGTACCTAGACGTAAGCATCTCCTACCGCTGCGGCTCCGTGGAGCAGTACGGCGATTACTACATCGCGAGGCTGTGATCCTAGAGGCCTTAAGGAGGCGGGTGGAGGAGGCGCCGTGCGACGTAGTTTTGGCGTCCGGAGGCACCGACTCTACGGCGGTCGCCTTGGCGCACTGCATGCTGGCCTCAAGCCTCTGTTTATAAGCGTCCAGCATCTGGAGAACCCCGGCGACGATCTACCAGCCCCCCTCAGCTTTGCCTCCGAAAGCGCCACATACACCGCGGTGCAGTTCACCACCTCCATGGGGTTGAAGATGCGGAGGATGCGTACGACCTCGTGAACCGCCTTGAGGGTCTCCTCCCTAGACACGAAGCGCAAGAGAAGCGGATGGCCTAGCTTCCTCGCAACCGGCACCACGTATGAGAGGGGTGTGTACAGGCGACGGCGGCGACGAATCTCTTGATGCACGCCTCTGGCGTTGCGACCTACACAAGGAAGCTTGTTGACCTAGCCAAGTCCGCCAACCCGCGGCTTCGTGTGGCGGCAACTCGAAAGATGTTGCCGCATCTGAGGTATATCGAGAAGAAGGAGGCGCTTATCGGCGGAGGCGATCCGCCTAGGTTCTCGCTCTCAGACGCGGTGATGATTAAAGATACGCATCGAGAGCTGGCAGACCTAAACGTCCTCGCCAATACAGCCCCCTTCATTATGAATGGTGCATAGTCACGTAAGTGACCTCGGCGAGCTTGGGATTATCATTGGCATAGATTACCGAAGCCACGACTTCTTTAACTCAGTCAGGTAAGTTAACAAGCTTTTTTGAAATCTCTAAAGCCTTGCGAAACTATGCTCATAGATTTCAAGCGGTTACATTACCTCAAACCTGCCAATTCTTGCTCCGCACCACCTTACTAGGTGCTCGATATAATTAGGCACAGGGTCTAGGGATTTTGTAATCACGGGGTATATCGTGAGATCCACGCCCACCCGTAGTAAGGTGTCGCATAATTCTTTCAAGTCCTCAGCAACACTTCTCCTTAATGGCACATTAGCCTTACCATCGGTAATCAAAACTGTGTAAATTGCGGAATCCCTGTATTTTAACTTAAAGCTTCTTGCGATGGTTAGTAATTTAGCAAGCGCTGCCGGCAGTGGTGTTGCACCTCCTATTGGTAATTTATCCACTACGTCATAGAGCACTCCATAATGTCTCGTGGGCTGCATCAGAACCTCGGCATCTAATCCCCTAAACGTTATTAGTGTTAAGTATGTTCTTTTAATATAAGAATCCTCAATTAACCTCTTAATAATGCCCTTCGCAACCTCAATCTTCCTCTTTGCACTCATGCTACCACTTAAATCAAGCAATATTGCGATGAGAGTCGGCGCATTGGTTAATCTAAGCTTAACCCTAAAATCCATGGGCTCTATGCTTATTGGTAACGTTGGATTCCTAATTACCGCTGCGTTTATCGTGGCGTTTATATCTATATCATTTTGTTCATCTATGTTTTTAGGAATTACGTAACTTATTGCTATACCTCTACCACCACCAATTACATAACGGGTATTACCCTTTGAGCATTTATTCACAGTTTTTAAATCGCCCCAGCCCGAGATCTCCCTGGTTAAATCAAGACCCGTGGTTATATTTAATTCATCGCGTCTAAATGAACCATAATTATTAGGACCTACGCCTCGCCCTGTAAGGCCACCATCTTTATTGAGTTCATTACTAGCTTGGTTTAGGTTGCCATGTTCTTTGGAAGCTTCCCCTCCGGACAAACCTGCATTTTCGGTGCTTAGCGATTTCGTTGGTTGTGTATTATTGTTATGGTTTTTTCTGTCACTACGCGGCTCATTATTAAATATTTGATTGAGAAGGTCGTTAAAATTAGGACTGCCTTGAGCCTTGTCAAAAGGTTTAGCCTTGATTCTATGGGGTAATGTGAGCCTCATGACCCTCTTAACGTCTTCAAGCTCCACTCTCGTCCTACCATTAAATGCCGCCAGTGCCTTAGCCGCCCTTACAGTGACTATCTCGGCCCGATGCGTCCTTATGCCCATGTCCGTAACGACCTTAGCTATGAACTTAAGCAGGTCATCGTCGATCTCGATGTTTCTCACCAGATCCTTAGCCCTGGAAATACGCTCCCTAAGCTCATTTTCATAAGGCTCGTACCTCTTCATAAACGATATCGGGTCTTTACGGAACTCCTCAACCCTCCTTATTATCTCGACCCTCTCCTCAGGGTCTTTACTCGTCTCGACATTCACGTATAGACCGAACCTATCGAGAATCTGTGGCCTCAATTCACCCTCTTCGGGATTCATGCTACCAACTAGGACGAACTTTGCAGGGTGTCTAAATGAGAACCCCTCCCTCTCAATTATGTTCCAACCAGACGCGGCTACGTCAAGTAGTAGGTTGGCTGTGTAATCGTCGAGCAGGTTTACCTCATCTATATATAGTATGTTTCTATTGGCTTCTGCCAAAAGCCCTGGCTGGAGTGCCCTAATGCCCTCCCTCAAAGCCCTCTTTATATCTATTGTACCAACGAGCCTATCCACGGTTATGCTCAGGGGGAGGTTCACAACCCTCATCCTCCTCTTAACCACAGGCAACTCTTCACCTTTCACGTACCGTTGATAGCATAATTCGCACATGTGCGTCGGGTCTCTCGGGTCATCATTAAAGGGGCAATCCGCCACTACCTCGATCTCGGGAAGAACATTGGCTAAGGACCTAACCATTGTGGATTTACCGGTGCCTTTATCACCGACAAGCAGTACCCCGCCTATGTCGGGGTCGATTGCGTTTAGTATCAAAGCTAACTTCGCATCTTCATTACCAACTATTGCCGTGAATGGAAAATACACCCTATTTACCTCACTCACCATACCCACCCTCAATTAGGGCTTCGGTTTCGGAGGCCACGTCCTGGATTACGCTCAACTCCTCCTCACTTGGCCTCCAGTAACCTCGTTTATAGGCTTCGTATAGCTTCTCGGCGATGTGCTTTAAGGCCCAGGGGTTAACCTTCTTTATGCGTTCGCGAACCTCCCTATCCATTAAGTACCTTCTCGTTAATTCATGCCAGACCCGCTCCTCAACGTCCCCAGTAGTCGCCTGCAGTCCAAGTGTGTGATCAAACCTCTCAGCTATCTGCAACGCCCCTGAGTAGCCGTGCTTAAGCATTTCATTGATCCACTTGGGGTTTAACATCCTCGTTATCATACCCCGCCTAATAGCTAACCTATTATCGACAACCTCTACGGACTCCCTCGTCGTATCCGTCCAATAGGTGGCAGGCTTCTTACCGCTGACGTACCATACAGCCCTCACCAACCCACCGTAGAATTGGTAGTAATCGTCTATGTCCATAAGCTCGAATTGGTGCGTATCCCTAATCTTCGTCACCACATCAGTAATTTTTAAGTGCTCGATCAAAACGTCGCGCGTCTCCACGCCGTGTACGTCCTCACCATATGCATAGCCCATCCTGAGTATGTAGACCTTAGCAAGTTCATCCTCACTCTTCCAAGCCCCGGTCTCTATCAATGGCGCTATCTGTACACCATACTCACCAGGGGGTGGGCCAAAGATGGTGGGCACGTTGCGTAACATACCCTTTCTATGCTTCTTAACGTAATTCACGTCCTCGGGCTCATCCAAGTCCGCCACGAGCTTAACAGCCCTGTCGATCAGCGATATTAGGTTGGGGAACATGTCCCTGAAGACGCCGCTTATTGTAACCACGACATCAATCCTAGGCCTACCAAGCTCATTCAGCGGTATCGGCTCTAACTCAACCTCCCAAAGGCTCTTCCTCCTCAACCTAACGCCCAGCAGGTGTAGTATCTGCGCCACCGGCTCGCCCTTAGTCCTTATGGTCTCAGCTGCAAAAATATCTATGGCAACCTTCTCCGGGTACTTACCATGCTCCCTCAGGTACTTCTCGACCATGAGCCTAACGGCATCGCCCGCCCTCTTCATCGCGAAATCGCTCGGGAAGGTCCTCGGGTCGAAGGCGTGCAGGTTCCTCCCAGTCGGGAAGACCTCAGGGTTGAATATCGGCTCGTCACTCGGGCCTATATCCGCATAACCGCCATTAAGCGCGTTCAATAATCCGACAATTTCATCACTGGCCAGCATCCTCTCGCCAATTTTCCTGGCGTAGTTAAGTATCGCCAGTACATCACCTCTAACGTACTCAGGGTACTTACTTAAGTCGACACTGCCAGCACTTAGGTACTGCCTAACCAATTCCTTAACCTCATTCTCAATATCATCAAGCACGAAATCGCCCCTCTTCAATAATTCATCATAATCAAGGCCCCTGGCCCTCGCTAGAACCTTGTGTAATGACGGCATCTCCCTGTCATACCTCAGTATGAACGTTAAATAATTCACCACGTCATCGAACGACCACTTGGTACCAAACACGTGAAGCCCCCTGGGTATTAATGTCCTCTTAAGCTTCGTCAACTCAACATGTACCTCCTCGACATCCGAAGCCTCTATATGGAGCTCCCTCGCCTTCGCGAGGATCAACTTCCTGAGCTCCTCAGCCCTGGCGCCCTGCTGATACGTCCTAGCCTCCTCATACTCATTTATTAATTTCTCAAGCTCGAGATACCCCTCATAAAGCCCAGCCGTGGTGAAGGGCGGCACCGCATGGCTTATCAACACCGCATAACTCCTCCTCTTAGCAATCATGGCCTCCCCAGGCGTTGCGGAGACGTTGTATATGTATATGTTCGGTAAATCACCAATAAGTATGTCTGGAAAACACTCACCACCCAACCCAACCTCCTTGCCCGGCGTGAACTCAAGCGTCCCGTGCGTGCCCACGTGTATTACGGCGTCGGCCTTGAACACATCCCTTATCCAGTGGTAGAATGCTAGATATTGATGGTGAGGCGGCAACTCCCTGCTGTGGTACACCTTACCTGGATCCTCATGCCAACCCCTCGTTGGTTGAAGCCCCAGGAAGACGTTGCCTAAAATTATTCCGGGGATAACGAGTGAGTCGCCGTCAACCATCACGCCTCCTGGCGGATTACCCCACTCCCTAATGACCTTAGCCCTAACACCCTCCGGTAATGAGTTGAAGTACTTACTGTACTCCTCAAGGCTTAGCCTTTGCCCTCCAAGCCTTGGTACGTACTCGGGCGAATTGACGATACCTCCACGTATTAGTTCCTTAACGAGGTCGCTGGGCGGATCCTCCACGGTATACCCAGCATCCCTTAGCGCCTTCAGTATCACCTTCACGCTCTCTATAACGTCGAGGTACGACGCCCTGCCGAGGTTATGCTCACCGGGCGGGTAATTATAAATTACGATGGCTATCTTTTTATCACGATTATCCTTTCGCCTAAGGCTTAGCCAATGATTGATCCTGCCGCCTAACCTACGTACCCTATCATCAACCGGCACTATGCTCAAAAGATCTCCATTCAGCACCTCCGACCTATGTAATCTACCTATACCGCCAATAACTAAGGGCTCCGCCACGCCCTCTATCTCGGGCATAATGACTTGAAACATCAAATCGAAGAAATTCAAACCCTGGGGCGAGGCTCGCCAGGACTCGACATCATCGGCGTGCATGACCAAGCCCCTGAGGACTACCGTGTTCAGCCTCTTATAGGTTGAGATTGCGGCCTCCGGGAACGACGGCTCGCCCTTATAGGTAAAATCGAGAACCAGGTCTGGGTAAATGCCTGCCTCAATCAATTTATTCAACGCATTGGCGTACAACCCATACCTTGAGTACGCAATTACGTAATTAGCATTGACGAACTCCTTAACCATCTTAAGTATCGATACCTCCTCAAACGTTGTTGGGTAGTAGAGCAAAACGGCTATTAACGGAGCCTCCCTATTAGTAATCACAGGCCTCTCGATGAATTTCAATTCCTCATCTACAAAACCCACGTCAGGCACCACCTTAGGCTCATCGTACGGCACTCCCGAACCAGTGAACGTGTTGTATAGATATACAAGTAAATTCCTCAGGTTCTCCCTGCTCGGGCTATCCCAATAGTTAAATACCTTGATGAGGTCGAGATTGGTAGGGATCTTCGAAAACTCGGCGGCATAGGGCGTCAGGGGCACCACGTAATTTGAGTAAGACCTCGCTAACTCACCTATCGACCTATTGCATATTGAAAGCAATACCACATCCGAATCCCTGATGAGCTCCAGGAGGCTCCTCTCCTCATCCCTCTTATGGTACTTATAGCCATAATATATACTTAAATCAATACTAAGCCTCCTACCCCGCAACTCACGTAACACCTCCTCAAGCACGACCGAGTAGCCAACCCTACCGAGGACAAGCAGGAACCTCATGCAACCACCTTGAGCACCCCCTTAACGTCAAAGTCCCTAGACACCTCGATGCGCATCATGTAGTAGGATGAATATCCCATTTAAAAGCATTACTGCAAAACCCGCCTTGCATTACCTATCAGGTGCTCGGCAGAGCTTGGGAAATAACCTCCTATAGTTTTTGAGAGATCTCCATGGGTGATTCCTTAACCTTCCTATTACTTACACTTAATTGCCTACAAAAGCCTGCAGGGTTGTTAACGATATCGTCGTAGTAAGCCTCCCAGATATGTAGCAACAACCCTCAAGATTGATTATTTAGCGAGAAAACCTCAATACTGGTGATCTTGATCCAATTTCTGCAAATACGTACGAAATTAAATTATTACCCTAGGTCCTCCATCAATCCACACAACCTTCGTGTCGACGCCGTAGACCTCCTTAATTACCGATGGTCCCAATGTCGAGGGTGAGAGGCCGTAGGCCACTACTTTGCCGTCCTTCATGAACACCAACCTGTCTGAGTACTTAAGTGCCAGGTTTACATCATGGAGAGACATAAGTATAGATATACCCTTCTCTCTGGCGATCTTTCGTAAGGTCTCGAGCACTAAAACCTGGTACTTTAAATCCAGGTTCGTCACGGGTTCGTCGAGGAGTAGAACCCTTGGCTCCTGCGCCAATGCCCTCGCGATTTGCACTAGTTGGTATTGACCACCGCTTAATTCATGAACGTACCTGTTGCTCAAGTGCGAAATACCGAGTTCCTCAAGGACTTCGTATGCCACTTCATAATCCCTCCTACCTGGCCTAAGCCCCATGTGGGGCAACCTACCGAGTAGGACTACGTCAAGGACCTTGATGGCGTATGGCCTCTCCGGCATCTGTGGGACGTATGCTATTAACTTAGCCCATTCCCTATGGCTCATCGTAACGGATGCCTTACCATTAATGCATACGCAGCCCCTGAACCTCCTGGTAACGCCAAGTATGCACTTAATCAATGTGGACTTACCGGCGCCTATGGGGCCCATCAATGCCGTAACCTCACCATCGTTGATTACCAAATCCACGCCCCTAATTACGGGCTTCTTCCTGTAACCGCAATCGAGGGATTTGACCTCAAGGTTCATACCTACCGCTCCTCGTAATAACCATGAGGAGTAGGTAAGGTGCGCCGATTAGTGACAGTATTATCCCTATCGGTATTACGTACGGTGGTACGAGAACCCTCGATATGATGTCTGCGGCTAACGTCACATCGGCGCCCATGATCGTCGATGTTATGATCAACCTAGCGTTATTATTACCGACAATTAGCCTCGAGATGTTCGGTATGACTAAGTCCACGAAGCCCACAATACCGACAAAGCTAACCACCGCGGCGGCTTGAAACGCCGTTAATAAAATCAACGTTAGCCTAAGCCCCCTAACGTCAACACCGAGACTATGGGCAACATCATCACCCAACCCAAGCGCGTCTATCTTTGCTGAAACCGCCGAGTAATAAATTATTGGTAGCAGTGATAGAGCCATGTAGGGTAGGTAGCTTAGCCTGACGTTTTCTAAGCTACCAAGCATCCACATTGCTATGGCGTGGGTGGCGTCGGGGTTGTCGGCGAAGTACTGAAGCATTGAGGTTCCCATGGAGAACATGAACATCACCGCAACGCCAGCGAGTATTATTACGCTGGGCGCAGCCCCCTTAAGGTATGCCAGCGCATACACCGTAAGCGCCGCGAGGGATGAGAAGAGGAACGCCATAGGTATTATAAGGTAGGGTGATGTAATCACGGGTACGTGGTATTTAATCACAAAGCCTCCGAAGCCTAGCACTATGGCTAGGGCGGCGCCGAAGCCTGCGGCCGCGGAGACGCCCAACGTATATGTGGACGCCAGGTAATTCCTGAGTACCGACTGGAGGACCGCGCCGGCCGACGCCAACGAGGCGCCTAGGATTATGGCCGATACAGCCTCGGGAAGCCTTAAGTGGAGTACCACGAGGGTTGCGTCGGTTGGCAACTTAAAAATTGGGACTACTGCGTTGATTAACGCCTTGTAGACCCAAGCAATGGGTAACTTATATGTGCCGGTCACCACATCTACGGCAAATAAAAGGAGCACTAACAAGGCAAATACTATATTTAACACCACAGACCTAAGCGTCCTCCCAACCTCAGGCCTGGGCTTCTTTATTGTTACGGTCACGAAATCACCCACTGCAGAACCAAGTCCCTCCCGGCTCGGCTGTTGTTAAGAACTCACTGAAGTATTGATTGAGGAGCTCCGTGGCGTTAACCCTCACCACGTTAGGCCATAGCACACTATCTATGTATAGGGCGGCGATGTAGCCGGGGGGTCCCTCAGTTAAATATCCAGGTATGACTATTATGTGGCCCTCCCTAACGGCTGCCGTTTGATTAAGCACCAGGTTATTCCTCACGGAGTTTATGATGCCCTCGCAGTACGTTGTTGCGTTGGGGGAGTGTGGGTTTAGGTCCCACGTGGTGACTATTATGACGCTTGGGTTGCATCGTAAAACGGACTCGGGCTGTACCTGCATTGATTTGTTGAAGCACGGCTGTAGTCCAGCCAACACGGCTACCCTATATGGGTCAGAGTTATTACCTGCCACGAACCAGGGTGAGTAATCCCAGGCAAAAATTATGTAGGCTCTTGGGTGTTGATTTATCTGCGACTGGTACGTCTTAAGTTCCCGCTTTAAACCACTCAACCAATTAATTAAGTGCGTTGCTTTGTCTGTATGGTTTGTTATTAACCCAAGGAAGTAGATGAACGATGTAAGGTTGTCCGTGGGCCCCCACGCAATGGCCGGTATATTGAAGGCCTGTAGCTTCTGCCTGACCTGCGGTAATATATAACTCCAGGTTATCACGATATCCGGTTTTAGATTAACTATTTCCTCGTAGTTAATCGACCACATGCCGGAGCTCACCGCCGGTAAGTTACTATAGTTTCCAAATAACCATGGGAGCTTCGTCGCGTAACCCTCAACGCCGACAACGTGGTTACCAGCGCCTATGTCTATCAATACCTGGAGAGCCACCGTATTCATGGCCACGATCTTACCTGTCGGTATTCTTAACGTAATGTTTTCACCGTAGTTATTGATAATTATTGTATTTGCATTTACGGGGTACATTACGAAATTTGGCGAGGAGTATGCGTTCAATTCATTAATGCTGGTGGTTGCTGGAGCGCCTGTTGGGGCCTTGGGCTTATGGTGGATGATGAGGTATGCCGCGGCTGCGGCGAGTACTAGCACTAAAACCGCGGCAACTACCAACTGAGTCCGTGACAGCCCACGTAACTCCCGCCCATGCATGGAGGTAGGATGTATATCCCATTTATAAGCATTTCTTTATACGGAACTTAAAAATCAGAGCCTTCGCTACCCCTAATTATGGCTTCCTTAACGGCTTCGTATACGGTCTTCGCCATCAACTCGCCGATCTTTGAATGCCCGCCAGTGTACGTTATTAATGGTCCCCAGCCCGAAATTATTACTGCATTGTCGGTCCCGGTCCCCGTTGCCTGCGCCTTCGGGTTGTAGCTGCTCCTTACGTCTAGGTCTTGGAGCGCGGCTACTTTTGCCTCCGTTATTGTTATTAGGGCCCTAGCCATGGCGCCTGCCGTCAGCTTCGCGTTGGTCAGTAGTATTATGTTTATTGTACCCTCCCTATCCCTACACGTGAATTTTCCGGCCTCCTCAACGCATTGCGCCTCATCAAGACCTGCCCTCATAGCGTTTGTCTTGACGCCTGCGGTCGCGAAGGACGTGACCCAGAGCCCTGAGTACTCCATGGTTTTAACGACTACGTTATCCATGTCGACGCCGGTGCCTAGGCAGGCGCCATCCTCGAGATGGAGCCCTAGCTCTTTTAGTAACTCCCTGAGGTAGGTCTCCCTATTTCCCGGCTCATGGAGCCACTTCCATAATTGAGACGGTGCGTAATTATTGCATGCGAAGGATATTTCCTTGAAACCATCCATTGTGCTCAGTGCTTGGGTTTTTCCTGGTAGCTCAATTACTAGCGTCTTCACGACGAGTCCTCGATATTCCTGGTAATATATACGTGCCAAAATTCCATCTCTTGACCAAATTTCCTTAGTTTTATTTGGCAAGATGCTTGGCATTTAGTAAGGATATAAATCCCACTTATAAAGATAATCCTTCTATAATTCAAACCAACACGCTTCTTAATGGGTGGTATGGCGTCGCTTATCCTGGACGCGGCGATTTACGTTGCCTTGTTCCTAGTTTCATCCATGGCGGGCTTGTTCCTGGCGTGCTTATTAACTTCTTCATCTCCTTCAGATCTTCTTTATGCCTCAGTCTGCCGAGGCTCCGTTAAGACATATATTGCCCTAGCCGTAGCGACGGCTGTCTAGCCGTCTCAAGACGGAGATGCCGTGAGCCTTCGCCTTCTTTGCCATCCGCGTGTCGAAGGTGACGAGGGGTAGCCCGAGCTTCCTTGCCGTGAGGATCACTACGGCGTCGTTGTAGTGGGTCAACCCGGCGCCTACGGCTCCTCTCAACGTGGCGGCGTCTTCGCAGTGGATCACCGCCTTCTCGTACTCCAGAAGAGCCCTCAACACGCCGCCGCCCTCCTCCGGCGCCGTCTTCTTGAAGAACCAGACGAGCTCGTGGATGACCAGTGGGCATGTGCCAGACGTCCAGACCGTCAAGCAAAGCCTCAGCCTCCACATGCATGGGCGAGTCCTCCACCACGTAGTAAATTACGGCGTTCGTATCAACTACCGCCTCTCGCCGCACCCTCCTCCACAAGTCTATCTATCTCCTCGGGGGTCAGCCTCAGCCCCAGCCGGATCCTCGGCAGGCCCCCAGCCGCCTTCCTTATGACGATCCTGTCGCCCTCCACCTCCACCAACACCCGATCCCCCACCTCGATCCCAAGCCTCCTCCTCACCTCGGCCGGAATCGTTATCTGGTAATTCCGCGTAACCCTAACCACGGCCACAACTACATACAGCTAGTCGTATATAAGCCCTACTAACAGCGCATCCGGCCGGCGTCCCCCGCGGGAGGCCGACGCCGGCCACACGGCCGCCGCGCCCGGCCGACGGAGCTCGACGACGACTCAAGGACGCCTACAACCACGGCAGATCATCAGAGAGCCTCTAGGTGCAAGACGGGCCACCGCCATAGAAACAATTCCACAGAGGCGCAGCTCCGGCCTCTGCGTCGAGGCCCCACGACGTCGAATCGCAGAATAGCTTGGCCCACGGCGACCGCGGCCGGCCGCTGTCTCGGCCCGCCGCACAGGCCCCGACTGGCCGCAGAGGGCGTTGCCGGCATCCGCCGGGCTACGGCCGGCCGCGGCGGCTGTTCGCATTAAGGGGGCGGGTCTGCGGAGGCTCCCTGGGGGGCTATGTTTTACACGGCCTCCTTTACCTCTGAGGCCGAGGAGGCAATGCCTCTGGTACGCGGCGGACGTCATCGCCTTTCCGGCCCTCCTCGCGGCCGCCCAGCCGACGGACCCCCTCGAGATGACGCTGGCGGCCGTCTACGGCGTGCGTCGTTGTTATACGCGAAGGCGGAGGCCCTGGGAAACAGCCGCGCCCCTCGCCCTCGCGCGCCCGACGCCGCGCGTGCGAGACGCGCCGCGGCCCCTCTGTCGGCCTTCTCAGCCCCGATGCTGGGGCTCGGGGCCTTCCTAGCCGAGAGGCCCGCCGGGCATGCCGCAGGCGCCCTCCTATTCAATGGATAATGCCTTAAAGCCGCTTTATATAAAGCCCCTGCCCGGTAAAACCCGGAAAACGAGGCCTCGATGCCAGCGCTGGCGGTGGGAGGATATGCGGCGTCTACGCCGTTGGTTGCCGGCCGAGAGGGAGTGCGCCCCGTCTCCGGCTCCCGCCCCGTCCGGACTCCGTCAGAAATTTATACCACAGAGCGAGTTCTGACGTGGACGAGCTCCTCTCAGCCCTCCACGAGGCCTTGAAGCCGATGGTCGCGCAGATAGCGGCTAAGGCCAAGAAGGGGAAGAGGCTGGCCGCAAGGGAGGTCCTCCTGCTCTACGTGTACCTGATGTTGGAGGAGCGCGCGAGCAGAGGCCGCCCGGCCGAGAGGCAGGGGGCGCCAGATGGGCGAGCCCAGCCGGGAGCTCCATAGCTCGCCCTGCACGGCGCCGTATCCGCCGCGCCGGTCCGCCCCAGCGACCTATCCGGAGGGGCGGCTCTCGATCAGCGCCATCAACAGCGCCTCCACCGGCTTCAGCCTCCTCGACGCCGGGTCCGGCGCCAGGCCGAGCTCCTCCATGGTCACGCTGCCCAGCAGGTTTATCCCCTCGTCTCCGAATACCACAGGCGTCGCCGACGCCCTGTAGCCCTCTATCTCTATCCCGACCTCCCCCAGCGGCCTTTCGACAACTCTACCGTCGGCTGGTCTCAGCTTGACGGACCTGATCGGCCTCACGCCGAGTCTGTTCAGCATCGACGCCGATATCACCGTGTACGTCGCGCCGGTATCGACCAGGAGCTCCACCTCGGCCCTCTCCACGGGATTCGTCAAGCTCCAGATCGTCGCCCTCACAGCAAAAGTGCCCATCGGCCTAGAGGACAGGCCCGATTTTATGCGTTATCCCGCCGGCGGCACTCCTCGACCGTCGGCGGAGTCGGGCCCCGGAGCGGGGTCTTCCATGGCCTGCGCCGCATGGGCCCCGTCGATGCCGCAAAGCCCCCCGTCTGAGGCGGTCGGCGTCCCCTCGCCGCAGAGCGGTCCACAGACACCTCACCCCGCTCGCACCGTTGCAGGTACAAGTGGAGTTGGATTTATTCGATACTAGCTCACAGCTCAAAGGACCTCCTCCAGCGCCACGGCCTCCCTTCTGCTTTCGATGAGCCATACCTTGAGCTCCTTGGCCCTCTGCACTGCCGAGGGCTCCGCGACGAGGGAATAGAGGACAGGCACGAGCTTTCCCGAAATCTTGTCGGGCCACCTCCTCTGGAGCTCCCGTATCCTTTCGATGGCCCTCTCCACGTCTCTTCCCCCGGCCCTGACCTTCGCCTCGCCGACAGCCGTCAGCGCGCCTGCGTTGCAGTAGATGTCCAGCTCGTACTCCGCGTCTAGGCGCAGCCTCTCAGCCGCGCATCTGTGGCCCCTCTGCTCCAGAAGGTACTGCACCATATCCCTCCCCGACTCCTCCACGCTGATGGCTATGGCCTCAAACTGCTCCTTAGTAGCCATCTTGTCCTCGATACGCTTGAGATCCTCCTTCGTGGCCATCCTGTCCTCAAGCCGCTTTATGACGGCGTCGAAGTGCTCCCTAGTCACAAACCTCTCCTCAGCCCATCTCTTCAGCTGCTCCACCGCCGTCTCTAGATCTTGCTTTGTGGCATATTGCTTTAGATCCTCCTTCGTGGCCACGTTGAGGGGTATGGCGACCGCCCCGGCCACCGCCTGCGCGAGCCTAAGCCTTGCCTCCGGGTGCTTTGTGAGGAGGTCGAGGAGGGCGTCGGCGATGCGTCCGTCGGTCCTCAGAGCATCCAGCACTAGGTCCCTGAGGAAGGACGGCTCCCTCTCCACCAGCTCCCGCAGCGCCCTCTTCAGGACATCAACATCCACGGTATGATCTGGGCCATTTTAAAAAACCTTAAGTATCGCGGCGGGCGCCTCGGCCCCCGCCGCGGGCGGC
>Ga0081473_115591_pt1 | contig 23931 bp, 22 predicted proteins | sample CisSprmetagenome_FD_70977 | JGI IMG/M metagenome (GOLD analysis project Ga0081473, IMG submission 70977) | Hypoxic/sulfidic aquatic microbial communities from Cistern Spring, Yellowstone National Park, USA v2 (version 2) | ecosystem: Environmental > Aquatic > Thermal springs > Hot (42-90C) >...
GTATTTCTACAATTTTACATGCTACTGCTGCAGTATGTATATGTATTACTGGTGTATATCCTACAGCAATTGCAGATGGATGATATAATACATAAATTCTTGCAGTAAATTCTTCCGCTAATTTTGGTAATGGTTCTCCCAATTTTCCACATACATCACCTCTTAATATATCACCACTTTCTGGTCCTTTAACATTAAATCCAATATTATCTCCCGGTAATGCTTCATCCAATCTTTCATGATGCATTTCTATAGATTTTACTTCACCCACAACACCATTTGGTTTCTTTGATGGTAAGAATATTACTCTATCGCCTGGTTTTAATCTTCCAGATTCTACCTTTCCGGTTGGTACAAGTCCTACACCTTTAATATTATATACATCACCAATTGGTATTCTTAATGGTTTATCTACCAATCTTGGAGGTTCATCCAATAGATCAAATGCTTCATATATTGTTGGACCATTGTACCATGGCATCTTTTGTGATTTTTGTGTTACATTTTCATCTGATAAGAATGCAGCAATTGGAACAATTGCTTTTATTTGTTTTTCAGTATAACCAATTTGTTTTGCCAATGTTAATACCATATTTTTTACTTGTTCATATCTCTTTTGATCATAATTTACAGCATCCATTTTTGATACTGCAACAATAATTTGTGGAACTCCCAATGTTCTTAATAATAATAAATGTTCTCTTCCCTGTCCTTCTGGACTCAATGCAGTTTCTGCTTCACCAGGTGCTGCAGAAACTACTAATATTGCAGCATCAGATTGTGCAGTACCGCTGATCATGTTCTTTATAAAGTCTCTATGACCTGGAGCATCTAATATTGTTAATACATATTTCTTTGCAGGTATTTTAATTGCAGCTACATCAATTGTTACTCCTCTTTTTCTTTCTTCTATTGATTTATCTAATAAGAATGCCAAATATTCTGATTCTTTTCCAAATTCCTTTGCTACATTCTTTAATTCTTCTAATAGCTTCTGATCTATTAAATTCAAAGATACCATTAGCCTTCCTACTAATGTTGATTTTCCATTATCTACATGCCCTACTACTACCAAATTAATATGTGGTTTTTCTCTTGCCATTTAAGATTATATTTATAAAAAAATTTATATATAATTCAGCCAGATACTAAAGGTTGTAATATGCTGTTAAATAAATTGTATGGTAAAGCCCCTGCAAACTCAAACATTATATAACTATAATCTGGTGTTGTATATACTGAAGGACTTAATCCATATTGCTTTAATTGATTTAATACATTATTAACTTGCTGGATTGTTTGGAATGTAATTGATGATGTCTTTACAACTACTATAAATGTTGGGGTTCCACCAATTCCATATGTATTCATATTATAGTTTTCTTCATTATATATTTGAGAATAATATTCTGAACTATTTACACATGAATCTATTTTATTAACATCTAATCCCATAGCCTGAGCTTCTTTATTAAGTGCATTATATACATCTTGCTGACTTGACAAAGTATCCCATGATACCCCTTGCATTTGATTATACCAAGTCCAGTTTGCAAATTGATCCCATGTATTAAATCCATATAATGTATATACACATGCTAAATATTGTGATGTTATATTTGCATATGGATGTATTTGATATAATGGGAAATTTACATATACCCATGCTATTTTTCCATTATCTATATAATTTTGTCTAATTTGTTGAAATGTTTGTAAATAAAACATATCACAATATGGACATGCATAATCTGAGAATTCATATACAACAACATTTGCATTATCTGGATTTCCATATACTGGATCTATATTTGTAATATTTGGCAATGGTGCCTGTGGTAGTGTCTGTAAATATGTTTGTAATTCATTTGAAGAGCTACTGGATGATCCATATACTTTTATATTTGATATTGAATTTGCTATAATATAAGATCCTAAAATTACTGATATTGCCAATATTATAAATCCTATTATTATTGATTTCTCCACATTAAGATTGAACTTCCATTCCTTCTTTTCTTCATTTTTTTCTTTTTCATTTTCCATTCAAAATATTTTAATAAAAGATTTTTATTTATTTAGATTCATTACTTTCAAGTAAATAAAATATTCCCATTATAAATGGTATTATTGATAGGGTTTTTGAATATGTTAAAAGATAAGTTAAAATTACTAACAAAATTATTATCCCAAATATTATCATATCCTTTATATTTATTTTTATCATAATCATTATTGTAAGAAAACATCTTATATACTTTATTTTAAATATATAAAGTTATGGTAGAATATCGGATCTATGAACATGAATTGGAATAGAAATATAGAAGAAGAGATAAAAAAATTCTGGAAGGAAAATTATATATATGAAAAATGGATTTTAAAGAATGAGAAAAATAAAAGATATATATTTTTAGAGGGTCCGCCATATACAACAGGTTCTCCACATATGGGACATGCATATAATAGAACAATTAAAGATATTGTATTAAGATATTATCAAAAGAAAGGATTCAATGTATGGAATCAGGCTGGTTTTGACATGCATGGATTACCAATTGAGGTAAAGGTTGAGGAACAGATGAAGATTAGAGATAAAAGAGAAATAGAGAAAATTGGCGTTGATAAATTTATTAAAGAATGCTTTAATTTTGCATATGGATCAATGAATGAATTTACAAAATTCTATGAAGATATGGCACATTGGCAAGATATAGATAATCCGTATTTACCAATTAAAAATGAATTTATTGAAAGGGTATGGGAAGCTTTGGCAAAAGGTTATGAAAATAAATTAATATATAAAGAAAAGAAACCTGTTTGGTGGTGTCCTCATTGTCAAACATCATTATCAAAACAAGAAATAGATTTGGGATATGAAGATCCTTTATATAAAAAAGAAATATCAAATGCAATTTATGTAAAGTTTAAATCAAAGGATATGGAAAATACATATTATATAATTTGGACAACAACACCATGGACATTATTATATAATTTAGGTATTATGGTAAATCCTGAAATAAAATATGTAAAAATAAAGGTTCCAAAGATTTATGTTGAAGAATTAGAATTAGATTATAATAATCATAAAATTATAAAAATGAATATTAAGAGGGAAAATAATTATGAATATTGGATTGTTGCAAAAGATGTATTAGAAAAATTAATGAGTAAATTAAATATTGAATATGAAGTAGTAGATGAATTTTATGGAAAAGACCTAGAATTTAAAGAATATGAACCTTTATTCTATGATGAATTAAAGGATTATATAGAAAAGTTTAAATCAGAAAGAAGTGGAGTATTTAGGATTTGGTTATCAAAAGAATATGTAAACACACAGGAAGGTACTGGTTTAGTTCATTCAGCTCCAGGTTGTGGTTTTGAAGATTATGAAGTTGCTAAAAAATACAATGTCCTTCCATTTAATACAACAGATGAGACGGGAACTATTCTAGATATAAAATATTTTGAAGGATGGGTTGCAAAGAAGGATGATTATAAATTTATATTAGAAGTATTAAGGAAAAAAGCTTTAATATATTTTGAATGGTATGAACACGATTATCCAATATGTTGGAGATGTAGAAATAGAGTAATTGTTAGATCTCCAGAACAAATATTCATTAATGTATCTTCAATAAAACCAAAAGCATTATTAGATATTGAAAATGTTAATTTTATACCAGAAGCTGCAAAAAATGCATTTATAAATACTGTAAAATCTGCACCAGACTGGGTAATATCTAGACAAAGATATTGGGGAATTCCAATACCAATGTGGGTTGATAAAAATGGACATGTAAAATTTGTTAGAAATGTTAAAGAATTGGAAAAATTAACTGGATATAAATTTAAGGAAATAATAATAGTAGTAAAGTTTACAGATTATACTGAAAAATTATTGTCAAGATATTTTAAAGAAAATAAAATATATTATGAAAGTGAAATAAATGATGTAAATAAATTATATGATGTATTTAATAAATATGAAGATAAATCTATAATAATTGTAAATAATTTTAAATATGATATATTAGATCAAATAAATGATCTATATTATGTAAGGACACATGGATCAAGAGATTATGATATAATATATCTATATAATTATAATTTACATAGACCATATGTAGATAAATTTACATTCAAATGTGAAATTTGTGGAGAAGAAATGAAAAGAATTCCAGATATATTGGATGTATGGGTAGATTCTGGTTCAGCAACAGTAGCAACAAATACATATCCTGTAGATTTCATAACAGAAAATTATGATCAGATTAAAGGTTGGTTCTATTCTTTAGCAATGGTAGGAGAATTGTATTATAATGATATACCATATAAAAATGTATATGTTGGTGGATTTATTTTAGATGCATATGGAAGGAAAATGTCAAAATCTTTGGGAAATGTTGTTTCTCCATATGATATAATTAATAAATATGGAGCAGATACAATGAGACTATATTTAGGATCAATTGTAGAAGCATATGAAGATATAAAATTAAAATGGGAAGATATAAAAGTTAAATATCAAGTATTAAATACATTACTAAATATTTCAACATATTTGGAAGAATATTCTAAATATTATAATATAAATCCTGCAAAAATAAATGTAGAAAATTTAAGATGGGAAGATAGATATATGTTACATTTCATAGAAAAAAGTAAGAGAGAAATATATAGTGCATTAGACAACTATTTGATATGGAAGGCGGGAAGAATATTACAAGATATGATATTAGAATTATCAAGATTTTATATAAAAGCTACAAGAGAAAGAATAAAGAGAGAACCTGATAAAGTATTATTCGTAATATATAAATCATTATACAATATAATAAATGTTGGATCCATTATAATTCCATTTATATCAGAATATATTTATCAAAAATTGAGAAATTTATATGGATTAGAGGGAGAATCAATAATATTAGAAGACTTACCAAAAGTTGAGAAAAAATATATAGATGAAAAAATAGAAAAAGAATATGAATTGTTTAATAAAATTGTAGAAAATGCATTAAAACTAAGAAATATGTTAAATATAAATATAAGAAGACCATTGAAAACATTATATTTATATAAATGCGATAGTAGAACATTATTAAAGCTTTTAGATAACCAAGATATTGTAGAATTATTAAAAGATTATTTAAATGTAAAAGATGTTGTATTTGAAAATATTACAGAAAATTTCATATACGTAAACCTAGGTTTCGGAGACTTTAAATTAGGATTTGATACTAAATATTATCCAGAATTGGAAGAAGAATGGTTATATAGGGAAATAAGAAGAAGATTACAAGATATAAGAAAGAAAAACAAATTAAGAAAAGGTCAGAAAGCAAATATAGAAATATATGCTGATGAAAAACTATTAAATATAATAAAAAAATATAAGGATACCCTAGAAAAAGATACCGACACAATAATAATAATAAAGGACTCTAATGAAGGTCTAAATAATGTAGAAAGAATATATGAAATGAGCATATTTTATAGGCTAAATATTTTATAAGTTTTTATTAAATTTATTAAAAAATGGTTACATGGGAGATTTCTAATGCTGTGGTTACTATATATTTTAATGTAAAGCTACCATTAGATAAAATTGCAAATCTAATTCCTTATGCTCAATACGATCCAGAAACATTTCCTGGATTAATTATACCACTAAAAGAAGGTGGAAGTAAAGAAGAAAATGTTAAAGCATTAGTATTTAACAGCGGAACAATAAATATATCTGGAATAAAAAGATTAGAAGATATAGAATACGTCGCAGAAAAATTAAGAGAATTATTTAAACAGATTGATATTGAACTTCCAAAAGATTATAAAATAAAGGTACAGAATATTGTTGTAAATGGAAAATTCGACTATGATAATATAGATATAGTAAGATTGGCAGATGAAATACCAGATTCACAATATAATCCAGAAGCTTTTCCGGCTGTTACTGTCGTATTTGATGTATCAGAAAATTATAGAGTAAAATTTAATGTATTTAAAAATGGAAAATTTGTATGTCCTGGATTAAAAGGTGAATTTAATAGTTTTGATGAGATTAAACAACACGTAGATTATGTATTGAATTCATTCCAGGAAAAAGTAATAAAAAAGTATGTAAAAAAATAGCTTATAAATATATTTCATTATAATAGAACTATGACAGAATCATCTGGAACAACAATTGTTGCAATAAAATTTAAGGATGGAGTATTAATTGCATCTGATAAACAAGCAACAGCGGGAATGATGGTAGCTCATAAGAAAGTACAAAAATTACATCAAATTACTGATAATATATTGATGGGTGCTGCTGGTTTGGTTGGTGATATTCAAGCTTTAGTAAAAATATTACAAGCAAATTTAAAATTAAAGTATTTAAGATCAAAAAATGAACCAACTGCAGAGGAAGCTGCGAATTTTCTATCAACATTAATGAACTATTATAAATGGTTCCCATTCTTTACAGAAGTTATAATTGTTGGAAAAGATAATGATGATTACAATATATATGAAATAGATGAAGCTGGAGGATTAGAAAAATATGATAACTTTATATCTACAGGTTCTGGAATGATGTTTGCTTTAGGTGTATTAGAAACAGAATATAAAGAAAATATGAGTGAGGAAGAAGCAAAAGAATTAGCAAAGAAAGCAGTATTAGCTGCTATAAAAAGAGATTTGGGATCTGGATATGGTATTGAAATATGGACATTAACAAAGGAAGGATTGAAGAAAGAACTTTATGAAGTAAAGGAAGAATTACAGAAAAAATAATTTTTTAAATTTTATAATCAATTATAAAAGGTATTTACATTATTTATGATGAATATTAAGGAAGAATTATTAAAGGAATTCCAATCAAAGGATATAAATAAGATAATATTTGAAGGTCCAAAGATAGTTGTATATGTAAATAATGTAGATCTATTTATAAAAGGGATTGAGATAGGAAAAAATCTGGCACAAAAGTATAAAAAGAGGATTGAAATAAGGGTAAATCCAAAATTATTAAAAGGAGAAGAACAAATTAAGGAAAAAGCAAAAGAAATATTAAATGGAATAAAAATAAAAGATATATATCTTGAAAAACATAGATCTACATTATATATTGAAACATACGAACCTGAAAAAATTGATTTAAATTTAATTAATAAATTAAGAGAAGAAACACTATGTAATATTATAATACAGAGGGCACCATTAAAATCTTCAAAAATAATAAATGTTATTAGAGCATATTTACATAAAAATTCTTTATATAAATCTGAATTTTTAAATAAAGTTGGGGAAAAAATATTGGAAAGAAAACCACAAAGATTAGATCATTATAGAATTGTCTTTTTAGGTGCCGGAAGGGAAGTTGGAAGATCTTCATTTTTATTACAAACAAAAGAAAGCAATATTTTATTAGATTGCGGTCTAGGTGCGGGAAATTATTCAGAAGATAAATATCCAATATTAAATATTCCCGAATTTGATATACAAAATCTAGATGCTGTAATTATTTCACATGCTCATTTAGATCATGTTGGATTTATCCCATATTTATTTAGAATTGGATGGAGGGGACCTGTATATTTAACAGAACCAACAAGAGATATTGCAGCTTTGGTTTTATTAGATTATTTAAAAGTGAGTAATAAACAAAGTAAAAATCCAATATTTACATCAAAAGAAATTAAATTATTTTTAAAACATTCTATTACATTAAATTATTCTGAAGTAACTGATATAACTGGTGATATAAAAATATCATTACATAATGCAAACCATATAATAGGATCTTCAATGGTTCATATAAATATTGAAGGAAAACATAATGTATTATATACTGGAGATTATAGATTTAATAAAATGCCTTTATTAGAAAGACCAAATACAATATATCAAAGATTGGAAACATTAATAATTGAAAGTACATATGGTGGATTTAATGATAAACATCCATCGAGAGAAGAAACTGAAGCATTATTTATTCATGATATAAAGGAAACAATTGAAAAGGGTGGAAAAGTATTAATACCAGTATTAGCAGTTGGAAGAGGACAGGATGTTTTATTAACATTACTAAATGCAATTGAAAATAAAATATTACCAGAAGTAAATATATATTTAGAGGGAATTGTATGGGAAACATCAATGATTCATACAGCATATCCTGAATTTTTAAGTAAAGAAATTAGGGAAAAGATAGAATCTGGAAAAAATCCATTTGAAAGAGAAAATGTAATAAGAGCAAGTAAAAAGGAAAGAGAACAAATTATAACATCAAAAGAACCTTCAATAATAATTGCAACATCTGGTATGATGCAGGGTGGTCCTATATTAGATTATTTTAGTTATGCTGCAGAAGATGAAAAGAATTTATTAGCTTTTGTTTCATATCAAGCTCAAGGTACTTTAGGTAGAACAATATTAGATGGACAGAGAGAAATTGTATTGAATGATAGAAAAATAAATATAAAAATGAAGGTAAATAAATATGAAGGTTTTTCTGGTCATGCAGATCACTTTGAATCAATATCTTTTATTAAATATTTAAGACCAAAACCAAAACAGGTTATTACAATACATGGTGAAATACCAAAACCATATGAATTAGCATCAAAAATATATAGAAAATTTGGAATATATTCTTATGCACCAAAGAATGGAGATATAATTAGATTATAAAATTTTTTTAAAAGAAAAATAAATGATTAAAAAATATAGATATATTGCAATTGAGGGAATTGATGGTTCTGGAAAAACAACAATTGCAAATTTGTTATATAATGAATTATCTAAAAGATATAATAAGGTAATATTAATGAAGGAACCATATGATAATGATTTATCCAAAAAAATAAAAGAAATAATTTTAAAAGAACATAAAAAGAATTTAGATTATGGATATTTATTAGCATTATTATTTACTGCTGATAGAAGTATAAAAAACATTGATTTAAAGAAATATTTAAACAATGATTATATTGTTATTTCTGATAGAAGTATTTATTCCACATTTTCTTATCAAATTTTATATGAAGGAATAGATATTGAATGGTTAAAATGTGTATCAAAATATATAATTAGACCAGATATTACTTTTATATTAGATGTTGATCCAAAAATTGCGGTAGAAAGAATAAATTCAAGGGGTAAAAATATTACAAGTTATGAAAATATTGAATTTTTAAGAAAAGCAAGGGAAAATTTCTTAAAATTAAAGGAAATATTTCCAGAAGATAATATAATTTATATTAATGGAGAAGAAAAACCTGAAGAAATATTGAAAAAAATACTAAAGATAATAGAAAAATAAAATTTTTTAATAGCTTTATTACTATTCATTTCTATCAGAAAACATTTTGCTTATTTCTTTTTCCATCTACTCTTTTAAATCGTATTTTCCTTCAATGTTTCTTCATTCAACATACAATCAACACATCAGGTATTTGTTTTTCTCTAAGAATGTGGTTCAAAATTCTATACGATAAATTCTGTACGATAATTTGTATTCAATATTATTCCACTAATTCCCCTTTTACCTTCCAATTCAATGCACTTTCTTTCAATAGGATCTCGATAAACATTTATAAGTGAATATAGCGTATTTCTATATGTATCTTCAGGAACCTCCATAATAGGGTCTCCACATAATTCAATCTTAAGGTTGCCAGTTAACACATTGTATTCCAAGTCTATTCTTTTTCTTTCACCGACGTCTTTTACATATAATTTCCCTTCTAAATGCTGAATAGCACGAGATAACATTTCATCCATTTTCGATAATTTTCCTAAATAAGATAAGCTAGTCTTTTGTCTTTCATATTCATCTTTTTCCATTTTTTCTCTATTAGAATATGTTTCTTCTCTTAAGGCTCTTCCTCTAATTAATTCTAATTTTAATTTATCATCTTTAATAGATACTATACCTCCAAAATCATATACAACTCTTCCAATATACGATTTTTCTCCAAATATTGGCGTTTGTGAACGTGCAATTCCCCCCAAATATATATAAGTTTCTCCAGTTTTTTCGTTTAATGGAATATAGGGTCTCCATATTTCTCCATCGAAAATACGCATTGCCACTGCCTGTGGTAAAATTTTTGCAATTTTCATAAGATGCTCTCTCCTCGCCTCTGTTAAAATACCTCCAAACTGTAATATTTCATCAAGTCCACGTTTATACTCTTCTTGAGATTTTTGTTGTATGTCATCCGCTACCATATTATTTTTATAGATAAAAATTTTATAAAGGTTACGATCACCACTATGTCCTGATGATAACTTCTTATCACATAATTATTATTTGTTTAGTATACTGTCAATAAAAATATTTAAATAAGATTATAAACATGGAGTTAATGGATAAAAAAGTATTGCCTTTCAGGGTGAGAGAAATTCGGGTTTTTCTTCTCAACCTTAGCAAACATATTATTCACATCAACTACTTAATCTCACTATGATGAAATTAGTCATTGCCCTACCGGTGAGGAGTCTAGAAGACTTAAAATTAGTTCCTACTCTAGACTCTGACTTAGTAGAGCTCAGACTGGACTACCTGAAGAAACCAGAGGACTTTGACCCATCCTTAATCGAAGATATAAAAGATAGAGTTATTGTAACTGTAAGAGATCCCAGCGAGGGAGGAGTCAAGGAGGTAGATGAAGATTGGAAGGCTTCACTTTACAAAAAACTTGATGACATGGGAGTGCTTTACGATGTAGAAGCCAGGTTCTTGAGGAAGAGAAAAGATATCCCATTCGAAGGGAAAATAGTATCTGCTCACTTCTTTGACAGAGTTCCTAGTATAAAGGAAGTGGAGGAAATCTTTAAGGACTTTGAGGAGGCCTGGATAAAGAAACTGGCAGTGACCACAAGAGAAGGTTACAAAGAACTTCTAGCACACTTCGCCAGAAAAGGTTTCGCTATCATGCCCATTGGATCGGATCCAATTGAAAGGATAGCCTTCGCTATACTAGGATCAGAACTTATTTATGCAAGCCTCGATAAGGGTTTAGAAACAGCCCCAGGACAAATGAGTTACAAAAAGGTTAAAGAAATCTTGTCCTGTCTAGGACTACGCTAACATCTAAGATCTTGAAGAACTCTCATCCTTAAGGATAAGAAAAGAATAATAATTCCCGAAATTTCCACTAAAATATTTTCTAAATCCAAAGAAAGAATTATAACTTTTATAACTTGTAAAGTTTGTCTTTCTTTCACCTTAGGTACTTGGTAAAAATATATTTTACTTAAGGTAGCTTTATGACTAATTCCTATACAGTTTAAAGTTAAAACAGAAAATTTTTTAGATATAGAAGAAAAATGAAATATATGGATACGGACATCGTAAAAAAGAGAGCAAGGATAATCATACCAGTTTTAGTATTTATGGTCTTTCTATCTTTTATTTCTGCCATTCCTTTTATAGCACTGGGAAATACAGTATCGGGTATAATATCTATCTTAATAGGTATATTTCTAATTTATGAAATAAAAAGAATAAAATCAATAATACCTCCAGAACCTGCAGATATTCTATCAGTTGGAAAATACGGAATTTTATCAACAATATACTGGTATAACAAAAGTGGAGTATGGAAAAACAATAAGATGATTTTCACATGGAGTGACATAAGTGATGTATTTATAATCAGGACATGGACTGAAACTGGTAGATCATCACGCACTATTTTATCTACTACAGGAGAATTTCTTACATATACATTTGGCCTAGTTAGATTTGTAATGAAAAATGGAGAATATATTGATATAGACAGAGTTGTAGACCCAGAAACGGTGGTTTCTTTTATAAAAAAGATGTATCTAAAATCTAACTTTTAGTAGATTTTACAATCTTATTTATTTATTTTAATATACTTATCAATGATTAAATAATCCATAAAAATTAATTATTGAACTAAAAAGATAGTAAAAAACAAAAGACAAAATTATAGTAAATATTGCATCTGATAACCAATGTTTTAAGGTAATAATTCTCAATATTGGAGTTATCAATAATAACATATTTCCAGTTATTATGAAAGATAAGATTGCAATAATAGTATGTTCACTTGGGAAAGAATGATTCTCATAAACTAATACAGCAAATCTTTTATCAAAATAATAATAGGGTCTTTTTCTATTAAATATTAATTTTAACAAATAAGTTATTGTAGTAGATATAATAAAAAGGAAAACATAACTAAAATTAATGAAAAATAATATATACGAAATGAAAGATATATTTATTAAATACGATATTGCATCAATTGTATAAACAATATCTAATCTATCCATTAATTTTTTATAAAAAAATTCAGATATTTTATAATCAATCATAAACATCTTATTAAATAATATTTGATCATTTATCATAAACTTCTATATGAATCGAAATTTTTTAATATTCTTTATTATGATTTCATTTCAATAAGGATTTTGAACATAATAAAGATTCTTACTTTATAAGCATCGTCTATATTTAAAATTTATAAATTTCAAAGTATTATATAATAGGACCTTTTTCAAAATTTTAATCTTATGTGCCTTATATATACTACTTTGAAATTTATAAATTTTAAGTTAGTTAAATATATAAGACTTTTTATATTCAATTTATAAGGATTTGCTTATACTAATGAGAAACATTTATATTAGTATTTACCTATGAAAAACTAAATTCCAAGGATGGAACAACTATTCAGAGATTATATTACACTTTTTATATATTCAAAATAGGATACTTATTATACCAAATTTTTATAAAAATGGTATAGTTACTATACCAAAATATTATAAATGATTAAAAAAGATTTTACCTATTTAATAACCATTTCCATAAAGGTATTAATTTTATTTCTTTATTATCTTCAATTATTTTATCTTCTAAATCCCATGTAATAATTTTTAGATCATTACAATTTAATAAATTGGATGCCTTAATTAATGATCTTATTTCTCTTCTATCTATTTCATCTATATTATTTATATAAGAAACCTGAATTAATTCTTTTATTATATTATTTTCTTTTATTAGAAAATCTACTTCTTGTCCCTCCGATTTCCCATATTCCTTCCAATAATAAAATTCTTTTTCTCTCCTTTTTAATTCAATTGCAACCAAATTTTCCATTAACTTTCCTTTTGTTTCAAATAATCTAAAACCAACAATATTTGATAAGCCAGTGTCTATTGAATATACTTTTCTTGGGACTTTTTCTTGTTTTTTCAATGAAGGATGATACATTCTAACAAAAAATATTAAGAAAGACTCTTCCATATAATTAGAAAATCTTTCTATTGTTAATTTATTTATTTTTAGAAAATCCTCTAAAGATGAAAAAGTAGTCAAAGAAGATATATTAGATAAATAAAATTTTGCTAGTATTTTTATTTTTTCTTTTTCTCTTATATTATATCTAAATATTATATCTTTCTCTATTATATCATCAAAATACTGCAATAAAATTTTCTTTTTAATTTCATCATCTTTTGACAAAACAACCTCAGGAAAACCACCAAAATTTAAATATTCTTCTAATAGTTTCTTTATTCTATTTAAATTGTTTAATATTTCTAATTTATCATTAGTGTTTATTTTATTTGCATATAATATTTCCTCAAAACTAAATGGAAAAACAACTATATCTAAATGTCTTCCTGTTAGTAATGTAGATATTTCTCCTTTTAATAATTTTGCAGAAGATCCAGAAACAAAAATTTTTGCTTTTTTTAATTCATGCATTGTTCTTACCCATCTTTCCCATTCATTTACCTTATTTATTTCATCTAAAAATATTATAGGATTCTTTGGCTTTAATTCTTGTAAAAATATGTTAAATATTTGATCTAATAAATCTATATTATATTCTCCAAATCTCACATCTTCAAAATTTACTATTAATATGTCTTTACTATCTACCATATTTCTTTTTATTAATTCTTTTGCTATTTGTCTTAATAGAAATGTTTTTCCAGCTCTTCTTACACCATATAGACAAATAACCATGTTTGAATTCATGTATTTTAAAGCCTTTTCTATATATTCTTTTCTCTCAATACCTACATCTATATCTTTCTTCCAAAAATTCCAGTCCAATAATATACTTAATATTTCATCTTTATTCATTATATCGTATAATTTATATTACAATATTTAAAAATTTTGTTATATATATAAAACAATATCTACAGATTTTGTTTCATGGACTATACAAAATTCTATCATAGTTCCAAAATTTTTATATTGTATTTTTTAGCTGTTTTTTTCAAATCTTCATCGTAAGTAATAAATGGACAATTCAATCTTTTAACAATTGATAATAAAATAAAATCATTTAAATTACTCTTACTTAATTTTTTATTATTTTCCTTTATCATCTTTAAAGCTTCCTTAACATCTTTAATTTTTATACTTTCTATTTCAAATAATTCTAAGTTATTTATTACGCTATAAATGGTATCAATATCATTTACATATTCTATTAAAACCCCAGAAATCCATAAATAACTACTTCTGGCAATATAATATCATAACTAGTTAATATGTCTAAGTTCTTCTGATGATCTTTGTAATCTTCAAATGTGCTCTGACTAAAACATTTGTATCAACAACTATTCTTTCCTTTTCCATCTTTTTATTTCTGGATATTCTTCTTCAATAATATCTTTATCATATTTTTCTATAGCTCTATTTATATCTTCTTGAGTTAATTTTTTACCTAATCTTAATTTCACCCATTCTATTGGTTTAATAATTATAGCATTATTTTTTCATCTTCTTCTACTTTTAAATATTGACCCTTCTTTATATTTAATTTTTTCCTAATTTTCGCTGGTATAGTTATTCGGTAATTTTTAGTAACTTTTACTTTCATATAAATATTATATCTATACAAAATATTTTCTTTATTTATCTATTTCAACTTAAGTTATTTGTAATGATCGGATTTTTAAAATATTAAAAATAAATAACTAATAAACTAAAAATTACATTCTAAATTGCCCTCCCTGACCCCCTTGATAATTTGGATATCCTGGATATTATTGTGATGGCATGTCCTGTCTCATCATTTGTTGTTTACCATAATTTCTCGCTATTTCATTTAAATCCCTTTGGACTAAATATGGCATAATTATATGTACAAATAAGAATACTATAAAGTACAATATTTCATTATCTTTTTTAGTAACATAAGCCCATCCTTCTGTATATCTATATAGCCAATATATATTTACTATTGGTATGAAATATAGTATAAACGATGGTATATTTGCACCCAATTCATTCAATTCATTTTTTGTCTTATACATCCAATATAAAAAGTATATCCCCAATGTTACAAAACCCAATATATAAACAAGAAGTATATTTCTTTCCTTTGGCGCCATTTAATTTCGTTTTTTGTTATTATTTATAAATCTTTCTTTAATTATTTTTTTATCTTTTTCTTATTTAAATAATCTTTAATAAAATTATACAAATCTTCACCAATCTTTTTCTCATTTTCCTTCATAACTTTAGACAAATCTTTTATTATTTCAATATTTTCTTCAATTATTTTTTCCTTTAAACCTATATCTGGTTTACTTTCTAATTTTTCTAAATTTTCTTCCATTTTTCTTGTAAAGTTTATATCTAAAATATCCGGATAATATTTCTCAAATATTTCAACAATTTTTTTACCTAATTCTGTAATTTTTATTGATTTACCTTCTACGTATTTTCTCTTAAATAATATTTCAACAATATCTGCCCTTGTGCTTTTTGTTCCTAGATTCAATTCTTCCATTTTTTTAACTAAGGAGGCTCTATTATATCTTGCTGGTGGTTTTGTTTTTTTCTTTGATATATAAACCTTATCTATAAACAACTTTTCTCCCACATTAAATTTTAAAGAAACAAAATTATCCTTATATTTTTCCCAATAAATATCTAACCATCCCTTATATTTTATATCATAATAATCATAAACAAAATTTTCTTTTGTAATAACATTTATTTTATATACAATTGCTGGATCATAAAATGTAGCAATAAATCTTCTAACTACTAAATCATAAATTAATTTTTCCTTATATTCTAAATATTCTGGAATATTTCCTGTAGGATGTATTGCTGGATGTACATCATCTTTAGATCCATTGTTTGGTTTTAAAATTGGTTTTTCCAATAAAATAACAATATATCTCTTATAAGAATTTATTAATGATAAATTTGATAATATTTCTTTAAAGTTAATTGTTTCTGGTAATCTTTGGGAAGATGTTCTTGGATAAGATACATAACCCTTTTCATATAAAGATTGTAAAATATCTAAAGTTCTTTTTGGACTAATTTTATAATATTTATATGCATCCATTTGTATATCTGTTAAATTATATGGATGTGGTGGACTTATTTTTTCCTCTTTTTTATCTACATTACTAACAATTAAGTATTTTCCCAAATTATTTTTTATTTTGTTTGCTTCATCTTTATCCTTTATTTTATCTTTTATATATGAGAATTTCAACTTTTTATCATCCTTTATAACTAAAGCCTCCACTTTATAATATTCTTCTGGTTTAAAATTTTCAATTTCTTTTTCTCTATTAAATACTAACATTAATGTAGGACCCTGGACCCTTCCAATACTTAAAACAAATTTTCTAGTATAATAAAATAAAGATTTTGTTAATGCTCTAGATAAATTTATACCATATAACCAATCAATTATATGCCTTGTCTCTCCTGCATATATATATCCAAAATTTAAACTTTCTTTCCTATTATTAAAAGCTCTTACAATATCTTTATATGTTATTGCAGAAAATATCATTCTACTTGCATTTTCTTTATTTAATACATATTTTAAAATATTATAACCTATTAATTCCCCTTCTATATCATAATCTGTCGCAATTATTATATTATTTTCATTTCTAAATTTACTGAACATTTCAATATAATATTTCTTTGCAATAATTCTATCTTCAAAATATGATGGAACCCATCTATAATTGAATGTAGGATATTCATATTTTTTATCTAAATCTGATAATGTAAATAAATGACCAATTGAAGGAGCAACATATACATTTTTTCCTTCCGAATTGAAATAATAATAATATATATTTTTTGAAAATTTTATTGTTTTATACTTATTATTTGATAAAAATGATGAAATCTTTCTAGCTACGGAAGGTTTTTCCGCAATTATTAGCATTAAATATTTTTGTTAATTATATTTTTGAATTAAATAAAATCTACATTTATATACATTTTTGAATATTCTAAATAACCATAAATATAGAAACTATTTACTACCAATAAGTTGGATATATAACCATTTATTTCTTGAAAGATTCTTTATATTAATGAATAAGCTCTATAAATATATAATTATATATCTATCCTCAACTTTAACCCCGGAAATACCTTTCCTTATCTTATTAATAAATAGAGAATTCATAAATCCATTAATTTTGATTTTATTATCATTTCCAGTAATTATTTCTTTTATATTTTTATCTTACCTATTTAGAGATTCTATTACAAGAGATCCAAATCCAATGGGTGTCTTTTACTATATATCTAAATTATCCAAATATTTATTGCCAATCTTTGGATTCTTTTATTACCTATCAATAATATCTTTTATTTCTTCAGAATTACTATTGATAAATGATTATTTCAAAATTATAAATCCTTTCTTATTCTTAATACCATATATATTAATATTCAATTTTATAGTACTTAATCTATTTAACATAGATATTGAAAGTAAAATACAAGAAATTATTTCATACATTTCTATTATATCTCTTATAATTTTAATTTTGCTTTTCATATTTCCAATAAATATAAATATTCAATACAATTCGATAAATCCTTTTTTATTTACAATAGAATATAATGTAACAATATTTGCTGGTCTAGATATATTTACATACTATTCTAATTATTCAAACAATAGAAAAACTGGAAACGCTACTTTTTATGGGACAATACTTCTATCAATAATTTCTATATTATTATATATAAGTCTGTTAAATATTAAAATAGAAAATATTAGCAATATAATTATTTTAATATTTTTACCAATTAGTATATATTCTACATATATATGGTTTTATACTGCAAATAAAATATTAGAAAATATATCGGAAAATAAATTATTGCCATATTTCTTTAGAATAAAAAATAATAGAGATTCTCCAATTTTTAATATATTTTTATCCTCTTTTATTATTTTAACCTTCTTGTTTTTAAATAATTTTAATTATTTATTATCCTTTTTCTCATCCTTTACAATTATTATATACGTACTATATATAATGTCTTATATAAAGATTAAAGTGGAGGGAAAAAATTTACATAAATGGAGATTGATAAAGATATTTATTGCTGTTTTTTCAATGACAGCTTTATCTTACCTATTATTTTATGATTTTCTAAGTAATATATATTCAATTATACTATCTTTTTCAATATCTATTATTATATTAATATTAACATTATATATAACGTGGAAGAAAAATACAAAATTTATAAAATTCTACTTTTCTAAATTATATTTTATCCCATATTTAATTAGAAAAGCAAGATATAAAGAAGATATAAAGATAGTTGAATATTATGTAAAAGATGGATATAAAATATTGGATTTTGGACCTTTTCTTGGGGATATATCCATAAATATAGCAAAAAAATATAATGTAAAAGTTTATGCCCTAGATATATCTCAAAAAATTGTAAGAAAATTACAAAAAAGAACAAAAAATATGAAAAATTTCTTTGTATATATTGCAAAAAAGGATGAAATTCCAAAAATCTTCTATAATAACATTGATTTAATAATTATATATGAAACATTAAAATTCATTATAGATAAACATAAATTTGTAAAAGATATATATAGAACATTGAAAAATAATGGGTATTTAATATCAATAACTTATGCAAGCTTTCTAGAAAGAAAAGATATAGAAGATGAAATTAAAAAAATCAGAGAATTACTTGAATACCATAATATAAAGACTTTCTTAATAAAATCTCAAAAAAGATTGTATACTAAATATATATTAATAGGTAAGAAAATTTAATATAATGATAAATTATTTCGAATTGAAGAAATGGTATAATGATAATGCTGAAAAAATAAATAATTCAATAGTAAAAAATATATATAATATTGAAGAAGGAGTTGTTTTTGAATTATATAAACCAGGTTTGGAAAATAGATTTTTATATATAATCCCAGGAAAAATTATTTTTCTATATAATGTTAAAGAAAGGGAAGAGATAAATAATTTTACACTAAAATTAAGGAAAGATTTTAATGAAACAAAAATAAATATTGAAATTGATAATAATGATAAAATTATAATAATAAAAAATAATGAAAAAAGATTATATGTAGAGCTTTTTCCAAATGGATTATTAGTTGTAACTGATTATAACGATATAATTCTATATGCAAACCAATATAAGAACTTTGGAGTAAGAAAGATATTTAGAAATGAAAAATATACAAAACCACCAGGTTCTGTAAATATTATAAATAATATAAATGAATTTTTTGAAAATGTAAATAATACAAATAAAAAGGATGTTGTAAGATTTTTAGCAGTAGATTTATCTTTGGGAGGAAAATATTCTGAATATATAGTAAAAAAAGCAAATATTGAAAAAAATAAAAGTCCAAAAGAATTAAATAAAGAAGAAATAGAAAGAATATATAACATTTATAATGAAATAGTAAACTTAAAGATATTAATAGATGAAAATGGAAATATTGTTGAGGATATTAATAAATATTTCATAAATCTTTATTTAAATAGTAGGGAAAATAAAAGGATAAGAAAATTAAATGAAGAAAAGGAAAAAATAAAAAGAATAATTGAGGAACAGAAAAGATATTTGGAAGAAATTAATAAGGAAATTAATAAATTAGAGAAAATTGGTGAATTTTTAAACATATATTCATGGATATTCAAAGACTATGATGAAAATAGTATAATAAAAAATTTTAGAGAACTTAATATTAATATAGATATTAAAAGGGATAATAAATATCTAATTGTTAATATAGATGATAAATATTTAGAGAATAAATAAATTCTTTTTTCTTTTATTTTTTATAAAATTTCTTCTTTTAAAATTTATATATTTACCCAATAAATATATAAATTTTTTTGGTAAGAATTATTAATGGCAGAACAATATATGGCATACTGCGTCAGATGTAAGAAAAAAGTACCAGTACAGAATCCACAAAAAATTACATTAAAGAATGGAAGAACAGCAATAAAGGGAACATGTCCATATTGTAAGGGAACAGTATATGTATTTGTTAAGTCTGAATAGGTTATTCAAAATATATTCCTTTTTGTTTTTGTATAAGATCTAATCTACTATTTTGTTTATTAATTCTTGGTCTTTTTGTTTCTTCATCAGTTCTCATTGTTATATCTAATTGTTTTAAAAATATATTTAATCCTTCCTTATTTTCATGTATACCCAAAGCTTTTCCATATTTACCAGGTTCTCCTATAAATACTAAAATTCTATCAGAAACCCAATTTAAAAATATTAAATCATGATCTACAACTAAACAAGCTTTTCCTCTGATTTTTATTATATCTCTTATAAATTTTGATAAAACCAATCTTTGTTCTATATCTAAATCTGCAAATGGTTCATCTATTAAATATAGATCTGCATCCTTTATCAATGTACCAAAAGTATATACTGTTTGTAATTCTCCTCCAGATAATGTATTAACCTCTCTATCTAATAGATCAGAAATATTTAACATTGATAAATATTCTTTATAATCTTCTTTATATTTTTCATTAAAACTTTTCAAAAATTGATCTACAGTTATATTATAATTAGAAAAATCATAAAATTGTGGTTTATATGATATTGTTAAATTTTTTGATATATTTCCTTCATATTTTATTTCTCCAGCTAAAGCTTTTACAAAAGTACTTTTTCCAATCCCATTTCTTCCTAATACTCCTATTATTTCATTTTCCCTTATATATCCTGGATTTGCTTCAAGCCTAAAACTATCCAAATTTACTATAACATTTTCCCATTCAACAACCTTTTTTCCAAATTTTACATCAGTATAACTTTTTACATCTAATCTTATTGGCTTATCCCTTATCTTTAAATTTTCTCTCTTTATAAATCCATCTAAATATTGATTTATACCTTCTTTTGCTCCAAGAGGATATGAAAAAGCACCATATGCCTTTTGTACCCCATAAACAATATGTATTATATCAGAAATTGAATCTAAAAATAATAAATCATGATCTATTATTAATATTGTATCTTTTTCCTTTATTTCATTTAAATTATTTAATATTCTTAATCTTTCATATATATCTAAATAATTTGTAACTTCATCAATTAATAATAAATTATGATCTTTATATACTGAATATATATATAATATTTTCTGAAATTCTCCTCCAGATAAATCTCCAATTTTTCTATCCAATATATTTTCTATTTCAAATTTTTTTGATATTTCATCTAAATTATTTATAACTTTTGATAAAAATTCTCTAACCGTTTTATCTTTTAACATATTTTTTATTTGGGTAATATTTTGTGGTTTATATGAAATTATTATTTTATTATTATATAATTTTTCAAAATATGATTGAAGCTCTGAACCCCTAAATTCTCTTATAATTTCTTTATCATCATATTTTTTATTAAAATCTCCAAAATTTGGTTTTAATAGACCAGCTATTATATTTATTGCTGTACTTTTCCCCATTCCATTCCTTCCAATTATTCCAACAACCTTTCCTTCCTTAATTATTGGTAATCTATATAATCTAAATGTATTTGGACCATATTGAAATACAGGTTTTTCATCAGGTTCCTTTGTTAAATTTATAATTATTATTGCATTAAATGGACATTTCTTTACACATATTCCACATCCAATACATAAAGATTCATCAATAGATGGTTTTTTATCTTGTAAAATATTAAATATTTTTAAATTATTTTTTTGAACAGGACATACTTTCATACATATATAATCACATTTTTCAGGAGCCTTACATCTATCCCTATCAATTACAGCAATTCTTTTCATACTAATTTAAATTCTATTTTACTTTTATTATTTATAGCTTCCAATATTTCTTTTCCTATTTCAGAATTTAAATCCAAAACAATTTTTCCCTTTTTATTTATCTTAAATTTCCCAATTAATCTTCCATTTATATATAATTCTACATCCCTTTTCTTAAATAAATTATTAAACATTATTGTAAGATAATCTTTTGATATCTCATAATCAAAATTTATGCTTTCATCTAATTTTTCAGCATTTTTTATTTCAATTCTTAAATTATATTTATCTCTTATACCCATCAAATATCTTTTCTCATTTCTAATAAATTTTCTTTTAAGATCTTTTGGAATATAAAATATTATTCTATCATCCAAAACTTCTACATAAACATTATTATATTTTCTTTTATATTCTATATTTAATAAATCTTCTAAAAATCTTTGAATTCCTGATTTTAATCTATATTTTTTAATTGGAACAACCATTATTTCTTCTCCAAAAGTATATATTTCATATTCTAACTCATTTGTTAAAAAATCTCTTACTTCAACAACAGGTCTTGCTAAATCTTCTTCTTTTAAACCATGTGGAATTTTAACAGTTAAATTTAAATAATATACTTTCTCAACCTGTCCTTTATTTATATATATTATTGTATCAATTATTTGGGGAATTAAACCAAGTTCTGTCCTTGATAATAATCTATGAACAATATCTATTGGTCTTTCAGCATGTGCAACACCAATCATTCCAATTCCTGCCAATCTTAAATCTATATATAATTTAAAATCTCTAGTATCTCTCATTTCATCAAATATTACATAATCTGGTCTTGATAATAATAATATATTATGTATTTCCTCATCAGAAGAATAATCCTTTGAATATTGAACAATATCTGGAGATAATATTAAATCTCTTGGAGATTCTACTGTTTTAACAATCTTTTTCATACTTAAATAATATTCTGCAAGAGCCTGAGCAAATGTTGTTTTTCCAGAACCAGGTTTCCCAACAATTATAATTCCCTCAGATTTTTCTTTTAATCTTTCAATTATTTTTTCATTCAAATTATAATCTTCTAACCTTAATATTTTTGATGGTTTTACAATTGTTATTTCATATGAATCTGATAATGGAGGTTTTACAATTACAATTCTAAAAATTCCCAATTGAATAATTAAACTATTTTTTCTTTCCTGTTCTATAAAAGAATCTCTTCTATTTCTAGCAATATATATTATTTTATCAATTAAATCTTCTATATCCTTATTTCCATATACTTTATCTATTTCTTCTAAATACCAGTCGCCAGGTTTCCCTCTTTTTCTTTTTACTTTTGTATTTTCAATAATATGAACAGATATTGTATCATCAGTAAATAAATCTAAAAATGGAGGATTTTCTATTGAAAGACCTTCTTTTTCAATTAATAAACAATCAACATTGTATACTTTTGCAGTTTCATATAATATTCTATCAGATGTTAATAATGTAGATCCTGTATCTCTTGCAATTTTAATAATTAAATAATCTATATATCCATGTTTTGCCAATTTTATTTGCTCTAATGTTGGTTTTTCACCAAGTATTGTTACTTTATAATTATATTTTTCAGATAATTCTCTAATTTTTTGTAATTCTCTTAAACCAACCAATCCTTTTTCAAGACCTTTATTTGCCTGTGCTTGTAATTCATCAATTACAGGTACAGGTATTATTACTTCATTAAAAGAAATACTATTATTTAATAAAGATTTTGATATATATTCATCAATTACTACAGATGTATCTAATGTTATTTTATTTAATTTCATTAATTATTTGC